>Ga0197143_1001855_pt1 | contig 16767 bp, 12 predicted proteins | sample GBS70_MetaG_FD_148603 | JGI IMG/M metagenome (GOLD analysis project Ga0197143, IMG submission 148603) | Sediment microbial communities from Great Boiling Springs, Gerlach, Nevada, United States - GBS 70_MetaG | ecosystem: Environmental > Aquatic > Thermal springs > Hot (42-90C) > Sediment...
TTCTCTTTGGCTCGCCATCCCTCCCTTCACCCTATTCTTCAGACCTAAGGCACCACCCTTCCCTTTGCCAAGTCTTCCAAGAACCGCAGTGCGTCCTCCCTGTGCTTGAGCCTTCCTCGTAGGATCTCATCTTCGACAAGCCTCAAGGCTTCTCCAACCTCCTTACCTGGCTTTATGCCCGCGTTCGTTACATCCAATCCTGTAACGAGTTTTTCTGGGAAAAGGTCCTTTGGCCCCCATTCCTTTAGCCTCTCCTCCGCGTACACCACAGGTGCAAGCGATTCGCCCCGCACCTTCAAATAAGCCTTGAGCACAACAACGCCCTCTCTGGCGTGAGGCCTCCTTAGCAACCTCTTTTCCTTTGCTATGTCTCCAAAAGGCAATCCTCCAGCCATGTAAGCACACTCAACCGCTTCAGCAACCGCTTGCGAAAAGTTTTTTGGGTGTTTGAGCCCAAGCATCTCTGCTAAAGCATTTTTGTTACCAAGATAAAAAAGTAATGTAGCCCACAAGACGATTTCCCTACTCGCCCCCTCCTTTATCGTTTGCTCTTCTATTTGTGAAACCTCCCTTAGTGCCTTTGCGGTTTCCTCGATTTTATCGCTGTTCAACTTGCCGACCCACTCCAAACAATAGGGTAACAACCCGACTTCATGCATCAGGCGAAGCCCCATATCCCCACGTCCACTCAAAAGCACCTTCCCAATCTCATCCCTGACTCTCTCTTTGCTTACAACAGCAACCTTGTGGGCACAGGCCTTCAGTGCGTCCATCAATCTTTCATCAATCTTGAAGTCCAGTTTACAAGCGAACCTGATTGCCCGTAGGGGCCTTAGCTTATCCTCTTCAAACCTTTCAAACGGCGAACCAATAGACCTTATAACTCCTCTTTCTAGGTCTTCAAGCCCACCTACAAAGTCAAAAACTTCGCCACTAAGTGGGTCTAACACAAGTCCATTTACCGTAAAATCACGCCTTAGGACATCCTCTTCGAGCCCCGCAAATACAACCGCTTCCGGTCTTCTACCGTCAAGGTAGTCCAAATCCTTCCTAAATGTTGCCACCTCATATTCTAGAAATCGCTGGTTGCGCTTCAATCTAACCCGAACGACACCGTATTTTAAACCTACTGGCACGACATGTTTGAAAAGACGCATCACATCGTCAGGGGTTGCACTTGTTGCAATGTCATATTCTGTAGGTGTGTATCCCATAAGGAGGTCCCTCACAGCCCCCCCAACAACATATGCTTCAAACCCGTGTTGCCTGATTCTTCTTACGATAAAGACCGCACCTTTGTAAACCTCGTCGTGCTCAGGCAGACTTACGACCTTTTGAGGACTCACACCAAACCTTGAGTGCAACTAAAATGAGTCACCAGACACCACGTTGAAGTGGTGAGGAAACCTTGAAATCCTGATTATTCCCCTATCTTCATAAAGTTCCCCGTCCACCGTAAACCTTCCCCGAAGTTGCGCAAAACTGGACACTTCAAGATTTATCACCCCCCTATGGGCTAAGTCCCACAAAAGAGCAGGTAACATATTCACAATATCCCAGCCACTTTTCCCAAAAACTATCTTGCACGAGAAGCCATCACTATCACCAACCGCCTTCAAAGAGTGTACAAAACCCCTTGCCAGTTTGAGGTCTATGGTCGATGCGACAAAACCAATCACTCCCCTATATTCGTTACCATCAACAGTTACATTATCATCACGAGGCACGATCCGCCAGAGGTTCTCCCTGTAAAACCTGGTATTCAAAACACATCCCACGCTACCCCTTAGAAGCAATCTTGCCAGCCCCATGTAGCCACCGCCGAGTTTGTCGCAAAGATCCAGTGCATTTGCCACCACCTCTGAGCCAAAAACCATCCCGACCATCTTGGAGCCATCTTCGAACCTAATGTCGAGAAGGGACATAGGTCGTGTTCGAACATCACATATCATCTTGTCCTTGTATCTGCGCACAAAGCGACGCACCGTGGTCACAGGGTCACCCTTTGTGCCGAATGCTCTGCTTGCCATATTGTAAGTGCCCCCGTTCAGCAATAGGAGAAGCGGCAACCTCCCTTTCCCAGCGAAATCCAGGTCTATCAAGGCATTGAGGGCGGTGTGGATCGTCCCGTCTCCACCATTCAAGGCGATACAATTGACCTTTCTATCATGCAACAGATGTAAGACCGCGTCCTTTATCTCGTCCCTGGTCACAGTGAGGACTGCATCTGCATAAGAATCCAGGTGTCCTTGGATGCTTTTGTGGGTAAAAGGAAAGCGATGATTGTGCAAGGCAATGGGATTTGTTAGCACCCCAAGCCTCACCCTTTCCCCTGTGTGCTCCAAAGTCAGCGGATTCTGGATGGCACGCATTGAAAGCTTACTTCGCCCTTCCGTAGAATGTGCCGTTTGGGGAATAAGTTGTCCCGCCAACTATCAGCCTAGCATCCCACACGCACTGGTTGTCTTTCTTGCCAAAGGCATCGATCTTCATGTCCTTGTTCGTATCAAACAAGGCGCAGGGCTGCTTTGTGCCGATTGTGAAGTTTCCAGTTTCTGTATCTAGGCTAGTGAGTTGCTGACGGAGATACTGCGAGCCCGTCTGGATCAGGGCTTGGCAAGCGCCTTCAACAAAGTTTTTCGTAAGCCCATAAGCCTGTTGTGTAACATCCTCTGCGAACCTAGAACAGCAATCGTTCGTTACAAGGCATTCCCTACCTGCAAGGAGTGAGCCTATCATTGCCTCGTAGGAATCCACTGCTGGCAATCCATCAGAGCCGTCACCGAAGATCTGCGGTAGCAAAAGTTTTTCGATTGCAAAGTTCACAAGCGCCCCATATTTCAATAGCAACACATGAGGTTTTATCTCTATCACAGGCTGGGCATCCTGCACAAACACATTGGCTTCGAAGTTACCAGTAATGACATCGGGAAGCCCTGACCCACCAAGCGGGATATTACGCCACCCGCATGTGTCGTCATTAGGCGGGCAATCAAGGCCAAGCGTCCAGCGGATTCGAACTGTGTGCCATCTTTCCGAGCAGGCTGAAGAAGGCAGATAACCGTTGTCATCAGGTTCCAAAGAAAAGGTAAATGTGGACAACATCTGGAACTTTGTAAGTATGTCGCTTATATCCTTTCCTGTCCAGTATATCTTTGTGCATAGGCTCGGGTCATCCTCGTATGGGCAGTTCTGCTGAAGGATACCAACGAGCACGGCATTCAGGATTTGGAATACAATGTCTCCTGTGCTTGTAAGCTGATTGATATCGGGGTTTTGTGGATCGGTGAACAAATAGCCGCAAAAGTCCTCAAGCGTCGCTCCACCAGCCTTGCAAATAAGCAACATCAGCTGCGCACTAGGGTTCTGGAAAAAGCCAACAACCGCATAAACTACATTCGCGACATTCGGGGGTAAGCCTGATACGAGGTCGAAAGTACTGGTAATGTCGTATGAGCCTTTCAGGGCTGGAAGCAGGTCAATCAGGTTTAGCTCGACATGAGTCGGTGTACCCCATTCTACTCTACCCTTTTCATCATCACACGCATACGCCTGAGGCTTCCCAGTTCCTTGCCAAGCCAGACCTACGATTGTGTAGGTTTGCACTTTCTCGGTCTCGAGGTCTGGTAGCTCTGAAAACACCGCTGTCTGCGTAATGGAGATATCAGGCGATTGAAGCGTTGCTGTTGGGAGATTACCTACAGTCAAATCACTACATTTTGGCTTGCCAGTCTTGTCTTGCTTGAACAGCAAAACCTTCGCCATGTCCAAAAAATACATCCCCGTGTATGGGGCAAATGCGACAGTGAGCGGCGCGATACCCTTAGGAGCAACAGCGATGTTGTAATACAAACATGAAACATCGGACGAGCCTTTGGCACAAACCTTTACCTGGAACTGACCAATCTTATCCTTCACACGAATCCTATTTGTCGCAATACCCTTATCATCGGTATAGGTGAACTGGGCATCTAGGGTCCCAATCGAAAGCTTGTCGTTTATGATCTCCCATGTTATCTGCTGTTGGACAAGGGGATTACCACACTGGGTGAGCTGTACCTCAAGCGTCTTGTCCGAGTTGTAACTAAGGATAAGATCGCATAAAGGCTGATCCTTGCATGGCTTCCCCGTATCACCTGTCTCTAGCACAAAACTCAAAATAGGCTTTTCTGTGCAGACCCCGTCAATCTGATCCTGCTGAGCTATATCACCCAAAGCATTATCTTGGTCGGGGGCAAAGTTCGTGTCAAGAGCAGTGTCTATGACGATGACATCTTGAACCTGACCGCCAGGAGTCCCCCCACCGCATGAAACGAACGCTACAATCAGTCCGAAAGACAAGCACATTCTTTTTATCATGGTCTGTCTCCTCCAAAAGAGTAATCAAGACCAAAAAGGTCACACCGCGGCTATTATAACAAAAAAACAACAAAACAACACGAACAAAGTCTGAACCGTCCAAAGATATCCAGATGGCATTTTCTTTGGCAAGCCACATCCTCAAACAGGAGGGAGCCCAACGCAAGGATTGAAAGTGGCCACAAGCTTTTTCAAGACCGCCTCCACCCGAGATTAGGATAAAAAGAAGGTTTTTCCGACCGTAGCGGTGCCCACAAATCTATCGAGCAGGTTGTGACTAAACGAGATGGTTATCCGAAAGTCTGTATGCTTCGCGGTCTTCAAACTTCCATAGCCACTGACAAGCGCGGAAAAGCTCTTGACAATCATCTCGTTATGTTTGTAAAATTATGTTGGTTTTGGGCGGAGCCGAAGTAGCTCAGCTGGTCAGAGCAGACGGCTCATATCCGTCGAGTCGGGGGTTCGAGTCCCTCCTTCGGCACTATTCGACCTTTATAGAGTCCCATTTCTTCGCGAGTGTCTCCCTTCTTAGCGCCTCTTTTCCTTCCTGAAGTCGTTGATCGACTTCTTTCATCTCAGCGATGAGCGCCCAGTACTTTTCTGCAAGGCTTGGCAGGTATTTCCCTTTTATGAACCATGTCGGCATCTTGTACTCGACAGCTGTCTCCGCATCGGGAAACCTGAAAGTAACCAACAGCTCCTTGACTACCTCGCAGGCTAAACTTGTGGGTTCCCAAAGAACCGCGTTTTCAGCGAAAGATTTGCCTGGTCCTTCGAACCTTACACCAGCAAGCCACCTCTCATCTTCCTGCATCGACGATATGACCTTAGGACTTATAAGTGCCCCTTTTTCCCGAGCCTCTTTCTTTATTGCCCTTATAGTGTCCTCATCAAGGGATTCAGCGAACCCCCTGTTGTTCAGAAACCTGCGCCTAAGTTCCCTCTCGGGGAAGAGCGTTAAATCCTCAGCGATTATAGGAAGGGCTTCATCTTTTATCCTTCTAATCTGCTTTATAAGGTTATTTCTTCGCTCCTCAAGTGCTTTTATTTCGTTGTCTAGAGTCATGTCATTTCCCACTATTGTTTTTATGTGCCTCACGGACACCCAGGTAGCGTCTAAGCACCATCTTGTCTTCTTCGGTCAAATCTACGAACTTGATTGCCATGCCTGGGCGAGGTTCTTCGTGCGACCAGACAACAACTCCTTTGGTTTCGATAACCTCATCAAGGTCGGGAAAGTTTATGACCAGTTCCACCTCTGACCCAACAGGCTCCAGCGATTCGGTCTCGATACAGACCCCTCCCATGCTTATATCGCGAATACGGTGGAACATCAACACCTCAGTGCCAGCTATGTCTATCAGTGCATTTGTCTCGATCCTCGGAGACTTTCGTCTTTCTTCCACGGCCTTTTCTCCTTGACCAATCCTGAGTGTTTTGATAACACGGATTTTGAGTTTTGTCTAGAGAGTTTTATGCGGGAAAAAGAAAATGAAGTTATTTTCGATATTGACGGGCTAAAGGCTGGCGGGTCGAGATTCGAACGAAGCAATGTGGCTGCTATCCAGGTCTGGCTTCGGGCGGGCGCGTCATTCGACCCTGAAGAAAGGCTTGGCGTCGCGCACCTTCTTGAACACATGGTCTTCTTGCACCACGACGAGAACACGAAAGAAAAGATAGCCCAAACTATCGAGTCGATGGGTGGTCTGGTGAACGGCTGGACCTCGCATGACTTCATGGTATTTCACGCCATGGTTCCTAAGGAGTTTCTCGAGGATGCCTTGTTCTTCTTATTAAAGGCGATTTTCAACTTAAAGATCGAGGAACAAGCATTGGAACAAGAAAGGGGTGTGGTTCTTCAGGAGATCGCAAGGGAACAGGAAAACTTTGCAAATCTTTGTCTAAAGCTTGCCCTCGAGGCGAGGTTCAAAGGTCACCCTTATGGTAGGCGAGTGCTGGGAACAAAAGGGACTGTGGAAAGGATAAGCACAACGGACCTCATTGCTTTTCACACCTCGCGTTTCACAACACAGAACTCAGCGGTTTATGTGGCCTCGAACCACGATCCAAGAGAGATTGAAAGGACGATCAGAAAGGTGCTCGAACATGTTCACATCCGTAAAGGACATGATAGTTGCAACCTTCCATTTGTCCGAACAGCATCGAACAAAGGCGAAGTCTTTTGTGTCAAAGCACCTTCAAAAGAAACATACTTTTCGGTTGCATATCCTGGGTCAAGCCTTACCAGTAAGCGGACCCCAGCCATGGATGCCTTCTCGGCAATACTTGGCGAGGTTAGTGGTTCGATCCTCGAAAGATGGCGACTAGAGAAAGGTCTTGTAAATACGATATATAGCCATTCGCACACTGCCCTTTTGGGGGGGGCATTGATAGTGGCAGGCTCGACAGCCCCAGAAAAGGCGCGTGACGCTATTCATTCCCTGTTTTCCTGCCTTGAAGAAGCGTTTGAAAAGAGGATTTCAGAAGCTGAACTTGGTATGGTGCTCGAAGAGTCTTACGCTTCTTTCCTACGGCTCGAAGAGACAGCACAAGGTATCGCCTCCAGAAGGGCGTATGAACTTTTGATAGGAAAGCCGAACTTTTTTTCCGCATATCTACGAAAACTTGCGTCCTTGAGGTCCGCTGACATAAAAGACCTCGCCCAATCCGCCCTACAGAAAACGAAACCTGTTGTGGCTGTTCTAGGAAAAGAGGGAATAGCCGAAAAGCAGTCTCTTTCTTTGTGCCGTCCTCTGATAACTAAAGCGCCTGAGAAACCGAGAATCACGACATTTGAGGTGGATGGGTGCACGATCCTCCATTATCCCGACAAGTCCCACCCCACTGCGGCAGCGGTCCTCGATTTTAGAGGTGGTCTGGAACGCGAAACCCAAGAAACGAACGGTGTTCACGCCCTTTTAGCGAGACTGTGGCTTTGTGGCGCTGGCGGGCAAGATGCTCGATTCATCAGAAAACAGTTTTCAGGTCTTGCTGCTTCTGTGGATGCCCGCGCAGGTATGTCTTATGTGTCGGCGTCGCTCGATGCACCCGTAAAAAACTTTCTGGTTGCAATGTCTTTGCTGTCACGGTGCATTCTTGAACCCAACCTTGCAGAACAAGATTTACGGCGCGAAGCGGACTACCTTTGTGAGGCTGTAAGGTCGAGAGCGGACAATCCTGTCTCGCTTTTACTTCGCGAAGCAGTGGCTTCATTGTTCCCAAATGACCCATATGGGCTTGACCCAGCAGGCAATCCTGCGTTTCTTCAAAGAGTGACGAGACAGGATGTGGCACAAGCGTTGACAGCACTACTTGATAGGGCGTCGCTCACTATAGCGTTGGTTGGAGATGTTGACGCGCTTGAAACCGTGGGCTTTTTTCCAAGCCTTATCCCGTCGAAGAAAGGACCAGCAGCCCCAAGCAACGCCATTACCGTTTCAGGGACCACTATTGAAAAGAGGGGAGCGTTTTCACAAAGTCATGTCGCGATAATCTGGAAAGGTGTTTCAAAATACGAGAGAAAAAGGTTGTCCTTGAATGTGTTCGCGACCACGCTGGACATGATGAGTGGACCTTTGTTTGGCTATCTTCGCGATACTGCTGGGATCGCATATAGTTTTGGGGCGTCTAATGTTTCCCTAAACAGAGGGGGGTATTTCCTTGTCAGAGCATCAGTTCGCAGTGGAGAAGAGGAAAAGGCATTGTCGCTTATCAGGCGAGCGATAGATGAACTCCTTGAGGTACCTGACAAGGGTAGGACTTACCTGACTGTTGGAAAGCGCGCTCTTGCTGGGAGTTATGCAGTGTCATTTCAGAAAAAGATTGCGATAGCCTCTTTTATGGCGCAGAATCATAGCACTTTCCTTGGGGCTGATGGGTTCCTTGGGATCCAAGAAACGATTCTTGGACTGAAGGAGGACGATATTCGGGAAGATGTCCGGGAAGTACTTGAAAGTGAACCAAACATCGTGATTCTAAGACCACAAGAAGCAGAAAAAGCGAGATGACCATGTAGGTGGGCGCAAAAGATAATAGCAGAGGTTCAATATTCGACTAGTTTCAGTAGGAATGAAGTTTTTTAGGGCCCGCGCTATCGCTTCTATTCGCCCTGTCAACAGTATCTTGCAGGGAGGTCTATCCCGAAAATCTCAGATCCAAGGGACTGAACCTTGAAAAATATCAATCTTTTGCCGAAACACTTTTGGCGAGAGATCGAATTGATAACATGACAGACGGGCTCTTCTTGTCGCTACCCTAGGGAGTGGCAAGAAGGAGCGAGCCTTGGGAGGGTCAATGGCGGGCGCATGAGAAATGCGGAGGCTAGAGTCTGTCAAGCGGCTGGACCGCGGCGGGAGGCTCGCTGGGGGGCCGGGGGGTAGGCGGTCGGTAAGGTGCGCGTCCTTGCACGGCGAGGCAGTGAAAAGGCACACAATCTGAGCCTCGCTGCTTACGGCGAATATGAAACATTTATGCAACAGCTTTAGACCAAACCCGAAACCTTTCTCGTGAAAGAGTTACAAGCTACAAACAGGTTTCATTACTGCCAACACATCAACAACCCACGCACTCGCCGTTGTCAAGGTGTAGTGGCATATCTCTCGATTTGACTCCCGCCCCAATGATACAGTTTGGTCCGATGTTGCAACGGGCAGGGACCTCGCTCTTTTTACCAATTACGACCAACCCCCCCCAAAGATGCGAGGGGAACCGTTTGTTCCGTTTGTCGTCAGGATTTATATCGCCGATTTTTGCCCCCTCGCCAACCGTTACATCCTTGTCCAGAATAGACCTAGCAACAACCGCACCTCTTCCTATCCTGCAGTCGTGCATGACTACGCTCGAAACGACCACCGCTTCCCTTTCGACGATGACACCGGGCGATAAAATGGAATTTCGCACCTCGCCTTTTATTATGCAGCCTCTTGAAACCAACGAGTTCTGGACCTTTGCGCGTGCATCCACAATAGCGGGCGGGTGATATATTTGACCGCGCCCTTCCAGATTCGTTCGCACCTTCCATGCCCACAGGTCTAACCCGCTTTCAGGCCTTAGAGCATCTTGATTTGCCTCCCAGAACGAGTTCAGTGTCCCGACATCACGCCAGTATCCTTCAAACATATATGCTACAACCTTCCACCGCTTCAACATCCCAGGGATCACATCAGCCCCGAAGTCATAACGGCCTTTTGGGCAGTTGTTTTGGAGTTCCTCGACAAGAGTTTGGAAGTTGAAGCAATATACCCCCATATTCGCTACGTTGCTCGGACTATCATGTACCTTCTCGAGGAAGGTCTGCACTCGAAGCGAGCCATCGAGCACCATGGTCCCGAACCTCCCGACCTCCTCCCATGGGACCCTCATACCTGCGATGGTAAGATCTGCCTTAGTCTCAAGGTGCCAACTTATCATTGGGCGATAATCCATATTGTAAATATGGTCACCAGAAAGGATAAGAACCAAATCGGGTTTTTGTGCCTCCAGGAAATCCAGATTCTGGAACACCGCATCCGCTGTCCCCTTATACCAATCGGTGCTCGATGTCCCCATTTGTGGGGGGAGAATCCGAAAAGTCGTCCTAAGTCCGTGGAAGTCCCACGATTCTCCATCCCCAAGATGCTCCATAAGGGAGGTTGGACGATATTGGGTCAGCACCCCGAGGTGCTGCACCCCAGAGCGCATTACATTTGTCATGGTAAAGTCAATGATCCGATATATGCCAGCAAAAGGCACGGCTGGCTTTGCCCTTCTTGAGGCAATGATGTTCAGCCTCGTCCCCCGCCCGCCTGCAAGTATCAAAGCGACTACGCGTCTGTCCATACAATCCCCCGTGCATCAGTCAGCCAACCACTTCCCCTGGCGCAACCTCCCTCGGTCCTTTCAGAATAACCCCGTCCAGCACCTTTACCCCTTTTCCCAAAACGATTATCCCATCTTCCCCATCTAGCACCGCTCCTTTTCCAATCACACAATCCTTGTCCAGAATGGCGCGGCGCACTCGCGCCCCCCGCCCTACCTGGCAGCGATGAAAAACCACACTTTCTCTCACAAAGGCGTCTTCTTCCACACGCACATAAGGAAAAATAACACTTTTGTGCGCTCTGCCAATCACGGTGGAGCCGGGCGCAACAAAGGATTTTGTTGCTGCCCCACACCAACCGAAATAGGCAGGTGGCGCCTCAGCTAACCCTTCTTCCTCGAGGTTTGTCCTAACCCTTTCCATAGAAACCCTGTCGCCACGACAGTTCACTAACCGCATATGCGCATCATAATAGGCGGACACAGGACGCAAATATTCCCATCCCCGCCTGAAGATAAAACCATAGACCCTTCCATCCTCAACGAGTCGAGGCACGATCTCATCATATATGTGAAAGCTCTTGCCAGTTCTCGCATTCTCCTTCACCTGTTCTTCGAGCACTTCCCTTCTGAAACAGTAGATCGTAAGCGAAACAAGATTCGATTCTGGAACCTCTGGCTTTTCAAAGTAACGCAGAACCTTTCCATTTTTGCCAATGACCCCGATCCCAAAACGACACGGGCTTGAAACCTGCATGGGCTTGAATACCATAGTCAAGTCAGCCCTTTTTTCTCTGTGCATGGCAATTAGCGGGCGATAATCCATACGATAGGCATGGTCACCTGAAAGCACAAGAACATCTTTTGGTTTGTGCCTCTCGATAAAATGGAGGTTCTGGTAGACTGCATCTGCTGTCCCTTTATACCAGTCTATCTCCTTTGATCCTTGATATGGGGGCAAGAAAGATAGCTCCCTTGTCCGTCCGTTATAGTCCCAAGGTCTTCCAATCCCGACATGGTCCATAAGTGACAAAGGTTTATACTGTGAAAGGATACCTACCTTTTCGACGCCTGACTCAGATAAGTTTGTCAAGACGAAATCAATAACCCTGAACATCCCCCCAAACGGGAGTGCTGCCTGTGGACGCTTTGCTGTCAGCACCCCAAGGGCATCAGTGCGTCCTCCCGCAAGGACCATTGCGATGAGGTCCCTCATAATAGCTATTATAACATACCGTGACCCTTTAGGTATTGACCTTTTTTAGTCCTCGTTTCTTTAGCAGGAGCGCCTGCACCGTAAGGCAATCCGCACATCCACGGGCTTGCATCTAGACCGCAATCATAGAGGACAGTGAAACCCATCCTCTACTCCAAGACCCTTTACCTTGCTTTTTTATCACCAGATGCCCATGATGCATTCTAGCCGATTCTTGGTTCCTACTCCGACCTCGCGGTTTATCAGCGCCTCGTGGTCTTCGGTAGCCTCTGCAGTTCTCGATTTCCCGAGATACTGCAAACCGCTCTTGCACTCCAGCCACGGGGTAAATCCCCTTGTGCTTCAGAGTTCCAAAGAACACAGGAATTGGCTTGTCTCTATCGAGACTGCCGGCCTCCCCGAGGTTTCTGTCCTTGTGTTACCTAACAATCGCCTGCAATGTCAAATCCTCCAAAACCAAATGACAGGACACACCTCATATATGGATGCTTATATTTCAAAAGGTTACATTTGAACTGCAAGACTTTTGATTTTTAGCGTCATTCTTACAACACGTTTCACGCCTGCGAAGGACATGGATTTGACAGGATCTTCTAAGACAAGTGCCCAGATTGGAAAACTACATCTCTCCAGCACCATTTTGCGGTTTCAAAAGTGGGTTTTCAGGTTTTACGACGGCGGATGTGCAACAGGACCTAACACCATAAATGCCAAGGAAATGTAAGTATTTCAGCGAGTTATCCGAGGCTATCTACCCACTAGATGAAAACCCGATCCACGCAACGAGCTGGCTTCGTTTTTCTGATGCTATCACGCTCTAGAAACGATGCTAGCCCACGGGGTTATCGCGAGGACAGGTTCAACGAAACAAATGAGCCAGCAGCCTTCACACTTTCTGAACTTCTCGATTACCCGCCGGTATGGCGCTTCTTTCATCATCACCAACAGTGGTTTCTCTAAAAGGTTCCCAAGCGATTCTGTCCTATCACAAAGCGTGACTTCTCCCCCTGGCCCTAAAAATACTTTGTATGTTTTTAGCAAGGGATGAAGGTAGGGGCAAAGTTTGGGTGCCTTCCCTCTAACATAGGCGGGTATTCCTCTCAAAAAGCGCCTGGACTCACCAAGGTTTGGCAACCTTTCTGCAATATCAAGTAAAGCTACAAGCTGGGGCGAAAAGCTCAGACGAAAAGCGGGGTGGTCCGCCGAGGTGTGATAAAAGAACCGGTTCACAGGTGCAACTGTCTGCTTGAAACCAAGGCTCAGGCTCAATAAGAATATCTGTGGCACCTGCGCAAGATTATAGTCGCATAAAACTGTGTGCACAGTCACGACTGATTGTGAACCGAGCTCTCGCTTTCTCTTGGCAAGCCACTGAAGGTTTTCCCGCACTCTGTTAGCTACATCCCGTGCCCCCCGTAATCGATCAGCCACTTCGCCAAACCCATCGAAGCTTACATCTATTCGAGCGTTCACCTTTAGTGCTGTTTCGATAGAACGCCTAAATCTATCGCCTTCCCCATAAAGGTTTGTATTGAGATTTATGCCAAAAGGACAGAGGTTGGCTGCCCATTCAATCATCTCGGGTAACTCTGGCGCAAGCGTAGGCTCCCCACCCGAAAAAGACATGCTCATAGGAGTGGAAGGAAGGTTTTTGACTGCACTGCGCAGTTCATCTAAGCCTAAAAAGCGACCTTGTCCCACCGCACCTTCCGGAAGAGCATTACAATGGGGGCAATGCTGAGTGCAAAGATTAGTCACATTCACATTCAAGTTTCCCACCCAGGTCCGGTCCCTCAGGAAACCCTTGATGGTGTGGATGATGGGTAATACAGGTGTAACAAAACTCATTCTGTCCTCGCCAGTAAACGAGCGTCAAACAACACTGATTATCTCTGTGAGTCCAAAGGGATGTCAATAAGTTGGCGGATGCGATGCGCTGATGTGTCAGAGAATTTGGGACGAAAAACTCGAAACCTACCATATTGATTTGCGATGTAATAATGTTTTAGAATTGCTCCTAGCATCCCAGTGGTCCACCGGCCCCCAGGGTCACTTTCTGTGTAAGGATCAAAGCTCAAAACAATCAAGGGATATTCTTTCCTCGCAAGTTTTGCTCCAAAAGGTTTTTCGTTCCAGATCCCGCGATTACTCAGGTTGCTAACGATAAAGGGATGAAGTGCTGGAATCAGACCACACGCTCGAACAATTCCCGCTGTATCACTTACGACATAGAAGTCTTTGACAGCCAAAAGGTCCTTACAGAGATTTGGAAAAACCTCCACATCCGTCATGTGCTGGATTGCCCTCCTTGTAAGCACGACGAGCGTGTAAACATCGGCACCAAAAACCTGCCACACTGACAATAAAACCATAAGATGTTTGAAGATTGGTCTAAAAAGACTGTGTCCAGAACTAGTTATTCGTGGAAGCCATGGGAGAACCCATAAAATTGTCGCGAGATGCCATTCGATAAAGTACTGGTAGCTCGCACCAAGCCTTGAAACACTCAACAGTGCGAGGCTAGTGCCAACGAAATACCACCACCTAAGCTGGTTGCGCCCCTCTTTGTGAGTAATACCCTGCAGAACACCTAATAGGAAAAAGCAACACCAAGGAAGCATATTTTCGCTTATGTTTACAACTAGGTTGCGTATTGAATAGCTCCCAACTGTGTAAATGATTATATGCTTCCAAACCTCTGTACCAAACTGTTCCGTTAGCCACAGGGCTCCGAAACCGGTTGATAGACAAAAGCCAGCAACGAACTTACTCAACTGAGATCTTTTGAATCTTGCAAGCCACACCCCCCCCACAAGCGCAGCAACAATTTGTGTCTGTTTTGTCAGGCAAGCAAGACCGCACAGGATACCAGAAATGAAAGTCCTTTTAGGGTCATCAAACCTATCTAGAAAAAAAAGACCCGTCAAAGAAAGTCCAACCGCTAGCCACTGGATATGAAACTGCCCGGCGAAAAAAAGAAGGGCAACGCTGCCACATGAAAGAGAGATACCAAATAATGACCACATGATGTTGAGTCCATAACTTCTTAGCCACCTGAAAGTCAAGTACAAAGAGGATGCCATAGCAACCAGGTTTATTAGGCGTCCTGATGTTAGAGGGTCTAATCCGAAAATGTTCAAAAGACGCACAATAACAAAAAATAGTGGTGGATAGTTTTGAACGCGAAACGGACCTGACATTGAATCTAACGAGTTGTACAACACTCCTGTTTCGCTCCAAGCAAGCAAGTTATCAAGCATTTCGCCGGCTGCATAATCTGGATCAAAAGGAGAGCTCAGAATCAAGGCAGTCCACGCAGAAAAAGATGCAACAAACCACAAACAATGAAAGATGGAAAAACTTCTAAAGAATCCACTCATAGCCTCGGGCCAACCGATTTGCACCTATGGGTTTATTTCATAAAGCAAACGTCGCAGAAGATGTTTGATTATCACACAAAAACCAAGCACAGTCAAAACCTAGTCCAGGACCGTAATTGTCCGATAGACATTCTTTTCCTTTTATGCTCGCCCCAGCCTCCCACGCCCTTTCCTCTCCCTCCCCCTCTCCTTGCCGTCGTCCTCCCCCCAAGGGAGGGGGAGCACACCCCTCATGCATCCTTCCAAAATACCCGTTTTCTACCTCTTTCTTCGCCTCTCCTACACACACCCCCTGCCGTTTTACACCATTACCCAAAATATTATCCTACCTCCTAAAGACAACGAAAAACCTCCCGCTGCCAAAAATGCCTCCATATCCACTTTTCCGCATGTTCTGTCTCTAAGTTTCGGACACCTTTCCACGCTTGACTAATAACAATGATTTGTGACCGCTTTTAGTATTGTTTTTACCTAGCAACTCCAAGGATTTCTTCTACCAATCAACGGACTCAGAAGAGCGCCCCGAACCACAAGAGTTTTCGGCTAGGTTTCGCAAAGTCGAGCTCCAGAACTTTTCCCCCATATTCGATCCGTGCGAGCTGAGAGCCATGCTGGGTAACTCCCATAGCATTTTCCCACCTTTGGCATGGTGAAGAATTGGCCTCGCGCCCATTGATTGTCATGTTCGCATCCCAGGATACCTCGATTTCGCCCAGAGATGGTGAAACATATGTAACCTGTTCATCCACTGAAACTATTGCATTCTTCAGTTTAGCAACAAAGGCATCGAAACTTTTGTCGTCTGCCTTGCGTCCTAGCTCCACGACCCATGTGTTCTCAACACCCTGTGCTATGAGCTCGTAATCGTTGTGCTGGGCGAAAACGACAGGCAGTTTGGACCACAGAGCCACAAATCCATCCCCTTTTCGCCCAAAGTGCCACTGGCCTTCCACCCTGACCTCATCGAACGAGGACCTTGGAAAATACGCATGGGAATAGCCCTTGCTCAAATAGTCGCCTACAAGCGGGACCGCATGTGTCCTGTATTGGATTATGCCAACATTGCGATAGATGCTTATCTTAGGCGTCCATCCGCCAATCCATTCTGTTGCAAACGCGAAACCGGCATTCAAATCGTCAAAGTTTCCGGGCACGCTCGTAAACACATAAGCATCACGGTCAAGGGTCGCAATCCAAAATAGGTTCTGAGCCCCCCACATGCCTTTGTGATAATCCAGCGCACCAGAAATCTGGTAATCTGGCGTCCTGTATGTGTAAGTGCACATAGACTCAAGGGCAATCCCCCTAGTTACGACTTCCAGTTGACGAGCAAGGTCAACCAACGCTGGCGTTCCTTTCAGTCCTTTTATCAGCTGGACGAATTCGGGGGGCATATCCCCGAACAGAAACCCATCCCACAAGTCGTATGCATCGACGAAATCTATCGTTCCGGATATGACTTCAGGCGCTGCGATTCCTGCCATCCCTGCCCAAATAACGATGTCTTCGGGTTCCGTGTAGGTAACACCGATGTCTGGACCAGATGCAATGTCAAATCCATCTCTTTGCTTGTGTTCAAGCCGAGACTGTGTGTCGCGTGCTAATTGCTCCAGCAGAGGAGGCACAAAATATTTGCTAGTCGCAAGAAAAGTGCCTGAAAAGTTATCCAAGTCACGATATGCACCAACACCCAACATAAGCCACGCTGCCTCTGCAGTGTCATCGTCTAGCCCCCCAACGATATTGTCGTCATAAGTCCTCCCGTGGACTGTTGAAAACAATCCCCTGTATGTGTTGGTTAGGAAATCATAAGCAATCAAATCGAGGACCATTTGTGACTTTATCCTTATTTCTTCATCTTCCGCAAAGTCGACCAGGTTCACAAGCGCTGGGATATCCTCGTTGAAATAGACATTGGAATGCCACTCGGAAAAGCCGAATCTCCCTCTAAGGTCGAGCCACCGCAGGATAAGCGGGCGTGCGTGCTCCATATGCTGTTCGCCTGTCTTTCCATCG
>Ga0197143_1001862_pt1 | contig 16738 bp, 13 predicted proteins | sample GBS70_MetaG_FD_148603 | JGI IMG/M metagenome (GOLD analysis project Ga0197143, IMG submission 148603) | Sediment microbial communities from Great Boiling Springs, Gerlach, Nevada, United States - GBS 70_MetaG | ecosystem: Environmental > Aquatic > Thermal springs > Hot (42-90C) > Sediment...
CGCAGGGAATATTTTCAATAGAAAATATTTTTAATTATGGACCAAGTAGTATGGCGGCTCCATCGTCACCAACTTCACCTTATAGACGCATTGATTTAGGTACCCTAGTGCTGGGTAGTTATTATCCGGGAATAGGTTTTAATAACATCTGGGATGGTAGTAATAGTAGATATATAGTTGATGGTGCTGCATTTGGAATTTGGCAGCATATGAGTCAGTCCAAACTATTATTTACTTATGCACCTTCTGGAACTGCTGGGAATACATTTAGTTGGAATTATGGTATAACTCTTGATTCTACCGGCAACGTCGGCATAGGTACGACGAACCCGGCTAATATTTTAACTATACAGCAAAATTCTGCGACAGACCCAATTGCGGACTCGTGGACAACGTATAGTTGTTTCAAGAACTTGAAGGATATAAAGAAGAGATATGAGGATAGCGAGTTAAGCGAGGAGCTAAGTAGTAAGTTATCTCGTGTTAACATATACAGGTATAGGCATAAGGAGGTGCCGTTTGAGGTGAGCGAGTTTGACGAGGCAACGGGCAAGGAGGTGAAGCGTGTTGAGCTTAGGAGGCGCGATGACAGGGAGCATTTAGGCATAGTTGTTGAGGAGGCGCCGGAGGAGATTTTAGTTAGGGACAAGGAGGGTAATATTAAAGCGGTAGACTTGTTTGACTACTGTAACTTTCTCATGGCAGTCACGAAGGCGCAACAGCACGAGATAGATACATTAAAGAAACAGATAAAGCTGCTACTGGAAAAGAAATAAGGGTTGTTGGTGACGGAGATAAATTTTTTTGACAAGCTGCAGGTGCAAGGCTTTAGTCTTGTATAAAACATGTATTATACAAACATACAATATGCAAATACATTTCATGTGTAAGGAGCTGTAGCATCATCATATACGCTGGAAAAGAAGTGATTTTTGACACGTTTAGCAGTTAGGAAAGATAGGATTCTGCTATATTGATACATCTCGTGTTTTATTTTTTTCTTTATTTGTGCAGAAAATGAAATTGAAGAGGAGAGCGTCTTGTGTTGTGTGTGCAGTCAGTGGGAAGATGTTTTTTTCTTTTAAAAAATTGTAGAAAGCTCACTTGTTTCTAAAAATATATGTGATAAAGTCAGTCTCGTATATTTTTTTATTACCGGTTGTAGTAAATACCAGTTGTCCTTCAAAAATACCCCCTGGTAAAGACTCGGCAGGGAAAATTATTTTGAAGTAATGCTTTCCTGGAGGTAGCTCAAAATTGCAAATACTTCTAATTATTTTGTCGCTACTGTAGCCTTTTACTTCTATATGGATAAAAGATTTCTTTTTACACACCCCGTTACCAATAAGTTCCCAGTTTTCTCCATAATTTACCGCTTGACAAGTTGTATGCAAAGCAATATCAAGGTCGTCTATTATTTTATCTTCGGGGACAGCACCTACCTCTGCATAAGCAAAACTAGACGGATCTTTAATTTTGCCAATACCAGGAGTTAGTTCTAAATAGCCTCTCCTGCCATCTCCATCGTTGTCGTTCACTAATACACTAATACCGAAATAATCAAGAAAAGAGTACGGTTGAGGGAACAGGTCAACCCATGGTATGGATACTTCGTAAACCATCTCATTTGCACTCTGTCGCTTTATTGCAATTTTTGCAGAAGTTAAAACGCAAGGCTCCGCATATCTATATCTCTTCCACATAAAAACCTGCGGCCCTTTAGGTGTTAGCGCAAAACCAAACTCAACGTCATCAAAGTTATAGTACTCTCTTGAGCGGTCAAGTAGCGGATCTATCGCAACTTGGATTGAATCTCCTCTCCAGATTTCCCACTCGGTTTTATCTTGGAAAAACTCGTCATCTTTTACTTTCGCAGCTATAAATAAATATTTTTCATTACGAGCGAGTGCAATTGATGCAGACAGATCGTCTTCTCCTTTCCAGTCGTCTTTACATCTCACATATTGTGTATTTTTATTAAGAACAATCCAGTTTGCATTTTCCCATTCTTTTAAATCGCCATCTATTTGTATATCCTCTACGTAAGGAATTTTAACTTCCACTTTCCCAATCTTAAAATTATTATCAGGCCTATGTTTATATATTTCCACTGTCGGCCTTATTACAATTTCCGATGGCACAACTTTAACTCCGTTAACAAAAACTTCTCTTTTGCCATCTTTCCCAACCTTTATTACTCGTGAATACCCGCAAAACTCCTGGCCTACGTCTATTGCAAAGTCAAATTCTTCATTTTTCCTCGCGCAGGCAATAGCTTCACCTAAGACGATCGCTTCTATTTTTCTATGTGGCACACCTGCAGAATTGTTGTAATTTATATATAAAAAGGGGGAAGTCCATAAGTGCTCTCCTAAGATGAAATTATAACCATACGGCGAGACAATCACTGTACGAGGCTGGTTCAGTAGTTCTTTAATATCCTTGCGAGGATGATTAGCTATGTGCTCTTGCAGGATTTTCAACAATTTCAACTTCATAAAATGCGGCAAATGATGTTGATGATCATATGTCCAGAACCAGATATAGCGAGCCCCTAAGTCATAAGCAAGTGTAATCGCATCATCTGCTATTTCAGGGTCGCATTGGCCATAAATCGCTACACCCCAATTTTTATTGAAAGCGCGTGCTGCACCACGCATAAAAGCAAAATGTAAAAGTAGCAATTCTTTCACCGTCAACTGTAATCTTGTGCCAAGAATTTTTTCACATTGTGTGATGTAATTCTCTAAACGATATCTACCTTCATGTATTACTCCTGAAGCACCATATTGTAACTGGTAAAAAGAGCTTTCTACAACTGTTTCCCATATCGGGATATCCTCATCTTTGAGAGAAAGTGTGCCTACATTAACGTCTATATCTTGCAATTGGTAGCGTAGCAAGTCTGGGCTCCACTCAGTGCGATGCGGCCTATTCCAAATTTTAAAAAGGCGTTGTGCTAAAAGCCAGCCACCATCTTCCGGCCTCCTTATTCTATTTATATTAGTAACATCTCCTACAAGACGTATCCCCGGTTCATCAATAAAAGGCACCGGGCCTAAATAATTTGAACGATACAGTATTTCGGGATATTTAATTTTACTTTTTTCTTTAAACCTCTTGTAATAAAACACGGGCTTTTGGTAAATCATTTCTTCATATTCGTCGTCGACAGAGAGACAGTTTAATCCAAGGGAAATTAATTCATTAATTTCCTCTTCAGTTAAGGGTATATATGTATAATCCCCTTCATAAATATATCTTCCTTCTTTATCCCGCACTAAACCATGCATGTATATGATCAATTGGGGGTTTAGCTTTATTTCCATTGGCTGTTCCCACTCTAGCCACGTGCCTTCATTACCTGCCTCGGCAAACGAAATCACATGTCCTAAGTATGAACCGGTCTGTGCCCAGCCTTTATCAAAATATGTGTAGTGCATTGGCTGTGGTAGGAGCTCAGAGACAAAGCCAAATTTTGGCAGCAGAGCTTCATTAGTAGCTAGGTCGATGTATTCAATTGGCTTATTTCCTTTTTCTTTCAAGAGATATCTTTTTATTTTACCAGGGGCATCTTTGCTAATAAGCGGTATCTTTTCCGATAAAATTCTGATATGAAAGTACTCATCTCCTGTTTTACTTACTTTAAGTTCCCACCAGTAGAAACGGTTATCTTTAACTTTTTCTTCTGGCCCTATCGTAATAATGATGTTATCTACTGGAAGAGGGGCCTTTTCTATAGCAGAAAGGAGATAATATTTTGCCCAACTACCTATCTTGTATGTGTTTGCTGCTGGTTTGCTTCTTTTTTTGTTGTCCATTTGTGACCAAAGAATAGAGGTTGAGAAAATCAGATATAACAGAGAGTAGAAAACCGTCGCCCTTCTCATTAATTATTAGTAGTTTTTTTCAATAAGTTATAATTATTCTAGCAAATAATGCAGTGTTTAGTCAAAAACTATTTTTATTAAGGATTATAATTATGAGTTTTTTTTCGTCATTTTTAAGAGAAGAGGCCTTATGCTCTGAGCCTTTGTTGTGGCAGATTTGATTTTTTTTTGACAGATAGTCACTTCTTTTCTTTTAGGCAGAAAAAAAAAGCAGGTAGAGGAGGCAAGAAGCGTTGTTAGTGTAAGATTGAAAAAAAAAGTAATTTTGTGGATTCTTTAGTTCGTAAAATTAAAAAGATTCTTTCATTATTGATAGAAAAAACGGAATTTTAGCAATGATGTAGGTGGATAGAATTTAAATCTACTAAGAAAGTTTAGTATAATCTTTTTTCAGAAGCGCTAGGAAAAGCATAGAAAACAAAAACAGGTCTTTTAAAGTGAGCAGTGTGGAGAAAACATATGCAAGAGATTGTTGCAGAAAAGTTACTTCTAAGTTTTGTGTATTTGTTAGCTTTTGTGAGTTTTAAGTTTAAAAATTTTAACTCACTTGTAGAGGTTGAGAAAAAAAAGTAAATTAGTTTAGGAAGGGAGGTGAAAAAAAAGATGGGAGGAGGCAAGGGACAACTACAAAATCTCACAGATCTTATTCTAGGGTTAACAGTTTTGAGTAAGGAGAAAGTTACACCTCTTTTGAAAGAGTTGATAGAGAAAGGTGCAACGGAGAAGAAGCGTCTTGAGAAATTGCTACAGCAATTATCTGAGAAAGGTGAAGAAGGGAAGAAAGAGCTGGAAGAAAGGATTAGCGAGTTAGTGAAGAAGGTAGCATCTAAGCTTGGCTACGTGACACGTGAAGAGTTCAGCAGCTTGAGAGAAGAAATCAATAAACTTAAGGAAGAGGTTGAAAAATTAAAAAACAAGTAAACTTCAATAGTCTTTAGTATCTACTTTGGCTAGAAAAACAGTGGTAGCAGTGATTCCAATGTGAAGCTTAGCAATAAAGGCGGTGTGAGGTTATATTACTTTCATGATAATTTCACCACTACAAATTATTAAAAGATACAGGAACATAAAGCGTGTCAGAGAGATCATTACTACGTTTGCGAAGTATGGCTTTGGTTATGTCATTGCAAAGACTAAGTTAGATAGGTTCGTGATAGGCAAAGTTAGCAGAGAAAAGTATATTATTTCCGAGTCGATTGGTGAGAATTTGAGGAAGGCTGTAGAAGACCTAGGACCAACGTTTATCAAATTTGCCCAATTGCTTAGCGTAAGGAGGGACCTGCTGCCCGAAGATATCACGAATGAGCTGGCAAAATTGCAAGATAAAGTCGATCCTTTTGATACAAATATTGCAATAAAAATTGTAGAAGAAGAGCTTTGCCAGCCGATAAATAACATCTTCTCTGAATTCTCTCGGGAGCCGATAGGCTCCGCATCGCTGTCACAGGTTCATAGAGCAAAATTGCTACCTCACAACACGCCTGTTGTGGTTAAAGTCCAAAGGCCCGATGTAAAATCTATTATAGAAAATGACTTAGAGATTATGGAACTGCTGGTGCAGATTGTAGGAAATAAGTTTGAAATTGTTAACCAGTTGAACCTGCAAGGTTTACTGGAAGAATTCAGGAGGACTATATTTAGGGAATTAAATTTTCGCCGTGAAATGTACAATATGATAAGGTTTAGAGAATACTTTTCAGATGACAACACTGTTAAGATACCGCACGTGTACGAAAGGCTATGCACGGATAAAGTTTTAGTTATGGAGGACGTAGAGGGTATAAAGATAGATGCTGTAGAATTGCTGAAAGGGAAGGGTTATAATGTAGAGAATATAGCGAGGAATTTTATTAATTGCGTTGCGAGGCAAATTTTTGAGTTAGGTGTAGTGCATGTAGACCTCCACCCGGGTAATGTTGTAGTATTACCGCATAATGTTATATGCTTTTTAGATTTTGGCATGGTGAAGACGTTAGATGCAGAGATGCGAAATTTCTTATTTACTTTTGCTGTAGGAGTAATATCAAAAGATGCAAGCCGCATCTGTAAAGCATTGAAGAAGTACATTAAAGATAGCAAAGGGAAAGAGTTGCAATGGCAATCTTTGACACAAGAACTTCATGAGCTTATCACATTCTACTATGAACTTCCGATAGGCGATATAGATATTGAGATGTTGGTTAGGGAAGCTTTAGAGCTGGTTTCTTCGTATAGGATTATCCTGCCACCGTCTATATTTTTCATATCCAGGACTTTATCTTTTACTGAAAGTATTGTGAGAACCTTGACGCCAAATTTACATACAGTCAGAGAAATAGCTCCATTTGTCTCTCGCTTTGTAAATAAATATTATGGCTTAGGGAACATTTTTGACGAGTTCAAGAAATTTGCGATTGATGCGGCACAGACTGCTAAAAACCTGCCTGAAAACGTGAATACCTTGCTTACATTACTTAATGAGGGCAACTTGGAGATCGAATTTAAACATAAAGGTTTGGAAAAGGTTATAATACAACTTGAGCGTATTGTTAAGCTTTTAGCTTTAAGTATAATTTCAGGGACGTTGTTTATCGGCTCGGCAATCATTTTACGCTACAGCGGAGACGTTATGGTGTACAAGGTAATAAGCATTGCAGGGCTAGCTCTTGCCGGCAGCTTTATACTTTTGTTGATATTTTCATTCTTTAGAAAATAGGCAAATTTTTTATTTTTTCTCTTTTTAATTTACTTTTCAAGTAGAGATGCGATTTTTCTTTTGTATTCTGATACAACTTGTGAAGCTTTTTGAGAGTCAGCTGCTTCTGCAATTATCCGTAGGACAGGTTCCGTATTAGAAGGCCTTATATGCAACCACGCATCGCCACCAAATATAATTTTTACTCCGTCTGTTGTATCTATTTGGTACTGAGAGTATAACTCTTTCGTTTTATTTATTATAGTGAATATTTTATCTGTTGGGCAAGAGATCTTCTCTTTTAGCATTTCATAATGAGGGAGGTTTGATACAAGTTCGCTAACTCTGCAATTAAGCTCAGCAAGCTCAGACAAGACGTATGCTATTGCGGATAAGCTATCTCTGCCATAGACTATTTGCGGTATAATAACACCGCCATTACCTTCACCACCTACTATAGCATCATTACGTTTCATTGCTTCTACGACGTTTATTTCACCTACTTTGCTGCGGACCACTTTTGCATTGTATTTTGCTGCAATGTCGTCGATTGCCTTTGTGGTGGACAAGTTTACCACCACAACAGGTTTTTCTTCCATGTTGCTTTTATTCGCTGTGCGTCGCAGGAAAGAGTTTATAATAATTGCGATAGTGAATTCTTCGCTTATAGGGTTACCTTTTTCGTCTATTATAGCTAATCTATCGGCGTCAGCGTCTTGCGCAAAGCCAACATCTGCGCTTGTTTGTTTGACGGCAGTTGACGCTTGTATAAGGTTTTTTGGCAGTGGTTCGGGGTTACGCGGGAATACGCCATCCGGGACAATATTAATTGGTATGAGGTCGCAATTGAGCTCTTTTAGTAAGTATGGTGTACTGACAGCACCCGCACCATTGCATGCGTCAAGCACTACACGAAAGCGGCGTTTCCGTATTTCTTGGAGGTTAGGTAAATTGTCCAAGATGCGTTTTATGTGAATTTTTACTCCTTCGGCGTTATAAATGATATTTTTATATTCTTGTTCTCCAACTTTTCTAAACTCACCTTGATGGTAAATATCTACTAGATAAGAAAACTGTTCGTTATTGAGGTACACTCCTTCGCGTGAGAAAAACTTCAATGCATTCCACTCGACGGGGTTATGGCTAGCAGTTATCATTACTCCGCCGTCACACTGCAGTTGTGTCAGCATAAGCTGTAATGTTGGCACAGGACAAACGCCTAAGTCTATTATTTCGCAGCCACAAGATAGTAATCCAGAAAATATACCATATTTTACCATATCGCCGGAGGTGCGCGTATCGCGTCCTACAACGACCCTGCCACCACGGATATATGTTCCGTAGGCCTGCGCAAAACGTATAATTACCGTTGGTGATAAACTTTCTCCTATGATACCACGAACGCCAGAGATGCCAATTTTCAATGTCCTTATTTTTTTCGCCATCTTTGGCAAGTACTTTACTCTTTAATTTTAGAAAACACAGTTACACAATTTCTTCCATGAGTTTTAGAGTAATATAAGGCTTTATCTGCGCAATGTATGACCTCTTCCAGAGTTTTACCATCTGTAGGGTAAGCCGCTACACCAAAGCTTATTGTTATACTTACTATCCCCCAGAGGGTCTCAATTTTTTCTTTGCTTATTTTTTCGCGGACTACATTCATCTTTCTTTCCAAGCCATCAATGTCACTTCTTGGAAATAATATTATAAATTCTTCTCCGCCGTATCTGCCTATTATGTCGGTTTCGTAGAAATTTTCTTTCAGCATCTTTGCCACGTGAGATAGTATATAGTCACCAGCTTGATGTCCGTATGTGTCGTTACATTTTTTAAAATGGTCTATATCACAAATAGCGACACAGAAGCCAGTTTTGTCACGTATGGCACGGCGGTACTCTTCAGAGGCACGTTGGAAGAAGTAATGTCTCCGGTAAAGATTTGTTAATCCGTCGGTACGCGCTAGTTCTCCAATTTTGTTATAAAGGCTACTTTTTTCAAAGCCTAAAACTAATTGGTTAACTAATATGCTACTTTCAATTAACAGTTCCGTTTCGTTTCTGGCGGTTATGGCTTCTTGTTCTGCTGGCAAGTTGACAACAAAAAGTCCCAAAAATTCGCCCTTGCACCATATAGGTAGCCATAAAGTGTCCTTAGTAGGAGATAATGTTATTTTTTTTATGCTTAATAGTTTTTCTTTAGACAGTAGTTCGTCATCCTTGTTAGTTTTACCTTGAGATAGCACAAGTGTCGGAAGATCGTTTTTTATTGTATAAAATTTGATGCCCTCGGCTCCAATATATTCTTTAATTGACTCAGCAGAAACCTTCACTATTTGTTCAAAGTCTAATATTGATGACAGGTGTTTTGTTAACTCATAGAGGTACAATATTTTTTTAATATGAGCTTTATATTGTGATAGTCTTTTTTCAATTTCTTTCTCATTATGTAGTGCATCTTTGCACTCTTCTGCAATTTTTTTTAGCTTCTCGCTTATATACCTATACTTGCGGTTACATATCTGCAAGTAGATAAAAAACATTCCTAGAGAGAATAAACTAGAAATAAGGATACTTTCTATTGCTATCATTTTTACCCCCAGCCCACCCGGTTCCTGCCTTTACTTTTTGCCCAATAGAGTCTCTGGTCTGCAACACGTATAATTTGACTTGGCGAGGTGGCTTCTTCTGGGAAAATTGAAATTCCTATACTTACGGTCAGTTTGATTTCTCCAGCGGAAGTATTAAATGTTGTGGTGCTGATTTTTTCACGAAGAATTTCTGCCATCTCGCGCAGTGAAATCCTGTCTATATTGGGTACAATTATGCCAAACTCTTCACCACCATAGCGTGAGATTACATTTACTTCGTTGACTGTACTTTTAAGCAAAGCACCCAAGGACTGCAATATTTCGTCGCCGACACGATGCCCATAAGTATCATTGTAGCTTTTGAAATGGTCTATATCTAAAAGTATTAAACCTAAAGGGTATTTATATCTTCCGGCACGTAATACCTCCTCTTTTAGGCGTTCGAGGAAGAACTTTTGTGTATATAGTCCGGTTAAAGTGTCTGTGATAGATAATTCTTGGAGTTGCAAGAATAGCACAGCATTCTCAAATGCAATTGATGCTGCATTGGATAAAATATTTAGAAGACGTAAATCCTCACTGTCGAAAAAGTTTTTCTGTGCCGCATCCATCCGTATTATCCCGTAGATATCATTTTTAACAATAATGGGCGCACATAAAATAGAATTGACAATTTGCTCTTTAGGAGGTGTAAACCTGTAATCACGGTTTACGTCAGAAACCAGTAGAGGACTTTTATGTTTGATCACCCATGAAGAGAAGATGTCATGGTGTTCGTCAGCGGGAAAAAAATGAACTACACTTTCGGGGAACCAATTACGTAAAGTTACAAGTAGACGCTTTTGTAACTCTTTAGGCTCAAGTGTGTTACTTATCTGCTGTATGGACAGGGAGAGCATTCTATAACGCGAAAGTTTAGAGTTGATGCGCTCTATTTCTTTCAGATAAAAATTTGTCCTCTCTTCTGCTTTTTTCTTCTCTTCTAAATACTCTTTACATTTTTGTGCTGCATCTTTTAGCTTTTTTTCTGCTATTTTTGTTATATATTTTGATGTGAAAAAAATGATTATAACTATTCCCATACAGATGAGTATTGATAAAGTATTGTAAATCTTCCAATTTGGCTGCTGAAGTAGAATATTTTGTAAGATGAACACGATGGCGAGCAGTAAGCTTGCTACTAAGGTTATAGAGGCGGGTAGACTAGTATAAAGTATAAGAAACGTAGACAATGGTATAGAGAGTACATAATAGGCTGGCGAAAGGTTTACGTCAACATTGACGAGCGCGATGCCCGCGCTTACGTAAATTAGTAATAAAATAGAGACAGGTATACAAGAGGCATAAAATACAGTTGTTTTCTTTTCGTCCACGCAAGAGAATTTTTTTAATTTGCAGGTATTAGACGTACAAATTTACGTTTTCCCACTTGTATTACTAAAGGTTTATCTATTATGATAGTTTTATAGATATCGTTTACAACTTCATTGTTAACTTTTACACCACCTTGCAGTATTAAACGTTTAGCTTCACTTTTTGAGCTTGCCAAATTGAATAAGGTTAACAGCTCAACAATTTTTTCTTCTTTAATTTTTGTGCTTATCTCATCAATATTATCTGGTAATTTATTTTCTCTAAAGATGGTGTCAAAAGTTTTGCTTGCGTTTTTTGCAGCCTCCTCGCTATGGTACTTCGTTACGAGGTAGTATGCAAGTTGTGCCTTAGCATCCCGCGGATGCATTTTCTTTATTTCATTTACGTCATATGGTGTGAGCAACTCGTAGTATTTATACATAAGTGTATCGTTTATAGACATGATTTTGCCGTACATTTGGTTTGGTTCTTCTGAAATCCCTATGTGGTTATTGTAGGATTTAGACATTTTCCTGACGCCATCGGTGCCTTCCAGTAGAGGTAGTGTTAATACAATTTGAGGCTCTTGACTATAGGCACGCTGTATTTCTCTCCCCACAAGAAGATTAAATTTCTGGTCAGCACCGCCAACTTCTATGTCAGCTTTTACCATGACAGAGTCGTAACCTTGTAACAAAGGATAGATGAACTCTAATAGCGTGATAGGATTTCCTTTACGGTAGCGCTCGCTGAAGTCTTCGCGTTCTAATAAGCGTGCAACCGTATATTCCCGTGTAAGTTTTAGAAAATCGTCAATACTCAATTTGCTAAACCATTCGCTATTGTAAAATATCTCAATGTTGTCTTTTCTTAAAATTTTAAACATCTGCTCTTTGTAAGACTCAGCGTTACGCCGGACGGTTGTAATATCAAGCAGGGGCCGTGTTTCGCTCCTACCCGAAGGGTCGCCAATACACGCAGTGAAATCGCCTATAATGAATACTATTAGGTGGCCTAAATCTTGCAGCTCACGTAGTTTCGTCAGCGTAACAGTATGCCCTAGGTGGATATCTGACGATGTAGGATCAATACCGAACTTTATACGTAAGACTTTTTTCCTCTCAAGTCTTTCAATCAGTTCGTCTTCATTTATAATTTCGACAACGTTGCGTTTTATAAGTTTTAGTTGTTCTGATATATCCATATAATGAATTCTTTTGTTAACGAAAATTTTAGGTATCAAGTTAGATATTTTATTTTTGGAGGTAGGCTAATAAGTTCAGCCACTTGCTATCAACAGTTTTCAGTTTTCCTACAGCATCCTCCAAAGGCACATCCACAATATCGTTACCGCGCAATGCCGCCATATAGCCAAATTTGCCCTCATTTACCAGTTCTGCAGCTCTTACGCCAACACGTATAGCTAAAATTCTGTCAAACAATGTTGGAGCGCCGCCACGCTGTATATGCCCGATCACTGCGGTTCTTGTCTCAATGCCTGTTTCTTTTTCTATGATATCTGCAATTTTTTCTCCTACACCGCGCTTCTTGAGTATCATGTGTCCAAATTCGTCAAGTTCTTCTTTACCAACCTCCATTTCAGGAAGCTTTATACCCTCGGAGACAACTACTAAAGCGTAGTTTTTCCGCTTATGTACTTTTTTGAGGTGTTCGCACATTTCTTTAATTTTTTCTGTAGTGAGCTCCATTTCTGGCAGTAGCGTCCAATCGGCACCACTCGCAATCCCGGTGTAGAGTGCTACCCAGCCAGCATGCCTACCCATAACTTCCATTACCATTATACGTCTATGAGAGCGTCCCGTATCTATTAGGCGTTGGCAAGCATCCACTGCAATCGTTACCGAAGTGTCAAAGCCAAAAGTATAATCCGTACAAGACAGATCGTTATCCATAGTTTTTGGCACACCAACTACTGGTATGTTTTTTTCTTTATGCAATTTATTTGCGACACCTAAAGTATCTTCACCACCCATTGCAACAAGTGCATCAAGGTGTAGGTTTTTCATGTTTTCTATACATCTATCCACACCGTTTTCTTTCTTGTAAGGGTTGGTTCTTGAGGTGCCCAGTATTGTTCCACCTTTGTCCATCAGTCCCTCTACATCACTAAGTCCTATAGGTGTAGTTTTGCCTTCAATTAGTCCCTTCCATCCTTCTAAAATTCCCACAAATTCGTAACCAAAATCTAACCCACGCAGTACACAGCCACGTATTGCCTGGTTGAGTCCTGGGCAATCGCCGCCACCTGTTAAGATGCCCACTCTCTTTGTAGCCATATGTCTATCTCTTCTCCTTTCTTTTTTTATTTTATGACAATTTTTAGTTTTAATAATGCATCACTATACGTTCTTTACCCATCCGCCACTGCAACAATGTTGCCCCCAGCATCAAGAGTGCAAGTACCCATGCTATTGCTGCAGCATAGCCCATTTTAAACCACTGATAGGCATTGTTATAGATATAATACACAATAGTTGTTGTTGCACCTGCCGGGCCACCACCAGTCATCACGTATTGTATACCGAATGTTTGGAACCCGCCAATTATACTCATTATTATAATGAAAAAATTTACAAAATTCAGTCCAGGCAGCGTTATATGTATAAACTTTTGCCATGCATTAGCGCCGTCAATACTTGCAGCTTCATAGAGTTCTTCCGGGATAGATTGTAGTGCCGCAAGGTACAATAACATGTTGTATCCTGCACCGTTCCAAATGCCCATTATTATTAAAGCTGGCTTTGCCCAAGTAGTGCTTGCTAGCCATGCAGGGGGATCCTTCACACCAACCATCCGCAAGAAAGAGTTTAATAAGCCGAAATCGGCATTATAGATCCAGCGCCATACGAGTGCACACGCTACCATGGAGGATATCACAGGTAAGAAATAAATTGTGCGGAAGATAATGATACCCTTTAATTTTTGATTTACTAATACCGCTAAGAAGAGAGAAAAAGCCATTCCTATCGGGATGCCTAACATGAAAAATAATGTATTGTAGAGATAGTACCAAAAATCTTTATCCTGTATAAGTTTTATGTAGTTACTTAGTCCAATAAACCTTGGTGGTGTCAGTATGTCCCACTCCGTGAAGGATATACAAAAAGAGGCTATTATTGGCAGAAATACAAACACCAAGAAGCCGACAATGTTTGGCGCTAAGAACAGCAACCCGGTTATTAGCAACTTGATTTCTCTTTTCTTCATTTTTATATTATCTTGCTCTTTGGTAATTATATAATATTAGCTTCGCTAATCTCAATTACAATATTACCATGTTATCTCTATGTATAACTTCTTCGTACCCTTTATCTTCGCCAAGGATGGACGGTATTTCTGAGGACTTCCTGCCTTTTATTTTCTCAATTTCTTCACTTGAGTAGTACACGAAGCCACGCGCTACTTCCTTACCCTGCAAATCGCAAATACTTACCATGTCACCTGTACGAAATTTGCCATCAACTTTTACTATTCCTGATGGTAGTAAGCTTTTATTTTTTAATATCACAGCTTCTTTCGCACCATTATCAATATATATTCTACCCTTAACGCGCATTCCAAAGGCTATCCAGCGCTCGCGTTGCGTAAATTTTTTAACTGGCAGAAATTTAGTCCCAATCTGCTCTTTATTTAATAATATACGAGGTAGAACATTTTCAACTTTCCCATTGGCTATTATTACTGTCCCACCAGAACGTGTAACAATCTTTGCAGCTTCAATTTTTGTTTTCATGCCGCCAGTCCCAAAAGAACCATATGCAGGACATCCTGCTAACCTTTCTATTTCATCAGTGATGTAGCGAACTTCAGGTATAGGTTTGATGTTTTCTTTTATACATTTTTGTGGCTCGTCGGGGTACAGGCCGTCGACATCTGTGAGCAATATGAGGTAGTCGGCACCAATTTTACTCGCAACCAGCGCAGATAATGTGTCATTATCTCCAATGCGTATTTCCTCTACGCAGACCGTGTCGTTCTCATTTATGATTGGCATAATGCTTAATTCAAGCATTCTGATTAAAGTATTTCTGAGGTTTAAGTAGCGTTCACGATGTGAGAAGTCGTCTCTTGTAAGAAGTATTTGTCCAATATGTATGTTATGTTTTCTGAATTTTTCAGAATACATGTGTATAAGTTCACCCTGTCCAACTGCTGCGCATACCTGGCTGTCAACGATCTTCTTAGGTCTTTCGTCCCAAGATAAAATTTTCATTCCTGTGACTATCGCTCCTGAAGTTACAAGAATAATTTTATATCCTCTTTCCCATATAGTAGCTATTTGTGTAGAGAGTTCTTCCATTTTATTCTCGCTTAACTTCTTATTTTCGTCCAATAGTGTTGAAGTTCCTATTTTAATCACAACTTTCTCGCTCATACGGTATTCTTCTTTATCTTCATTTTTCTATAACTATCAACTATGTGTTTGACAACAAAATAAGATATGATAGATACAACCAGTGCGATGAGCACGTTACCTGCGAGATACACTGTGGTTATGTCAAGTATGCCCTTAAACAGCATTCCATTTTTAATTTCATTAATACCGATTTGTCTCTTCTCAGGATAAAGTATACTTCCTAACAGGAAGCTTAACGACCAAAACGTAGGTGTAGTAATAGGATTCATTATGAGAGCGTTACCCAGCAAAGTAGCTGCTACGTTTAACCTCAGGATAAAAGACATAGCCACTGCTATGACACCTCCGAGGCCAAATGTTGGAAATATACCGATAAAGGTACCTAATGCGAAGCCAGCTGCAACTTGCTTAGGTGTACCATCCATCTTAACTATTCTAAAGTATACAGTAGTGAGCATTTGTCTCAAAAGCAAGGATATTTTCCCCAAAATTTTCATTTATTTTGTAAGGTTGTATGAACTATAATTATACCAAATTAAAAGTTGAGGATTGTAGAGAGTTGTTTTTTGTGTGACAAAACAAAAGAAAGGTCTAACAAAAACAAAATGGATGAGCTTAGAAAGAGTCTTTGCAATGAATTAAGAAACTTGCGAGCATGGTTAGAAGTGCTACAATACACACGTATAGATTTCCTGCCTTTAAGTAGTCAGTCTTCCAACACGGCCAACACTGCTTTTAAAAAGCAACATATGACAAAGAGTGAAAAGTTGAAGTTGCTATACGAGAAATACAAAGATTGCAGAGCTTGCAGGTTGGGCCACAGTAGGCTAAACTTTGTATTTGGTGCGGGCTCGCCAAATACAAAGCTTATGTTTATTGGTGAAGCTCCCGGGTATGAAGAAGATCACCAAGGTGTGCCTTTTGTAGGGCGTGCTGGTAAATTGCTGACAGAGGTTTTGAGTGAAGTAAAGATCCCGCGAGAAAAAGTTTATATTACGAATGTGGTGAAATGTCATCCAATGATTGACCCTGGTAATCCGGAGAAGACAGGCAACGACAGGCAACCTACTGCAGAGGAGATAAATAAATGTCTTCCCATATTAGTGGAGCAGATAAAGATAATACGTCCTGTAGTGGTTTGTACTTTAGGTACAGTTGCTACATATACACTGCTGAAAAATATGCAGTATAGCCTTTCGTTGGCGGAATTGCGTGGGAAGAAGTATGTAGTGGAGATAGGGGATGAAAAATTTCAAGTTGTACCTACATATCATCCCGCGGCAGTTTTGAGAAATATGAGTTTGAAAACTTATATGTTCCGAGATCTTAAATTCATATTAACCTTATTGAAATAAAAATTTTCTTAGTATGGGTGACAGAAGACTTTTGCAAGGAAATATTGCGATATGTGAAGGTGCGATAGATGCGGGTTGTATGGCATATTTTGGTTATCCCATAACGCCACAGAACGAAATCACTGAGTATATGTCAAAGAGGATGTTAGAGTTAGGGAGAGTTTTTTTGCAATCAGAGTCGGAGCTTGCAGCAATAAATATGGTTTTAGGTGCGAGTATAGCTGGGGCACGCACAATGACTTCTTCGTCAAGCCCAGGAATAAGCCTTATGCAGGAGGGGCTGTCATATCTTGCGGGATGTGAGCTGCCGGCACTAGTGGTTAACGTGCAGCGTGGTGGCCCAGGGCTAGGTAATATTTCAGGCTCGCAGGGCGATTATTATCAAGCGACGCGTGGCGGTGGCCATGGCGATTACAGAAATATAGTTTTAGCACCTTACAGCGTTGAAGAGATGTATAAGTTCCCATTTTTGGGATTTTCACTTGCAGAAAAGTATCG
>Ga0197143_1001863_pt1 | contig 16736 bp, 17 predicted proteins | sample GBS70_MetaG_FD_148603 | JGI IMG/M metagenome (GOLD analysis project Ga0197143, IMG submission 148603) | Sediment microbial communities from Great Boiling Springs, Gerlach, Nevada, United States - GBS 70_MetaG | ecosystem: Environmental > Aquatic > Thermal springs > Hot (42-90C) > Sediment...
TTGGTGAAGAAGATTAAGGAAGAAGGTTGATGTTAGTTTATTTTGATAGGTATCTCCAAGAGAGGATTATGCCTACTGTAGATAGGGTTGCTGCGAAGGCTGCTAGGTATGTGAATCCAAAACCTATGTCAACCATACCAGGGGAGGCTAGTAGTAGCTGTCTGCATATATCTGCCGAGTAGCTTACTGGGTTTATCTTTGCTATAGTTTGAAGCCATTCTGGCATGTAGGTTACTGGGAACATAGCGTTGCTCGCGAAGAGCAGGGGTAGGTTTAGGAGGTTCATGATAGCCATCTGCGCCTCCCAACTCGTCGATCTTATGGCTAATGTGACGAATAGTGACGCGAACCCCACTATGAGTAGGAGTAGGGCTGCGAATGACCCTAGTAGCCCACTCAGCGTGATGTGTGAAGCGTCCATCCCTAGGAGTATGGCTAATAGAAGCACAATAGCGGCTTGAGCGAGTGCACGCACAACCGTTGAGAGGACTTTGGCCATAGGTATTACCCCTCGTGCTACTGGTGTGCTGAGGACCTTATCCAAGAATCCCAGTCTCCTATCCCAGACTATTGACATGCCGCTGAACATAGCTGTGAAGAGTGAGATGAATGAGAGCATGCCTACCGCTAGATATGAGAAGTAGTCTTGTGTGCCAAAGGTTTGAAGCATTATCTGCCTACCGATCTGATTTACAAGCTCCTTAGGTATGTTTAAGCCCGGTATGTTGAATGAGCCTCCTGTGAAGATCGCTGTTAGGTTCATGGCCTTTCCGAATAGCGCTAGCCACATGAAGGGTTGGATCAGCGACATGAGGAAGATGAAAGGCACCTTATACCATTTCTTGAGGTCTCTGTTCGTTAGAGCCCATAGTCCGTGTAGGGGGCTTGTGTCAATCTTCGCCGCATCTAACCTACTCAACCCGTTTTTCACTTCCTTGCTCTATGTAGGGTTCTTCTGAGAGACCTAATCTCCTCCTCACTCGCCTGCTCCTCCCTTAGTGAGCGGCCTGTGTATTCGAGGTAGACTTCGTCTAGTGTTGGTTTGATCATGGAGAGTTTGGAGATCGTGACACCTCTGCTTCTAATTGCATCTATTATCGCTGGTGCTACTTCCTCGCCCCTCTCGACCTTGATACGGTAGAGTTTGTCTATCTTCTTAACCTCCTTAACGCCGCTGATCTCTGTGATTATGGGTGTTAGATCGAGTTTCTCTCCGTCCACACCTATCTCTACGATGTCTCCACCTAAACTAGCCTTCAGTTCACTTGGAGCTCCGACCTTAAGGATTCGCCCGTGGTCGATTATGGCTATTCTGTCACACATAGCGTCAGCCTCCTCCAAGTAGTGTGTGGTCATGAAGATGGTCATATCATACTCCTCCTTCAGCCTCCTAATGTAGTTCCAGACTGCCACTCTCGTCTGCACATCTAAGCCTAGTGTGGGCTCGTCGAGGAAGAGCAGGGTCGGTCTGCTTATCAAACCGCAAGCAAGCTCCAGCCTCCTTCTCATCCCGCCTGAGTAGGTCTCTACTTTTCGCTTCGCAGCATCCTTTAGCTCAACCAGCTCAAGAAGCTCCCAAGCTCTCTGCTTAGCGACGCTGCTAGGTATGCCGTAGAGTGATGCGCAGAGCATTATGTTCTCCAATCCTGTGAGATCTTCGTCGGCAGTATACTCTTGATGCACAACACCGATCGAGCGCCTAACCTCAGCCGCCTCCTTCACTATATCGTAGCCACACACCTTAGCGGTGCCAGATGTCGGCTTTAGTATTGTGGTGAGCATATTGATCATAGTGCTCTTCCCAGCACCGTTTGGGCCGAGCAGCCCGAAGATCTCGCCTTGCTCGATCTCGAGATCTACGTTATCCACCGCCTTTACCCTTCTGTTGAATATCTTTGTTAGACGGTGTGCTTCAACGACCTTTTCAGGCAAGACTCTTAACCTCCTCTTTCTTCTCTAGTTGCTGTATCCTCTGCCTCACCCAGCTTAGTTCATCGACGAGATTTCTCTCATACTCCTCTAAGATCGTTCTGAGGTTCTCCTTGCTCAGCTTCTCCCAGCTACCCTCTATTACCGTGTGCAGCAAGTTGAGATGAAGTTTAGAACCTTCTGTTACGAATTTAGGTATGTCTTCTACATCAAGCGTACCCAAGAAAAGACCTCTGCATGCTGCGAGGCGATGGGTTGCGTTCAAGATGTGCGCCTTAGCATCCTTTAAAAGGGTTAGTCCCTTTGGTGTTATTGTGTATAGCCGCCGCCTCCTTTTACCCACCTTAACCTCCTTAACATCAATAAGACCTTTATCGAGCATCCTCTTGAAGAGAGGGTAGAGTGAACCCGGGCTAGGCCTCCACAAACCCTGAGTGTTGCGCTCTATATCGCTTAGAAGCTCGTAGCCGTAGGCTGGTTTGGAAGCTAATTTGTGGAGGATGTAGTGTATAAGCAGCCCCGTAGGCACACCACGCCTACTGACACATAGAGTCCTCAACGCCCGCTTCCCTCAAGCCGTAGCGGTAAGTTGCGGTTAGATAAATATATCGGATACGATATAGAGGGGGGAACTAAAACAAACTACCAAACCTACTCTCCACGAAGAATATCAAACTCTAGCTTCTCCAAATTTAGCCTAACCAACCACCCTTAAATACAGCAGACTCACTAACAATCTTATCGAGTTGGAGAGAAAGATCTGCTCTACACTTGTTGATTCGCCTATCGGGTTGATCGGGCTGTCTGCGACCCAAAAAGGCCTATTTTCAGTTAAAATAGGCTGCGCACCTAATTTTATGGGAAGGCGTTGTGAAGACAGGGAAGTTTATGAAGTGCTTAAGTCTGCTGAGCGTGAGCTCAAAGAGTACTTTAAAGGCAGGCGTAGAGAGTTTTCCGTGAGGTTGGAGGTCGTAGGCTCTAAGTTTGATGTGATGGTTTGGAGCGCTTTAAGAAGTATCCCGTATGGTGAAGTTAGGAGCTATAGGTGGCTAGCTGAGCGGATAGGTCACCCTAACGCATGTAGGGCTGTGGGTAGAGCGCTGAACAGAAACCCTCTGCCAATCTTCTTACCTTGCCATAGGGTAGTTCGTGCTGACGGTGAGTTAGGGGGTTATAGTGCGGGTGTAGATGTTAAACGCTTCCTCCTTAGGCTCGAAAAAGAGAACCTTGTTAAATCTTAACCACTTCTAACCCCAACTCGTCCACGAATGTAAGTATCTTCTGCTTCTCCGTTGAAAGACCCTTCCAATCCAAAATAGCATATCTGACCTCCTCAACACACTTACTGACCATTGACTTCACGGTTTCTAATGTGAGTTCCGGGAGGAGGTGCTTTGAAGCCACCGCACCTAAAGCGTATTCAGATTCGACTAGGAGCTGAGTGAATTTGGATGAGTAGTGGGTGCCACCGAATCCGACACCGACCTTCGAAGCGTACTCAAGGTTGTTTATAGCAGACCAAAGCGAATCAGCGACCACCTCAGCGGCTCTCAAATCCGACCACTGCTCAACCCTAGAGCCTATCTCAACAAACATACAGGGCTTCTTGAGGCTAGATGGCCCGTGGTGCATCGGCTCCAAAACTATCTGGTACCCCTCAGCTTCACCTCTTCTGAGCCAGAGGGCTTTAAGATAGCTCTTTAAGAGGCTTGGGAAGGTTATGGATGGTTCTCTAGGTCTACCACCATAACTAGCGTCTTCACTCAGATTGCCCGGGAAGTGTGCTGTGAGACATGGTATGCCAGTCTCTGAGCTGTGGCGTGATAGGAAGATGTAGGCCTTCGGGTTAAATACTTCATCTAGGTGGTCTGCGTAAATAATATCTCTGCTCGTATACGCTAGTTTAACACCACCACACTCATAGATACTGCTCCCCTCAAACCGCTCGGAGGTTTCTCGAAAGCCGTATCTCGATCTAAGAACTGATGCTATGTTGCAGCCAGCCTTATCATGGAGAGAGGCTACAAGAAGAAAACCGCTGCCCTCACAAGGCATAGATGAGCACTCTACTCCCTCTTAGAGCGCCAGAGCCTCTTGTAGGTTCCAGGCTTCATCACAACTCTATCCGTCTTGAACGCTATCCCCTTCTCGCGCTCAACGATCTCCGTGGCTGAGAGGAGAGCGTGAGCTATAGCTACCAACTCGCCTTTGAGTGTATAGATCGCAACAAGGTCTCCTGGTGATATGTTACTTGAGAGTCTGACGATGCCTGGTATCGCTAGTTGTGCGCCGTGGCATATAGCGTCTACTGCTGAGTCTCTTATGTAGACCTCCTTCAGCCACGCTGTGGCGTATTCTATTGGGCGGACACATCTTCTCATATAGGTTTCATCACCTTCTGCTAGCCGCTCTTTAGCGTAGAGGAGGTCGTGCAGCCTTACTAAGCCGTCTTGCTCAGATATGTGGCAGACCCTTGTCCTCCTCAACTCAACCATAGTGGCGCCGCATTTCAGCACCTCCCCAATATCATAGATGAGCTTACGAACATATGTCCCTGCTTGACAAGACACCTTCAGTAAAATTAGTTTACCAACCTGCTCAAGTAGGTCTATGCTGTATATCTTTCTGACACGTATAACCCTCTTAACCGAGGATCTTTGAGGGGGCTTCTGATATATCTCGCCAGTAAACTCTTGAAGAACCCTTCTAAGCCTATCCTCACTCACTGGGTCATGTAGCCTCGCCACAGCAACATACTCTTTAGGCCCAAGTAGTAGGATTGAGAGGACCTTTGTGCCCTCACCCAGACCTACTGGCAGCAGCCCTGTTACAGGTGGGTCTAGTGTTCCACTGTGCCCAGCCTTCTCTATACCTAGAATCTTCCTCACGTATGAAACAACTTCGTGGCTTGTAGGTCCATCAGGCTTATCCAATGGGATTAAGCCGTATTGGAGGAGGACTTCGATAGGTCTTTTGTCATAGAAGTAGCCGCAGGTTGGGTCGGTCTCTTCTTCAGCCAGCTCTATCAATGGGGCGCTCTGCTTCTCCAAATTAGCTCACACAAACTGCTTAACGAATGCTCCAACGACTTCAATAACAGCCTCTCTAGTTAGGTGGTCTGTGTTCAAAACGAGATCGAAGACAGACAGATCTTTTCCGAACTCTATGCCGTAGATCTTCTGGTAGAGTTTCTTATTCTCTTCATCCCGCTTCTTAACGATACTCAAGGCCTCTTCATATCTTATCTTGTCACGCTCGACCATCCGCTTAGCCCTGCTTTCCACACTGGCAGTGAGCCAGATCTTTATGCCTATGTCTGTCAGCCAAGGTAGGGTGTAGCTCGTCACAACAACATTACCTTGCTTCAGCACCTCTATGAGCCTATTATCGACCTCCCTATCGTATTCTGGGTTCGCAGCCCTCTCAGCCAAAAACCGTAGACCCTCAGGTGTATCCCACCAGTCAGCCCCCTTTGGTGTGTAGCCTCTGCTAGCAGCCACCTCTTTCAGCGCATCACCACCCCCATATACCCTTAACCCAAACCGTCTGCCTATCGCCTCTGCTACAGTAGTCTTACCCACGGCTGGTGGGCCTGAGATTATAAAGCTTCTTTTTGGCATAAGCTGCACCTAATCTGTCAAGCTCAAACCGAAGAGCTTCGTTATCATGCCGCTGAAGGCGAAAGACGAGATCATATACCACCAAAATAAGTTGAGCTCAGGTCCAATGGGGCCACCGTTAGCGCCGAGTGGTATTGGGATAGGTATGGGCGAAATGGCTACAGTGCCTGGTCCGATTATGCTGTTGACGAGCCACCAGAGAAGCAAGAGCGGGATGAAGAAGAGGAAGGTGACCTTAAGGTTGTCGGCTGCGAGTTTTGCTTGGAGCTTATCCATCTGAGGCTTCTTCTTCATCAGCTTCTCCTCCTTCGCCTTATTTCTACTCATAATCGCCTCCCTCAGCTCCTTTTGATACTCTCTGAGCTCGGCTTGTATGCGCTTCATCTGCTCAACGTTTGTCAGCAGCCTCCGCCCAGCAGCATATAGGATATTCACACCCAGAGCCATGGCTATAACGATGAAGGTTGAGTTCGGGATCTTCGTTAAAGCCTCACCGAGTATCTGAAGCATACCCCTTCGCTACAGAAAAATACCACAGATCGAGGGCTAATAAGGGTTATGCAAAGGAAAAGATTCATAATCCACCTGATCGACTTTCTCACTCGCCAACCAATCTTTCGCTGAAGATAAGGTGTCTTTGGAAGCCGGGCTTCTAATAAAGAATTATTCAGCACATTATGTGAGCTCTTAACCGCCGAGCCTGACCATTCGATCGCCGACTTATCGAGGTTCGGAAGATCGTAGCCTCAATTGAGTAAAACCTAACTTAAGCCACTGCCTAACTCTATGGTATGGGTACTTTAAGGCTCTATTGGCTAGACCCCTACACTTACAGATTCAAAGCACGTGTGGAATCAATATCTGGGAGAGATGTGGTACTTGATGGCACTTACTTCTACCCTCAAGGCGGGGGGCAGATATACGATACAGGCACAATTTCAGGCATAAGGGTTGTTGGCGTCAGAAGAGAAGGTGATCTCATAATACACACACTCGAATCCGAGCCGACCTTCACGGTCGGAAGCGAAGTCGAATGCTTGCTCGATTGGGATAGAAGATATAGGATAATGAAGCTACACTCAGCAGCCCACCTCCTCTACTACGCTATGCAAGAAGAATTCGGCGAAGAATGCCGACCAGCAAGCCCAGGCTTGACGGATGACAAAAAATCGAGAGAGGACTACTTATTCAAAGAGAAGCTGGATTTACAAAGGCTTCAAAAGGTCGAGGAAAGGGTTAACGAGTTAATAAGAGCGGGATTCGAAATCCGCACTTGGAGTGAAGGCGAAAAAAGATACTGGAAGATAGACCCCTACCCAGCTATGTGTTGCGGAGGCACACACCCAAAGAACACAAGCGAAATAGGTGGTGTAAAGGTCGGTAGAGGAAAGAAGCCGGGTGCGGGAAAAGAGAGAATAGAAATCACACTACTCCAACACAGCACTTAACAAGAACCGAACCAGTGTTTACACCCACTCTTATCACCTATGAAGAGAACAGGGCATCCAATTAGGCGACACACCTTCGAAATTAACAAGCAAAAACATAACCCGTCCACCTAGATAAAACATATAAGGTAACCAAGAGGATTAGTTGAGCATGAAAATTTCAAATATAGATAAGCGTTGTCTCGAGCCGACGGAAATTACATTTATATAAAGCAGTAGCAGAAGAGTCCTAATAGCGCCGCCGTAGCTCAGCGTGGTAGAGCGCCTGGCTGTTAACCAGGTGGGCGTCGGTTCAAGTCCGACCGGCGGCGCCACAAAATAAAGTAGGGTAGTGTTGGTACTTATCTTCTCTTTGGAGAACTGCAAGCATTTTATTCTTCTTATATGGGTACGTGACCTATGTTAAGGCGATGAGCAAGAAAAAGAGGGAGGTTGATTAGGTCTGGGTTTTGTAGCTTCACATGGCGGTGATGCGCTTGAGTTCTGTGCAAAAGTAGGCTTCCCAGTCGACTCTATTCTGGATTTCAGCTTAAATGTAAATCCCTATGGCCCCCCTCCTAGCGTTATAACTTCAATATTTTCTTGCGTCGAATTGATCAAATTCTACCCTGAGCGCACCTACTCAGAGCTCAAAGAAGCGATATCCGGATATGTTGGGGTCAGCCCTAAGGAGGTAGTGGTGGGGTGTGGTGTTACCGAGCTCATACACTCGATTCTTGTAAGGTTTGTGAAGAATGGCCCCGTAATTATACCTTTGCCCACCTTTACTGAATATGAGGCTGCAGCAAAAGGTATTGGTCTCAAAATAGAGTTTGTAGACCCTGTTGGGCTAGATGTTGACCTTGAAAAGACAGCCTCTTTGCTCAAGCGCACCTCTGGTGGATGCCTTATTCTCTGCAACCCAAACAACCCCACTGGCTGGCTACTGGACTACAACTTTCTCTCTGATCTCCTCGCATTAGCGGAGAGGAACGGGGTTACTGTACTCTTAGACGAGGCTTACATCGACCTCTCTGAAGGGGGAAGATCATTAGCGCAAGATGCGGTGCAATATGACAATGTCTTTGTTTTAAGGTCGCTTACAAAGCCTTTCGGCTTCCCCGGCCTTAGAGTCGGCTACGCGTTGTGCAGCCGACGTACCGCAAAGGAATTTGAGTCAACAGCGATCAGCTGGAGAGTGGGTGTGCTTGAGGAGGCCGCTGCTATCGCTGCTTTAAAGGATACCCGTTTCCTAGAGGATTCAAAGGCAAAGATATTCTCAGAGAAAAGGAGGCTTGTTGAGGGGATAAACTCGATAAGTGGATTGAGGGCGGTGCGATCCGATACAAATTTTCTGATGGTCGACCTATCTCGTAGCCACTTCTCGCCTAAGAACCTCAAATGGAGACTTCTATCCTACGGAGTAGTTGTAAGGGAACTCAGCTCGGTAAGAGGAATCAACGGCCCATATATAAGGCTCTGCGTAAGGAAGCCCGATGAGAACAGGCTCCTCCTAGAAGCCTTAAGAAACATTATCTATTCGATGGAGAAGGTTTACCCTAACCACCCCTTCTGTGAGAAAAGGGAATGCCACGCCTCCTCCTCGATCGACTGCAGACTATGCTTCTGCCCCTTTTACCCCTGCTTAGACACAACAACAGAAGGTTCCTTTGTCAAGAGGGAGGGAGGAGGGCTTGTCTGGAATTGCAGCAGATGCGAGTGGGTGCACCGTTCAGAAGTGGCTGATCTGGTATTGGAACAACTGGCTGGGATAGACGTAAGATCCTCTGATCCAGAAGACCTCCTTTCCGTAAGGAAGAGGGTGTTAGAGGTCTTACCCCCTTGATGCTTGACCCATTGATAGTGTTGCTTCTTGCGCTAGCTATTGACCTCGCTTTAGGGGAGCCACCACATCACATACATATCACCGTCTGGATGGGGAGGTTTATCGAGGCGATGGAGCCACGAATGAGGCGTCTGAAAAATGAGCGGGCAGCGGGCGCATTGCTCGCGGTTTTCACGGTAGTCTCCTTCACAACAATGGGGTTTTTAGTCTCACTAACCTACCACTACAACTATGTTATCTGGGTTGTCGCTTCGGCATTCTTTTTGAAGATGACGTTCGCTTTGAGGTGCATGTTCGAGCACATTAAACCGATCATTTCTTCATTAGAGGCAGGGGACATTGAAAGCTCCAGAAAATACCTCTCGATGGTTGTAAGGAGGGACACCTCTATCCTAGATCAGCGGCTTATCGCCTCTGGAGCAATTGAGACGGTTGCCGAGGGATTCGTTGACGGCTTCATCTCCCCCCTCTTCTTTTACCTACTCTTCGGTCTCCCAGGTGCGATTGCATACAGGGCTATAAATACGCTGGACTCAATGGTCGGATACAAGGATGAGAAGTACTTGAAATTTGGCTGGGCCTCAGCTAAGCTCGATACCATAGCAAATTACATACCTTCTCGTATCACATACCTGCTATTTGCCCTCGCCTCCTTTATCTTACGAATGGACTGGAGGGGGGCTCTCAAGATAGGTAGGGTTTACCACGCTTCAACTCCAAGTTTAAACGCTGGTTGGCCGATGTCAACGATGGCTGGGGCATTAAGGGTAAGGCTGGAGAAGATCGGCGCATATACACTAGGGGAGGATTTAGAGCCCCTTTCACCCGAAAAGATTAAGGACTCATTAAACGTCTACGCGCTCTCTGCAGCCATAACAGTCCTGCTCTTCTCTATATTAGGTGTTGTGAAGGTTTTCTAATACACCTTTTGGGGCTCTTAATTCATTTTCGGGCGTTATGTTCTCTTAGGGCTCGTGTATACATGTTTGATGAAACACCTGCGATCAGCCCTCCTATAGCGTCGTTAGAGATCGGCCCGAGCTTCTTTAAAATGCCGGGCTTCGCTTGATCAAACCTTATGAACTCGAAGATACCTTTCGCACCAGCAATGTAGCACGCTATAGTCATCCCTAAGAGTTCGTCAGCTACCAGCCCAGGGCGCCCCATAAACCTCTCCTTAGTTAAACCGGGAATCAAACCCGCTCTTGCGTCTTCCTCAGCTCGGAAACACGCGACAACCATGCATGAAACATTTACATCCGATAAAGCATCCATAAACTCTTCCCTCAAGATCCTAGCAGCCTCTTCTTTAGTTTCCACACCAGGGTGGGGGACAAACAGCTCCAACGCGGTATCTATTAGATCTTCTAGTGAAATCCCTTTTTCTTTGAGGTATTCCAGCAACGACATTTCAAAACCTCCGATTCAAAATCAACTTATATACTCTTCTATAGGTTGAGGTACACTAACTACAGCTCTGACTTCTAATTTTCTCAAATTCTTGTGTGAGCCATTCCACAGTATCTATAAAGGAGGGGCCGAAGTGTGCCAGATTCACATTCTTGCTCTCTTTAACTAATATTACTTTGTTTTCCCTGAACGCCTTAGTGTTTTCTAATGGTTTTCTAATCCTCTTATACTCGTCTGGAGTTAATTTCTCTAAAGGAGGCTCTATATTAACTAGTATCACTTCGGGATTTCTACGTACAATTTCCTCATTGGATGGATTGAAGAATTCTTCTGGGGTATCTCTAAATATGTTTTCACCTCCTGCGACCCTGACACCATCATCTATAAATGTGAACACACCCGCGCTTGAAAATGTTTTGTCAGGCCACAGATATTCTACATAGACTCTAAGCCTCCTCACACTAGCGGTTTTCTCTGAAATCTTAAGTATCCTGCTCAGTAACCTTTCTCCAAGTTCCCTAGCTTCATAATATCTATTAACCATAGCGCCTACGTCTAAAATTATGTGGGATATTATTGAGTAGATGTTTGTTGGAAGTGGTACAAGATGTGTGTTAAAACCCTCGCTCCTCACAGCATCAACCATTTTATCGTGAACTCTCGACTGAAGGAAAACCACATCGGGTTTAACCTCTTTGAGTCTATCGAATAGAATGCTTCGGTATGTTCCTACAATCTTCTTACTCACGTCGTTTAAGTACATTTTGCACCAAGGAGTCACACCGACGATCTCATCCTCTAGACCAAGCGAAACAAGAGTCTCAGTAATAGCTGGAGATAAACTAGCAATCCTCATAACCTACTATGCCCTCCACTCCTTTCTCGCTTCGTTGCTTAAACCTTTCCTCACCTCTTTGCGTAATTTAAAGTAGTAGTGGGCAAAGGGTAGATAGAAAGATTTATAATGGTGGTTGGATAATCCATCCAAGGCCATGAAAAGATTAATGGCATTAATATTCTGTGTAATGCTGCTGGCGGCAACCACAGGGTTTGTGGAAAAGGCTTACGCTTCTACGGAAATTACTGTTGTTGATGATCTAGGTAGGACTGTCGTTGTAACGAGATCGGATAGGATTGTGTCGATATCTCCGTCTTGCACTGAAATATTATATGCTCTAGGTTTGGGCGACAGAATAATTGCTGTTGATGTGTACTCTGACTATCCACCTGAAGCTATTGCCAAGCAGAAGATCAGCAAAGCTTGTATGCCTGATCCTGAGGAAGTCACAGCGTTAAACCCAGATTTGGTAGTTTACTATCATTGGGGGCCTTGGGATCCTACTGTAGAGACACTTAGCGGCTTGGGTCTAACGGTAATAGCAATCGCCCCGAAAACCTTGGATGATGTCATTAGAGATATTAGGTTGATAGGTAACGCAACAGGGAAATCTCAAGAAGCGGCGGCTTTAGCCTCTTCTTTAGCCCAAAGGATTGACGAGATTAAAAGTAGGACTGCCAACGTAGCTACAAGGCCTAAAGTCTACATCGAATATTGGTATCCGCCACCTTGGACCTTCGGCCCAAACACCTGCGGTCATCAATTAATTGAGTTGGCTGGAGGCATTAATGCGTTCGGCGACGCTGAAAAAGAATGGATTCAAACGACGGATGAGGAGGTTATAGCAAGAAATCCGGATATTATTATCAGCCTCCTCGGCACCCACCACTACGCTTCTGTTGAGGATATTAAAAGTCGCCCCGGCTGGGATGCTATTTCAGCAGTTGCTAAAGGCGCTGTATACACACTTGACGAAAATTTGTTCATCAGACATGGGCCTCGGCTGATCGACGGCTTGGAAACCCTAGCTAAAATTTTACATCGCGAGCTTTTTGGCGGAGTAGCCACCTTCACAATCGTAGTCAACACAACTAAGTTAAAGTTTGGGACAGAGATGTTTAAGATTTCCGGCCCTATGAGAGTCGATATCCTTACAATCAAGTCAGCGGGAAATGGCACCATAACGGTTACTATTCAAGAGGGAGGACCAGAAGCACCTGCTAACCGAAAACTGGTTGGAAAATACTTGGATATCGATTGTAGCGTTCCATCTGGTCTGGTGTTCATTTTGAGGATACACTACACCGAAGATCAACTTAAAACATTGGGTGTCAGCGAGGACTCGCTCAAAATTTACGTTTGGGATGACGGTGAGCAACGTTGGAAGGCGATGAATAGCGCTGTAAATAAAGAGGAAGATTATGTCGAGGCAACCGTCGCGCATCTCAGCTATTTTGCGTTGATGGGAGAAACTGCCCCAGCCTTCTGGAACTACCACATCCCACTTTGGCTCTACCTAACATCCTTGATAGTCGTAATAGGGGTAGCTAGCGTAGCAGCTTATATATCCGGTAAAAGGGTGAGAGGGCAAAGTAATGCGTAGCGAAAAAAGCGGTGTCGAAACTAAATATTTAAAGCGATTTGTAAAGTGGACCACTATCATCCTTGTCCTATCTCTTTTCTTGCTATTCTCAATGGCTCTAGCATCTACAGTCGGGCCGATGCCCATAAGTGTTGAAAACGCGTTAGGCATAATATTGCATCAAATCCCGATCGTTGGCGATGCTATTCAAGGGCAATGGACCCCGCTGGAAGAAAGCGTCGTTGTGCAGCTTAGACTTCCACGTGTACTCTCAGCTGCTCTAGTAGGCGTTGCCTTGTCGATCGCGGGTGTTGTTTTTCAAGGAATATTTAGGAACCCTATGGCTGACCCCTACGTGCTTGGTGTGGCTTCAGGTGGCGGGTTCGGCGCTTTGCTGGCTATAGTCTTTGGGGTCGGCCTTTCATCGCTGGGCTTATTTTACGCGGTACCAGTTATGGCGTGTGTTGGGGCATTATCTACAATGTTCCTCGTTTATGCCATAGCAAGAACTGGTTTTGGGATCCCAGTTTTGAGGCTGTTACTGGTTGGGATAGCTGTTAGCAGCTTCTTTTCATCTCTGATCTCTCTTATGCTAGCTACGGCTGGAGGAGATATACACGCAGCCTTTAACTGGCTTTTTGGAGGCTTTCCAATATGTAAGTGGGAATACATTAACGTAGCCTCACCAGCGATCCTCGTCTGCTCAGTCGCTATCTACGCGTTTGCCAGAGACTTGAATGTGATGCTGCTCGGCGAAGAACAGGCAAGACACCTTGGTGTCGAGGTTGAAACCGTTAAGAAGCGGTTGATAATACTAGGCTCGCTACTAACGGCTGTTGCGATTTCAATAAGCGGCATCATAGGCTTCATAGGGCTGATAGTCCCACATATAACGAGAATTCTGGTGGGTCCGGATCACCGCATATTAATACCCTCTTCAGCCTTGGCTGGCGCATCTCTCCTAGTACTCTGTGATGTGGTTGCGAGGACGATTCTGAGACCTATAGTTCTCCCAACAGGGATCGTAACCGCTATGTTGGGTGCTCCCTTCTTCATCTATTTGTTAATTAAAAGCAGGAGAATCACGGTGTAGGGGAATAGGGATGGTAACATTAAAGATTTGTGGAGTTGAATGTTACTACGGCTCTGTTAAGGTATTGGAGAAGGTTAGCTTCACAATCCATTCTGGCGAGCTTGTAGGCTTATTGGGGCCGAATGGTTCTGGCAAGACTACTCTTTTAAAAACTATCAGTGGAGCTTTGAAACCAAAAACGGGGATTGTGTATCTGAATGAAGCGGAAATATTCGGGATGAAAAGCCGAGAGGTCGCAAGGAATATAGCGGTTGTCCCTCAAAACACAGATGTCAATTTTGACTTCACAGCTTTAGATATTGTGTTGATGGGGCGGCATCCCCACCTGAGCCGATTTAAGTTAGAGAGTGAAAAGGACTTAACGGTGGCTAAAAACGTAATGGATCTAACGAATACGTGGCATTTAGCTGAAAGGCACATAAGTGAGTTAAGTGGTGGAGAGAGGCAGCGCGTCATAATCGCTCGAGCATTAGCCCAAGAGCCCAAGGTGTTATTGTTAGATGAGCCAACAACCCATTTAGACATTAACAGCCAGTTAGAAATAATGGATCTTTTGAAGGAGCTGTGTGTACAAAGAGGGCTCATCGTGCTCGCAGTTTTCCACGATTTTAATTTGGCAGCCCGCTACTGCGACTCCGTAATTCTACTGAATAAAGGGAAAATAGTTTCAATCGGTGGAGTAGATGAAGTGTTAACGAGCGAGAACATTAGGAAGGTCTTCCAAGTCGATGCTTTGGTGAAAAAAAATCCTCTCACCGGCTCCCTTTACGTTATCCCCCTCACGCTGAAATGGGTAAAAGCTTCTGCAAATAAAAAGTTCCGAGTTCACGTAATATGCGGAGCCGGGACAGGGACGCAAATCCTAAAAACTTTAGTTGAGAAGGGGTTTGACGTTACGGCTGGTGTTCTACACGTATTAGATACGGACTATGAAACAGCTCTGTTGTTGAACATTCCCGTCGTAAGCGAAGCCCCTTTCTCCCCAATTACAGAACAAAATTACAAAGCGAATCTAAAGATGATTAACGAAGCAAAAGCTGTCGTTGTAACATCTATGCCCATCGGTTTTGCAAACCTACTAAACCTTAAGGCTGCAAACGACGCCTTGGAAATGGGGATCCCAACATTTGTCGTCGAAGAGACACCAATCTCCCAAAGGGACTTTACAGCAGGTAAAGCGCAACAACTACTACTAGAGTTAAAATCTAAGGGAGCGGTCTTCGTCAAAAGCCAAAATGAACTCTTACAACTGCTAGATGGATTAGAGGTAGTAAAAGGTGCGTTAGGCTATGAGCCGACATACTGATGCACACACTTCGGTGCTCGAAATTAATGAGATATGTTTTAAGCTACGGGGTTTGATAGAGGAGGCTGTGAAGAAGAATCTGGCCGAAGGTATTCTGCTTTCTGGAGGCTTAGATACAAGCATTCTAGCGTATATATCTTCAAAATTCACTTCATTAAAGGCTTTTACGGTTGCTTTAGAGGGTGCTCCGGCACCCGATATCAAATACGCTTCACTAATGGCTGAAAAGCTAGGCATCGAACACTTCATTCATTTCATTGATGAAGACGAATTATACGATTCAATCCACGCCGTCATCAAGACTCTAAGATCGTTTGATCCGATGGAGGTGCGTAACAGCGCAGCCATATATGTTGCCTTAAAGACGGCTAGGGACGAAGGTTTAAACACCGTTATGACGGGCGATGGGTGTGATGAACTCTTCGCCGGCTACAGCTTCTTATTTAATCTTGAAGGTGAGCAGCTAAAGTTGGAGCTTGAAAAGCTATGCAGGGGGATGTCGTTCTCCTCCATTCTCTTAGCTGAAGCGCTTGGTCTTGAAGGGAAGCTGCCATACCTAGATCCACTTCTGAAAAACTTTGCATACAACCTTGACCCCTCCTATAAAGTTCGAAAGGAGAAAGGAGAAGTGTGGGGAAAATGGATTCTGAGAAAGGCATTCGAGGGCATATTGCCTGACGAAATTGTTTGGAGAGTTAAAACACCCATCGAACACGGCTCAGGCACAACAACCCTACCAGCCCTATTCGAGCAGAGGATTTCGGATGAAGAATTTCAGGAGAAGAGAAGGAAATATTTTGAGAACGATGGCGTTACAATACGGACTAAAGAGCAGCTTTTCTACTACGAGGTTTATAGGTCAACTGTAGGTGTTTCTCATCGAGCAAAATGGAGGAGGATCTGCCCTTATTGTAACTCGAGTGTGAAAGAAGATGCTATTTACTGTCGAACTTGCGGAGCATACCCCATTTAAAGATTATCGAGATGCGGTGATGACATCTTGACGAAGGTCGCGGTATCTTGGAGCGGCGGGAAAGACAGTTGCCTTGCCTGCTATAAGGCGCTTCAAAAGGGTCTCGAAGTTTCGTGTCTTTTAAACTTCATATCTAAAGACGGAGGATATTCACCCCACGGATTAAACTCGAATCTGATATTGGCTCAGTCACAAGCTACTGGTATCCCAATAATTCAGAAGGAGGTTAGTTGGGAAACATACGAAGAAGAGTTTAAAATAGTAGCAAGAACGTTGAAAGAAAAGGGGTTTGATGGCATCGTCTTTGGCGACATCGACATCCCCGAACATTTAGACTGGGTAATTCGAGTCTGCAACGATGTGGGCATCCTTTATATGGAGCCACTTTGGCATCTCAACCGCAAACAGATCCTCGAAGAGTTCATAAACGCTGGCTTCAAGGCGATCGTCATAAACATAAAAGCCGATATATTTGGGGGTGAATGGCTGGGGAGGGTCGTTGACGAAACTTTTATAGAAGATCTGCAAAAACTACAGAGCCATCGCACCTTTGATATCTGCGGCGAGTTCGGCGAGTACCACACACTTGTCATCGATGGGCCCATCTTTAAGAAGTGTATAAATCTTCTCAACTACAAAAAAGTGTTAAGGGAAGATTACGATAAACGCTGGATTCTAGAGGTTTCCAGCTACTCGTTGGAGGATAAGAAGC
>Ga0197143_1001865_pt1 | contig 16728 bp, 17 predicted proteins | sample GBS70_MetaG_FD_148603 | JGI IMG/M metagenome (GOLD analysis project Ga0197143, IMG submission 148603) | Sediment microbial communities from Great Boiling Springs, Gerlach, Nevada, United States - GBS 70_MetaG | ecosystem: Environmental > Aquatic > Thermal springs > Hot (42-90C) > Sediment...
TCTTTTGTCAATCTGTGGATGTTTTCTATAAAACTGATGGTTTCTTCTATTTCTGCCATTGGGTTTGGTATGTATTTCGTTTTGTATTGCTTAGGAATGGGAATCAAAACCCTATTTTCATTTTCTGGACTTTTAACAAACTGTGCGATTATCGTAGATACCACCTGATCAAGCTCAAGGGTTTGTTCCAAAGTTTGTCTGTGTAGCAAGAGTTCTATTAAACCCCTATCCACCTCTTCATCTATGTATTCACGGATACGGCTTTGTTCAAAAATTCTTCTGATAGCAAATATTACCCTGTATCTTACCCTCCCCATAATCCTCAGCACCTTATCCCTACACCTTTAGCTCACTACTCCATAAACTAACCATTATCTCAGCTCTTATACGTCGGGTGGGAAATTAAGAAAAGGGTAAGTTGCTTTGTTAAGAGGGTAAGGATTTAATAATAATCTATCTTTTGAAAGCTTATACTTTTCCCATTCTCCACGCTAAATTCAAAATAAAGAATCGGTAATGAAATATTGTTGTTATTGAACTTTTTGAAAGCTTTGAAAACAGATTGCTTGTTTCTTCGCTTGAGCGGAGCAACAATTACCGGCTGGATATTCCAATTAAATGCTCCATCCAAATGCCTTCCAGAATTTTGAGACGCCCAATTTACATAGTATTCTATCTGATCAACAACTTCTGGTTGAACAGGTTCATCTTTTAATTCTATTATCCTATATTCTTTTCTATCCATACTTTGGCAAATAGTCAAAATATCTATTTTCTGCATACCCATACCGCAAGCTACTTCATTCCCAAACCAAACCACATTATCTCCAACAATAGGGTTTAAGCTTGGATCAAACCCTAAGTTTTCCATAAAATATAGTTGAAGATAACTCTCATACGCTTTTCCTGACATTTGTAATTGGCCTATCTTGGCTATTACATTAAGGTTATAATTCCTTGGATAAGGATAATTCAAACGGTTTTGAGTGGTTATTATTTTCCTGTTAGCGCTATCCCAATCAAAACCTCCATTAAAGTTACTATCTGCAATTGGTTGCCCTGAATTTTTATTTCTTATCATATCAATAAGTCTTTGTGCTTCCCAAGGAAGTAAAGGAGTGCAACCTCTTTTCCCTTTTAGCTTTCTGTAAATCAAGCTCCACAGCACTTCTGTTGCATATATAGGCAATTTATCCAATACTTCCCACTCTGGCACACCTTCGGAGTATACTTCATATGGCTCAATCAATGTTCTGTATATAAGTTTTTTACTTAAATTCGGTTGCTTACCAGATTGCCCAGGCGTATGAAATACAAGCGGTGTTTGGTTTGCGATTTTAAAAATACCGTAAAAACCACCTTTTGTTTTTGTAGTTGTCTCAATGTAAAAAATAACAAGATCACCTGCCCTAACTCTCTTTATGTCGGATAACAAACTAATATTTTCGTTTTTATCCTGTGCCCCCGTCCCTGCAAATAAGTATCTCAAGTGAATTGGAAATGTATTCTCATTAACGATAAAAACATGGGTTTTCACCGTTACCTCCTACCTCTTTTAATTTTTTTGAATATCATTACGTATTCGTGCTTGAAAACGTAAAAACCGCCGACCAACGCTCTGTATCGCCACAGAGATCTTTGATTTCGCTTACCTCGTGTTTCTTCAACGTTTTTCACGACTATACTCTTCAACAAGTAACCGCTTTTTAGAACTTCCTGCATGCAGTAAAAACCTAAGGGTATCCACTGACCTTTGGAATACTTATCACCGATTACGAGTACAAGATAGCGATCGTCTTCTAAGTACGGAGTTAAGTTGTCCACTACCTCTCCAAACATTTTCAAAAACTGTTCTGTAGTTTTTGCGTTTGACAAGTCGTTCTCGTCTTTTGAAAACTTAATTATGTCGTGATACGGTGGATGCATAATAATGAGCTGAACATACCTAACCCCGTATCTATTCAAAATCTGCCTCACATCTATTGTTTTGCTATCACCAACAAATACATCAGTAATTACTTTATCTTTATTCGGCTCTTTTTCAATTTGTTCTATAGCTTTTTGTGCGATTTCTGGGTTTAACTCTATACCGATCCCGTTTCTTCCTAATCTTCGGCATTCAATTAAGGTCGTCCCGCTACCTAAGAACGGATCTAACACCCACTCTCCCTTTTTAGTATATCTCAACATCACTTGACGTGGGATTTGAGGAACAAAATTCCCCCAATACCATCCAAGATGTGCCCCTGATGCGTCTCGTTTATCTATAATCCACAAACTGTCGGTAATAATCTCGTTGTAGTTTTTCCATCTTGTAAAGTCTATATCATTAACTTTGTTTGATTTAACTTTTATGTTTCTAAGCCTGCCCATGGTAAGGATTATACATACGTTAAATTAAGAAAAGGGAAGGATTTAATAGGAAGGACTTTGAATACAAAATGAGGCTGTTCGGAAAATCCTTCATTGGAACGTCCCCTCAGCTTCCAAGGGAACTAACCTTCTCCTCACCCCGCTGAACATCCCTTAAACCAGTATAGGTTTCAAAAGGGAGAAATCCCTAACCAAGGATTTCCCAAGAACAGGGAATTGGTACATTTGGTAATGGGAGTTTTTGTTTTTCGGCAGTTCATAGATTGAAGTTTGAATTGTAGTTTTAAAGCTGGTTTCTTTACTACCTTATAATGGTAAGCAATGGAAATAAAGGATTTTGAGAGGGCTTTGTCTGTGGGTTTAAGCGCCGAGGAGTACGAGACAATTGTAGCACTTTTGGGTAGGGAGCCTAACGATCTAGAACTGGGGATATTTGCACTTAACTGGTCCGAACATTGCAGTTACAAATCCTCAAAGAGATTTTTAAAACTCCTACCTTCATCTTCGGGAAGAACGGTTATAGGACCCGGGGGAGGAGCCGGGGTTTTGAGGTTGGATGGGAAAAGGGTGGTGGCATTTAAAATAGAAAGTCACAACCATCCTTCCGCCGTTGAGCCGAAAAACGGAGCGGCAACTGGGGTTGGGGGAATAGTTAGGGATGTGCTAAGCATGGGAGTAAGGCCGGTTGCCCTCCTTGACAGCTTAAGGTTTGGGGATTTCAGAAAATCAAAGAAATCTTTAAACCTGTTAAAAGGCGTGGTTGATGGGATTTCGTCTTACGGGAATTCCATAGGCGTGCCGGTTGTGGGGGGCGAGGTACTCACGGATGAAAGCTACGAAGATAACCCTTTGGTTAATGTAATGTGTGTGGGAATAGGGGAGATAGGGGACTTAAAGGATGGTGTTTTGAAAGGTGTGGGTAATTCCGTTATCCTTGTGGGAGCTCCAACGGGCAGGGATGGAATATTGGGGGCATCCTTCGCATCCCAAAATCTGGAGGGGGACGTTTCGGAAAAGAGGCCGGCGGTTCAAATAGGGGACCCTTTTATGGAGAAGCTCCTGATAGAAGCCGTCCTTGAGGTGGTGAAATTCCCTTACGTCTTGGGTATGCAGGATCTCGGTGCTGGGGGATTATCCACAGCTTTACCCGAGATGGCGAATAAGGGAGGAGTGGGGGTCGAGCTTTATACGGATAAGGTACCTTTAAGGGAAAGTTTGAGTCCCTATGAGATAGTTCTTTCTGAGTCTCAGGAGAGGATGGTACTTTGCGTGGAAAGGGGTAAGGAGGAAGAGGTAATAAGGATATTCAGGAAGTGGGGTCTCACCGCAGAAGTTATAGGTAGGGTTATAGGGGAGAAAGTCCTTAGGATCCTTCACAATAATGAAGTTTTGGCGGAAATTCCGCTTGCTTACATATTTAAAGCGCAACCAAAACCGGATTGGATCGCCATACCAAGGAAGGGAAACTTTTGGGAGTTTTATGGGATATTGGATGGGGTAAAGGAAAAACTTGGGCACTTGAAGGGGGAGAAAAAGAAGCATTACTTGGCGCTTTGGAACGCTTTGATTTCCGGGTTGAAATATAAGGGGGTGATGCATGATCCGGATGAGGTGGATTCGGAGATAAGGATGGAAGCTTTAAAGGTAAGAATGGGTGCAATAAGGAGGAAGGTAGACGTTTTCAAGGTTAAGGATATGGCTAAGGTTCTGGAAGATTACAAATACTTCCTTGAAAATCTTTCAAAAATTAAAGGAAGTGTGGAAAGCGTTTTACCAACAAAACTTGTCAGCGAAATTTGCTTAAGGGTTTTAAGCAGGCCCTCCGTGGCATCAAAGAGGTGGATATACAGGCAGTACGATTATATGGTTGGGACGGATACGGTTATACCCCCTGGAGAGATGGATGCTGCGGTTTTAAGGATAAAAGGGGAAAATTACGGGATAGCGGTTACGGTGGACGGAAACGGAAAGTTTTTGGAGATGGATCCATATTGGGGTGCTCAGAGGGTGGCGGCGGAAGCTTGCGCCAACATAGTTTGCGTTGGAGGTATGGTAATAGGTTTTACGGATGGAGTAAATTTCCCATCTCCCGCCGATCCCGTTGAGTACTGGAAATTGCAAGAAGCGATCAGGGGCTTGGCGGATTTTGCCTCATATATGGAAATACCCGTAGTTTCAGGAAACGTAAGTTTATACAACCAAAGCGAGAGATACACCATCTTACCAACCTTGATAATAGGGGCCGTTGGGATAGTGAGAAATCTGGAGAAAATACCCAATATGGGCACGAAGGGAAAAGGTTCTTACGTATATCTCGTTGGGCATCCCATGTCAAATTTGGATCTGGGAGGTAGCGAGTTCCTGTTGGAGATAGCCGAGATGTTGGAAATCAAAAACAAGAGGGAAATACTGAAATTTGCCAATCTTCCAAAACGATATTACACAGACACCGATTACGTGAAGAGCCTTTTAAAAGCCGTCTATGAGGCGATAAATTCGAACCTCGTTGAAAGCGCGCATGACGTATCGGAAGGGGGACTGTTTTCCGCCCTCGCGGAGATGGTAATTAAGGGAAAGGCGGGTATAGATGCGGACGTTGAAGGGTTCGGTGAAATGTTTTCCGAACTTGCCATTAGGTTTGTTTTGATAACCAAAAAACCAAAAGCTCTCGAATCCCTACTTTCAAATTACGGAATCATGTTCCAGCTCATTGGGAAAACAACAGCGAAGAGGGATCTTGTAATAACATATCACAACAAAAGGACCTTAAAATTTAAGGCTTCCGATCTTGAAAAAGCTTACTATGGAACTTTTGAGAATATCGGATAGGATAGAGTTTGAAACATGCGCCTGTATAGGATCCTTTGATGGATTTCATTTGGGGCACCGCATGATAGTTGAAGAAACCAAAAGGTGCTCCTTCCTAAGGGGTATGAAAACATTACTCATCACCTTCAGGAAACACCCGAGACTGGATGAAAACTTACTTTTTTCGGAAGATGAGAAGATGGAATTTTTGAAAAAATTGGGTGTGGATTTTGTACTAATTTTGGAAAGGGAGGAGATGGAGATAGAAGCCGAGGAATTTCTGAGGATTTTGATGGAAAACTTTAGGGTGAGGAGGTTGGTTATGGGTTTTAATCATAGGTTTGGAAAAGGAAGAAAAGGTGATCCGGCTTTTATCATAAGCAGAATGAACGAGTTTCCCATGGAAGTTTTGGTATTTCCCCCAATAAGGATAAACGGGATTCTGGTTAGCTCATCAAACATAAGAAAACTTCTCCTTGAGGGAAAGGTTGAAGAGGTCGTACCACTTTTGGGTAGAAGGTACTCCATAAAAGGAAGGGTTGTGAAGGGAAGGGGTTTTGGAAGGTTATTGGGATTTCCCACGGTAAATTTGGAGGTGGAAAAGGAAAAACTTGTACCAAAGGATGGAGTTTATGCGGTTTATTTGCCTCAGTTGGAGAAGTTTGGGGTAATGCATATAGGTGAAAGGCCCACTTTCTTTTTGGGAAAATCCCTTGAGGTGCACATCTTGGAATTTGATGGAGAGGTTGGGGAAAGTTTAAAGGTGGAGTTTATAAGGAGAATAAGGGATGTGAGAAAATTCGAAAATGAGAAGGAGCTCAGGGAGGCGATAAAGATGGATATTTACGAAACCGTTAAACTAACGCAGTTAGAACCTCATAAGGGATAGTTCCCCAAATTTTGGCTATCCTATCGGCTGGATTGTTTTCCCCAAGGATCTCCACCCTATCTCCAACCCTAAAGCTTTCTTCGCTGGAAAAAACCATAAAGGCATCCATGGTTATCCAGCCTGCTACCTTAAAAAATTTACCGTTAATAAAAACCTCGAAATTTTCAACCCTCCTCAATCCTTGCGCATAACCTACGGGAATTACACCCAAAAATCCTTCCTCGCATACGAACTTTCCATCGTAACTAACCCTCTCGCCCGCCTTTACCCTCTTAACCTGTATAACTTTTGAGTATATCCTCTTTACAGGTTTTAAGTTTTCGGTTCCATATCCGTAAAGCAAAATACCCACCCTCGAAAGATCGTATATGGGTCCGAAATTTATAAGTCCTTGGGAGTTGTTTAAGTGCCTCTTTATCGGTAAGTATCGGGTAAGATCCTCAAATATTTCCATCTGCATTCTTGAATATTCGCGATCTTGCGCTTTCGGAAAGTGACTAAATACACCTTCAACTCTGAACTTTTGAATGGCTTTTTTATAGAAATCTTGGAATTCTTCGGGTTTTACGCCTGTCCTGTTCATCCCCGTATCTATCTCTATATGCACCCTAGTTCCCTTGGGTAAGGCATCAAGAGCCTCCCAACTATAAAGGTTAAATGTTATGTTATCCCTACCTGAAAGTTCCTTCAAACTCTCATCAAAAGGATCGTAATATAACAGAAGGAAGTTTGCGGGAATATCTGAGACGGCAGCATAATCCTTTGGTGAAGATATTAAGAATTCCCTTATACCCATCCTGTAAAGCCTTAGGGATATTTCCCTTATACCATGCCCATAAGCGTTTGCCTTAACAACCGCCATTATTTCCTTTCCCCTCGAGAGCTCAAGCACCCTCCCAAGGTTATGTTCAAGGTTTTTTAGGTCTATCTCCCTTTCAATCAATCCTCAAAGCCTCCCATTGAACAACCTTCAAAACTCTCTTATCCCCTCTCACCTTGGGAGAATATCCAAAGTTGTCGTGATCCATAGAAAAAATCTCCAATAGAGGAATGTTTACAAAATCCCTTTTCTCAATTTCGGGGTGAGGAATTGTAAGATCGGGACTTTTTATCGTTAAGTTTTTCCAAAGGAGGATGTCTATGTCTATCGTCCTGTCTCTATAAGGTTTTCCTTTAGATTTTCTTCCCAGCTTTTTTTCTATCTCGAGGAAAAATTTTAGGCTTTCGAAGGGATTTAGATCCGTTGAAAGAAGAAGGCACATGTTTAAAAATTCCCTACCCTCAAAACCAACGGCTTCCGTCAAATAAACCGAAGAGTGTGCCAATATTTTAAACCTCTCCTTTAACAGATTTATCGAATTTATCAGGTTGAGGAGCCTGTCCCCCTCATTTGATCCGAGGGATACATAAAGCTTACTCCTCACCCACCATAAACCTTACAAATCTTCTTATCGTATACTCTCCTTGGGACTTCAACCACTCGCCGAAGGTTACGTTGTTGTCCCTTATATAAGGTTGGTTTAGGAGGGTTTTCTCTTTGATAAAAGCCCTCATCTTACCTTCCACTATCTTTTGAACTACATTCTCGGGTTTCCCCGATTCCCTTGCCTGCTCCTCGTATATTTTCTTCTCAGCTTCCAAAACCTCCTTCGGAAAATCGTTCTCGGAGATAGCCAAAGGGGACATGGCCGCTATTTGCATCGCACTTTCCTTAGCTATCTCTATTGATGGTGGATATACTTCAACCATAGCCGCAAGCATGTTTCCCGGGTGGACGTAAATGTATATTAGTCCATCCGCGGTTTCAAAGTAAGCGCACCTTTTAACTTGGATGTTTTCCCCAACCTTACCCGCCAGGGCTTTCATTTCTTCTTCAACTTCGTTATCCAAAAGGGCGTTTATATCGTTGGTTTTCTTTTGCAAGAGCTTTTTTAGAACAAAATTTCCAAAATTTTGGAAATCTTCCGTCCTCGCAACAAAATCCGTCTCGCATCCAACCTCAACCAAAGCTCCCCATTTCCCGTTTTCGTCAAGGGCGTAAAATACGTTGCCCTGCCTCGTCTCCCTAGCTACCTTTTTCTCACCTTTGGCTATTCCCCACTTTTTTAGAAGCTCCACAGCCTTGTCAAAATCACCACCGCTCTCCTCCAAAGCCCTCTTCACATCCATGAGGCCCGCACCCGTAGCCTCCCTCAAAAGCTGTATAGTTTTAACATCTATCTTCGACATTTTTAACCCCCCTTGGATTCCCTTGCCATTTTACCGTCAAGGTAACCCTGAGACACGATGCCCACGATAAAATCGATCGACTTCATGGATTCGTCGTTTGCGGGTATGGGTAAATCCACGGATGAAGGATCCGCGTTGGTATCCACCATTCCTATGGTTGGAATCTTCAAGAGTTTGCTCTCGTATGCAGCCATATCGTTGTACCTTGGATCCACTATGAAAACGAGATCCGGAAGCTCGTCCATATCCCTTATTCCTCCGAGCCTCACTTTGAGCTTTATATATTCCCTCTGCATCTTAAGAATTTCCTTCTTGGGATATGGCAAAACCCTTCCCTCCTTCTTCAGTCTTTCCATCTGTTCGAAGAGGTTCTCATACTCCTTCATTTTGAGGATCCTTTTGTAGATGGTTTCAAAGTTTGTTAGCATCCCACCTAACCACCTTTCGACCACGTAAAACGCCCCAACCCTTTCCGCGTGCTTTTTTATTATGGACTTTGCCTGGGGTTTTGTACTAACGAAGAGGACCCTTCCTCCCCTAGCCCCTTCCTTCCTCATTATCTCGTAAGCTTTCTTTATCGCAACCGCCGTATATCTCACGTCTATTATGTGTATTCCCTCCTTCGCGGTGTAGATGAAAGGTTTCATCTTGGGGTTCCATCTACTCGTCCTGTGCCCGTAATGTGCTCCCACCTCAAGGAGCTTTTTTAGCAAAGCTTCCGTATCCTGCAAATATTTATGATAATCTTCCTCAGCGCTTGGTATACTGCCAAGACCTTCTTCTCTTAGTCTTTCCATATTTCATCCTCTCCTTTTTCCTTGCATCGCGCGTGAGCATACCTTCCTTCTTAAAAATCTCCTTCAACCCCTCGTTGAGTTTCAATAGCGCCTTTGCTAGGGCGTACCTTAAAGCTCCCGCCTGACCCGAAAGCCCACCTCCGTCCAACCTCACCTTTACATCCAGAACCTCCTTTAAACCCGAAAGCTCAAGGGGTTGAAGGGCGTATATTACCAAATCCTTCCTCTTGAAATATTCCTCCGGGGATCTGCCGTTTATGAATATCCTCCCCGTACCCCCTTTATAAAGGGTTACCCTCGCGACGGATGCTTTCCTGCCTCCGGAAACCTGTATAACCTCCATAATTTTCCTCCTAAATTTCCAGGTTTAAAGGTTGCGGATTCTGGGCATGGTGGGGATGGGAACTTCCGGCGTATATCTTCAACCTCTTCAACCTCCTATCCCTTAACCTGTTTTTTGGAAGCATCCTCTTAACCGCGAGATATATTACCCTTTCCGGCCTTCTTTTTAGCATCTCCTTTAGGGTGAATTCCTTCAAGTTTCCAGGATATCCGGAGTGGAATCTGTAAATCTTTTGATCCATTTTCTTTCCCGTTACCCTGATCTTTTCCGCGTTTATCACCACAACAAAATCCCCGCAATCCGCGTGAGGGGTGTATTGAGGCTTATGTTTTCCCATCAATATTTTGGCAATTTGTGTTGCCAACCTTCCCAAAATTTTACCCTCCGCGTCTATAAGCCACCATTTTCTCTCAACCTCTTCCTTTTTTAGAGAAGGCGTTACTTTCAATTTTTACCTCCTTTTCGGCTGGGTATTATAAGGTTGAAAAACCCTACGCAAGATATAGGGGTAAAAGTGCGGAAAAAGTGGCAAATTTTAAAACCTTTCTAAGCGTGGCATATTCTCCTGCAAATATTTTCTTAGAAAAGAACCATAGAGGGAGGTTTACGAGAAGAAAAACGCCGATACCGTAAAACTTTGAGTATCCCCAAAACACCGGCAGAATATCCAAAACTGTCAAGAGCATCATCCCAAAGAATACGATGTTTTGCAAGGTTCTTTCCCCCAAAAGGTGGGCTAAAGTTTTCCTGTAACCCTCATCTCCAACTTTATCCTCAAGGCTCTTTACAAACTCCCTAAGAAGTTGAAGGTATGCTCCCAAAATCGCTCCCGGGATGATCCTTTCTATATTCTTTACGTTTGCGCCGTAAAGGAATGCCAGAAATACCACAAAAGCAACCGTTAGATTTCCCAGAAAGGGAACCGCCTTCATCTCAAGGTTGTATAAAAGTCCGAGGAACATACCCAAAGAACCCAACATCAAAGCCCAATTTGAATGCTTTGAGGAAAAATAAAGCCCGAGAATCAGAAGAACGAGGGCGAGCATATACGCATCCAGTAGGGAAAGCTCACCCCTAACCAAGGGTCTATTTGGATGGTTAATTTTATCAACCTCAAGATCGAATATATCGTTGGTGACGTTGATAAAGGCGGAGATAAAAAAGGCGCCCAACATTGCATAAATTGGAAAACTCCCACCTTGGGTGATCCCATTTGACACGAAGACCACCAGGGAAGCTATCAAACAGTTAAGTGGCCTTATGAGTTTTAGCATTTATCCTAAAAAGTAGGATCACCCCCAATACCATGAGGAATAAGGCTATCCACTGGTTGAAGGTTAATGGGAGGTTGAAGAGATACGCGTTTGGTTCGTAATGTCTTGTGAAATCTACCAGAAACCTCACAAAAGGGGTAAAAATCAGGGCTAAGGAACCTACAAGGCCGGGCTTTACCAAGCCGAACTTTTTAAGTAAAATTATATATAGCAAAAACAACAGGGCGTCCCCAAAGGATTCGTAAAGTTGGGATGGATGAATCGGAACACCGCCAAATTCTATATAAGGTTCGCTACCTTCGGGAAAAATAACCCCAAAGGGAAGATCTGTGGGTTTTCCATAACAACATCCGTTAAAGAAACACCCCCATCTACCTATGGCTATTCCTAAGGTTATTCCCGGTATTGCGGAATCCAAAACCGCCCAAAAGTTCCACCTCTCCCTATTTATATACCACAAGACCGGTAAGGCACCGAAAAGGACCCCGTAAAACGTCATACCTCCATGCCAAATTGCAAAAATTTCCCAAAAATTTAACCTGTAATATTCCCAATGTTGTATCACGAAAAAAAGCCTTGATCCAACAATACCAAATATCATAGCCCAAATTGCCGAATCCCAAACTTTATTTTCGCTTATTCCAAACTTTTTCAGATTCTCCTTTGCAAACCAAACCCCCGTCAAAAAACCCAATAGGACCAAAACCCCATAAGTTCTTATCTGAAAACCCGCAATTTCAAATAATACCGGATACATATCCCGTCATTTTAACGGTGTTATATAGTCTATCCTTATCTCCCCTCCTGTGAGAAAAAAGGGTTGGATCCTCGTACGTGCATGCGGGAGGGGGTATTATAAATTTTACGCCATAGTTCTCAAAGATCTTCCTATTGTAACCGTAAAGGTCAAGAAGGTACTTTCCGTTTCCCTTAGGTTTGGCAAAATCACCAAAAAGTTCTGCAACATCTTTCCCCACCTCATAACATTTCCCGCATATTCCCGGACCAAAAATCACCAGGATTTCTTCCGGCTTTATACCGAAATTTTCGTACATAACGGTTAAGCCTTCCAGGGCTATCCCCCTAACGCTTCCCCTCCAACCCGCATGAAGTACTCCAACGGCCGTTCTTGAAACCAAAAATATGGGAAAACAATCCGCCGTTTTTACACCCAAAACCGTCCCCATCTTATCCGTTATAACTCCATCCCCAAAATCCTTAGCCTGGCCCTTATAAATTACAACCCTAGCCCCATGAGTTTGTATAAGGCTGAAAGATAAATCAACGGGACGCTTGCTCACCCTTATTTCAAAGTTTTCCTCCAAAATACAAAACCCATCTTTCCCCCGTGACCACATAAAAAAATTCTAAAACCGTTTCGGCTTTAGAATATTTATACCATGAAGAGGTTATTTTTAATTCTTTTGGTGCTTGCTGTGGTAGCGGGATGTAGAAGGAGCACTACCCCTCCGAGTGACGGAGGAGGTGGTGGAGGAGGTGGCGGAGGAGGTGGAGGCGGTGGTGGACCGGTACCTAATCCCGAAAGCACCGCCGTATATTTCGGCATAAAAACGGATAGCGCCTTCGTATATTTCGACAGTACTCAATCATCCAGCAGTGGCATGTCCGTAGATACAGTTTTAACAATTTTCCATTCTTACATCTCCTCGGGTGGGGAGCTTAGAGTTCCACATACGGACACGTTCCTGATTTCGGGAAGAGTTTTCAAGGATACCATTTACATCAAAGGGGATACGCTATACCAGTATTACACCCTGGTTCTTGATACTACTAATCCATCCCCAGACACGATTAGATTAAAATACATAATCGGCATAAAGCCCTTAACGATCGGATATAGCTGGACACCCATATCGGGTAGGCAATCCCTGAACGATACCATAAAAATTCCCCTAACGTCAACTTGCACCCTATTGGTTAGACTTGATAGCTTTAGGATAGATTCCTCCAGGGCGCAAGTATTGGATAGCCTAAACGTAGATGTACCCGGGGGATCTTTTAGCGTCTTCAGGATAGCTTATAGTAGGCACGCGAAGGGATTTTACAACCTATCTACCAGACCCGCGGGATGCTTCCCCATATCCGGAGATACGAACGCAACCTTGGATTCTTGGGATACTTTGTATATAAAACCTTACTTTGGAATCGTTTTGATTACGGGCAAGGACATCACCCAATTTAACACGAACATGGGATCACAAATTGAGATTTTTAGGGCATTCGTTCGAAAGGAGCCTATGCCTTAATGGAGGCGCTCAGGGGGTTCAGGGATATATGGGGTGAAGATTGGGAGAAATTTGAGGAGATAGTTTCAACATTTAAGAACCGTTTGAGCAACTTTAACGTCGTCTGGATAGAAACCCCGATCCTTGAACCCCTTGAGCTTTTTGTAAGATCGGTTGGGGAATTTACGGATATAGTGCAAAAGCAGATGTTTTCATTTAGGGATAGGGGGGATAGGGAGGTTGCGTTAAGGCCCGAAGGAACCGCGGGGGTTGTAAGGGCTTTCATAGAGAACCGCCTAAGTTATCCAATAAGGTTGGCTTACTTCGGACCCATGTTCAGGGCGGAGAGACCACAGAAGGGTAGGTATAGGCAGTTTTACCAGCTTGGCGTTGAGTTCATAGGATTTTCAGGTCCGTATGCCGATGCGGAGGGTATAATTTCCGCATACTTACCTTTAAAGGATTTGGGTCTAAAGGTTAAAGTTTTTGTGAATACGTTGGGTGGGGAGGAGACAAAGTTTAAATATTCGGAAAATTTGAGGGATTACCTTAAGGATCTGGATTTCTTGTGCGAGGACTGCAAAAGGAGGAGGGAAAAGAATCCTTTGAGGGTTTTGGATTGCAAGGTATGTTCCCCAAAACTTTCAGTTCCGGATATCCTTGAGTTCGTTCCAAAAACCGAGAGGGAAAATTTTGATAAAACGATAAAGATATTGGAAAAATACGGTATCCCATTTGAGAGGGATCCGAAACTCGTGAGGGGGCTCGATTATTATACGGGTTTGGTTTTTGAGATAAAGGCGGAGGATTTGGAGGCGGCGCAGAACACGATATTGGCGGGTGGAAGGTATGATAATTTAATATCTCAGCTTGGCGGAGAAAACGTTCCCGCCTTTGGTTGGGCAGCGGGCATAGACAGGATAAGCTTGATATATAAACCCAACAAAAAACCTAAGGATCTTTACTTTGTGGTTAGAACATCCGACGAATATCTCGATGAGGCGTTTGAGGTTTTGATTAAATTGAGGGATCTAAACAAGAGGGTGGATATGGTGTTCGAATTGGGAAAGAGCCTTAAAGCGCAGATGAGGAGGGCGAACAAGATGGGAGCAAGGTGGGTCATTTTTGTTGGAAAGGATGAAGTGGAAAGGGGTGTTTTAAAGATTAAGGATATGGAAAGCGGAGAGGAAGCAGTTTTAGTAGATATTCCAACCTTATAATACCTACCCTATGAAAAGCTCATTTAAAACCTTATTAGTACTGCTCGCGCTTGGGTTCGTGATCGGGGGATGTAGAAAATCCTCCCCAACCGCGTATATGAGGGCTTACAGCATATTCTTCAGGGATCCCTTGGGTTCGTATTCGTGGCATCAATTTACCATGAGCGCGGTAAGCCCAAACTTTAAACCCGATGTTAAGTTCAACGGGAGGTCCATACCATCCGAGAATGTAGATGTTGGATTTGGCCTTGGCGATTTTGTGGGTTATGATACCTTGCCCACGATCTCCCCAAACGCGGAGGTTCAACTTGAGGCAAAATACAGGGATCTGAACGAGAAAGAAAAAACAGCAAAATCCAAAGTGAAGCTTCCCTCCGAACCTTCAGTAAGCGTTAAGATCACGGGTGACGTCATAAGGGTGGCATGGGGAAAACCCGATAAAAAGACCGTATCTTTCGTTTATGTTGGGATAACTGCATACTGCTACGATGGATCCTCTTATGTGAGCAACTCAAAGGATACTATATTTAGCAAAACCAAAGGCACAATGTGCGGTGGTATGAGTAACCCTATAGGTATCTTTGCTTATGGTTTTGTAGGTTATTTCTACGGTCCATGGTCAGGTTCAAAGGATAACATAGATGGAATAAAGGGACAGTTTTACGGTGCTACGGGTTTGGCGGATACGACGAGCTGGATACTCTCTTCAAGCGCAAAATTCGAAAGAAAACCTTCTTTGAATAGGGAAGAAATTTTGAGGAGGGCTATAAAGGCTATAAACGAGCGTTTTGGTGCGTCCGAAGAGGGTAACTGGATAAACGGATTTTAAGGTTTTGCCCCGGGTGAAATATCCCGGGGCGGTTTATTTCTGGAAGCTAGTCACCAGTATAAGATTATAAGATCCGTAAAGTCCTAGGTTTTACCTAACTATTACGGTCTTGTAAAGGTTATGTCCTTTAATCCTGAGAACGTAAATCCCCTTCGAAAGCTCTATAAAGCCCTTCTTATCAACCTCAAACTCCTTAACCTTCCTACCATCGGTTGTGTATATCTCCACATTAACCTTAATGCCTGTTTCTATATCCACTCCTCCTTTTGTAGAACGCACAACCAGATAAACGCCTCCAGATCTTTTTTCTTCCACTTTAAGCTCATCATCTTCCCCTAAGATTCCACAGCTTGAAACGGGTGTTGGTGAATCGAAGATAACAACATAGTTACCGTAACAACAATCAGAACTTACGACGAGTTCCATGCATCCATCGTTATCTACATCCCCTATCGCTGAACCCTCAAGTCCAGGGTTGTCATAAGTCCATTCCACCATTCCATTAGTTGCCTTAAGAACCACCAAGCGTGGATTGGGTCCATAACCAGCCCCAGTTAGTATTAACTCTATTTCTCCATCGTTGTCTATATCCGCTATTTTCCTCGCCTGAACCTGATAACCACTGCAGGGACCACCATTATATGTCCATATCGTTGAACCATCCGTACCCCTTAAGGCGTGAACTTTTATATTACCACAGCCGAAGAAACTCCATTGATATTGCCCAAAGAATACTTCTCTATACCCATCCCCGTCTACATCGGCAATGGTAGGAGAATTCATAACTGTTCCACCATAACCCATATTCCTACTCCAATACAACGTACCGTTGTGCCTAAGTGCATAAATCATACCAGCTTTTGTAACAACCACTATTTCATCATATCCATCGTTGTCAAGGTCCGCAATGGCAGGGCTTCCTTGAGAACCGATATTATAACTCCACATGAAAGCACCATCAGTTGCCCTCAAAACTATCAAATGACATACTCCACCAATTTCCCCAGTTGTTACCACTTCGTATTGTCCATCGTTGTTTATGTCACTGATGCCTACAAGGCTAAATCTAAAACCATAATCACCAGAGCATGCACTTGCAGAATAATACCATATGGTTGAACCGTCCGTACCCCTCAAAGCGTATATGCTACTTCCCACCACATACACCTCACCTATGCCATCACCATCCGCGTCAAATATAGTGGGAGCAGACAAGGTACCATAAACTCCCACATATCTATTCCACATTGAGTTTCCATCTGTACCCCTTAAAACGAACAGGTATCCATCAAGCCGCGTTACAGCTATCTCAAGACCAGGAGAAAAAGGATTCAATTCACCCGCAGCGGGGGTTACAACCCTACTATTGGTATTAACACTCCACATAATGCCACAATCCGTTCCCCTGATGGCGTATACGGTGCCGGAGGCTGTATAATTTCCAAACACAATCTCATTCAACCCATCGCCATTTACATCTGCAATTATAGGATCCCCTTCACCATATCCTACATATACTTGACACTTCACATCTGGTCCAGTTACTGCACCTTTTAAACGCTGGAGACCTCTTAAAGAAGTAGATCCATGGTGCATCATCCACGTTCCTTCGGCAGAGCTTACGGGGGGAAACTGCCCCCAACCAAACGCAGGCACCAGCGCTAATATAACAGCTTTTGCTACGTGCTTCATACTTCACCTCCTTCTATATATTATATAG
>Ga0197143_1001866_pt1 | contig 16728 bp, 16 predicted proteins | sample GBS70_MetaG_FD_148603 | JGI IMG/M metagenome (GOLD analysis project Ga0197143, IMG submission 148603) | Sediment microbial communities from Great Boiling Springs, Gerlach, Nevada, United States - GBS 70_MetaG | ecosystem: Environmental > Aquatic > Thermal springs > Hot (42-90C) > Sediment...
TTTAAAACCGAAAGCTTGATTAAAGGGTGGGTGGGGAAAACAAAGAAAAATAAATAATCTTAGAATTATTGGACAAGGCAAAATAACTTTTAATTAAAACCTTTAAAATTTTAATATGAATATTCTTCCTTACAAAGGAAAGTATCCTAAAATAAGTAATAGTGCATTTATAGCTCCAAATGCTATTATAATTGGAGATGTTGAAATAGGAGATTATTCATCAGTATGGTTTTCTTGTGTAATAAGAGGTGACGTTCATTATATAAAAATTGGAAACTGGACAAACATTCAAGATCTAACTATGATTCATGCAGAAAAAGACAAATACCCAACAATTATTGGAAATTATGTATCAATTGGACATAGAGCAGTAATTCATGGTTGTGTAATAAATGATTATGTCCTAATTGGAATGGGTTCAATTATTCTAAATAATGCATTCATTGATAGTTGGACAATCGTAGCAGCAGGTTCTGTCGTTAGAGAAGATTTTAAGGGTGAAAAAGGTGTTTTAATAGCAGGTGTTCCAGCGGTTATAAAAAGGAAATTAACAGATGAAGAAGTAAAACTAATTGAAGATATACCAAAAAGATATGTTAAATATTCACAGGATTATATAAATGAAGGACTTAAATAAGGCAATTGAAAATTATTTGAAATTATCAGGGCTTGATTGGATAATTAACTATATAAAAGTAAAAGAAGTTTCAGAAAAGGTTTTAGAATGCTATGACTTTGTTGAATTTTATGATTTTAAGCATGGAAATTTAATTTTAAAGGTAAATGACAAGAGAAAAGTTATGGAGTTTCATTACAAAAAACCGGATATTATAAAAGCGATAAATACAATAATTGGGAAAGAAATCGTTCATAATATCGTATTGAAATGAAAAGAATAATTATTTTTCTTTTCCTTGTTTTTGCTTGCCAGAGGCCGTTTATTCAAAGAGAAAAATTGATGCAAATTGATACATTAAGTAATGTTTTAGAAAGTGAGCCAGTTGTAAAAGTTCTAATAGCAAATTCAGATAGTTTTAACTTAGAATTTCCTGATAGTTTTTATATAATTAAAAAAGATACGATTTTAAAAGGTTTTAAGGGAAAATTATTTTTAAAATTTAAAGAAGGAAAACCAGCCAAGCTAAACTATTATAAAGTTATTTCAAGGTATAATAATGTTGAAGATGCTATATTAGACATTATAACATTTTCAAAAATAAACAGAAGCTTTCAATTCAAAACAATTGGAATTAAATTAAATAATGTTGATACAAGAGAATTCCTTTTACTAGAGGGTCCTTATGATAAACTTGACAGCATAAGAGAGAACAAAAAAATTGCTTTATTAGATAAAATTCAAGAAGGAAAAGTTATTTTAAAATACAATAATTTTGAAAAAATTTTAGAAGTCCCATTTGAAATTCACCCAAAAAATTACATGATAATAAAAAATTTCTTAATTGATGATGGATTAAATCCACCAAGTATTAGGACAAGAAGCTATAAGGGTTATTTTGAAATTTGGACAGATATAAGTGGAAAAAATATACTAATTGTTAATGTAATAAATTTTGAAAATTACATAATGGGAATTTTACCATACGAAATGTCAAATAATTTTCCAATAGAAGCATTAAGAGCACAAGCAATTTTAGCAAGAAGTCATGCTTTATCAGTTTATAAAAAGAAATTAATGTTATTATATCAACCTTATGACTTGACAAGTGATGTTTGGACACAAGTTTATGGAGGAATTGATAATATAAATGATAATATTCAATTGGCAGTTAATTTAACAAGGGGATTATTTTTAACATTTAATAATAACATTGTTTATGCACTTTTTCATTCAAGTTGTGGTGGTATTTTAGATGATGGAAATTTATGGAATTATCCATTAAGTTATTATTCTACAAAATTAGATGATGAAAAAAGTTCTATTATAGATTTAAGTGATACAATTTTATTAAAAAAATTCATAGATAGTTTAAATGTTAATGTTTATTGCAATAATAACAATTTTTATGGAGCTAAAACATCTTTTAGATGGAAAGAAATTTTTAAAATATCTGAAATTGAAAAAAAATTAAATAAAAAAATAATAGATTTTGAAATTTTAGAGAGAAGTAAAGGGGGAAGGGTTAAAAAACTTAAAATTAAATTTGAAAATTCAGATACGATAATTGAAGGAGAGTTAAACATAAGAAAATTCTTTTATAAGAATGGATATTTAAAAAGTTCATTATTTTATCTTCAAAAAAAGAATGATAGTTTAATAATTATTGGAGGTGGATTTGGTCATGGAATTGGTCTTTGTCAATACGGTGCAGGCGGAAGAGCATTAAAAGGACAAACTTATTATCAAATTTTAAATGCTTATTTAAGTGGTGTTGAAATTAAAAAGCTTTATTGAAGTTTCTATTTTTCCACATGAACTTTCAAGTTTTATAAAATCATTAACTTTAACCTTAAAAACAATATCTTCAAACTCATAAGCAATTACATCAGAAATAAAAAGTTTATGAAAGAATTTCTTAACTTCAAAGAAAATTCTATATTCTTCAAAATTTTTTATTTCAATTTCATAAATTTTTTCGTTTATTTGGAGTTTAAATTTATTTTCAATTTCATCAGAAATAAATTCACTAAATGGACTATAAGTGTCTAATCCATAATCTCTTACATCATTAAAGCAATCTGTAAAAAAACTTAAAATTATTAAAAAACCAAAAATTCTATTCTTTCCAATAACAAGACCAATTTGAGGTGTTAAATATAATTCTTCTTTTATTGTTAAGACCTTAGCAGATGGACTTACTACACAATTATTAGTTCTTAAAAACTTGAACTTAAATTTACTATTAATAGTAATAATTTTAGATGGTTTAATAGGAGCAAGCATTTTCTCAAAAGAATATAAAATTAAAAATTCACTATCTTCTAAATCTTCTAAATTAGAACCTTTTAAAATTCTTAAATATCTTCCATCAAGTCTAACAAATTTAGTCTTTTGATTATAATTAACACGAGAAATTTTCATATTAAAATTTAGGGGGAAATACCCCCTATTTATTAAACATCATAATATAGATAAAAATCAAGTGGTGTAACTCTTAAACGATATTCTAAAATTTCATTTTCGTATTTATAATTTACAAATTTTTCAATAAGTTTTTCAGAAAAAACACCCGTTTTTATAAGTAAGTGCTTATTCCTTATAAGATTTTCAATTGCTTCTTCCAAATTCTTTGAAAGTTGTGGTATCTTAGCTTTTTCTTCATCCGATAATTTATATATATTTTTATCAAGAGGTTCAGGAGGTTCTAAATTATTTATTATTCCATCTAATCCTGCTATTAAAATTGAAGAAAATGCTAAATAGGGGTTAGATGAAGGATCTGGGAATCTTACTTCTATTCTCTTAGATTTTGGATTATTTGAATAGAGAGGAACTCTTATTGCTGCACTTCTATTTCTTTGGGAATATGCTAAATAAATTGGTGCTTCATATCCTGGAACTAATCTCTTAAATGAATTTATTGTTGGGTTTGTAAATGGTAAAATTATATTTGCATTTTTTAATATTCCTGATATAAAACTCAAAGCTAATTTTGAAAGTCCTCCGTACTCCTTCCCATAAAACAAGTTTTCATTATCTTTCCATAAAGAAATATGAACATGCATTCCCGAACCATTATCTCCATAAATTGGTTTTGGCATAAATGTGACACTCTTATTATACTTCTTTGCAACATTCCTTAAAACATACTTATACCACATAACTTTATCAGACATATTTAATAAATTATCGTATTTTATATCAATTTCTCCCTGACCACCAGTTGCTACTTCATGGTGAAATGCTTCTACTTCAATTCCAAGATTTTGTAAAATTAAACTTGCTTCCGCTCTGATCTTGTGAAGGTTGTCAGAAGGAGGAACAGGTAAATATCCTTCCTTATGTCTTATAGTATAACCTAAGCTTTCGTAATTTTTCGTATTCCATCTTGCTTCAATAGAATCAATTTCATAAAAGCTCTTGTTAGTATTTACATCAAAGGCAACTTTATCAAATATAAAAAACTCAATTTCAGGTCCAATATAAACATTATTTGCTATTTTTGTACTTTTAAGATAATCTAATGCTTTTTTTGCTGCGCACCTAGGGTCTAATTCATAAGGCTCCTTTCTTACAGGATCATGAACATCACAAAGGAGAACGAGTGTTTTAGGTTCCATAAAAGGGTCAATTTTTGCTGTTGATGGATCTGGAATTAAAAGCATATCAGATTCATATATTTCTTGCCACATTTTTATTGAGGAACCGTCAAAGCCAATACCTTCATAAAATGAAGCTTCATCAAGATTATTAGCAGGGACAGAAACATGATGCCAAGTACCCAAAATATCAACGAACCTTAAATCAACAACATATATATTTTCTTTTTTTATAAAATCTAAAATCTCCTTTACAGACATTTTCAAACCTCCTTTTTATTTTGAAATTTGAAAAAAATTCTTTAATCAAACTGCTTTGTTCTAATATTTGCCACGACTTTGTGGCAATGGGCGGTGGAGGGTTCGAACCTCCGACCTCTCGGTTATCAGCCGAGCGCTCTTCCTCTGAGCTAACCGCCCGAAGTTAAGTCTTAAATTTTAAAGGATAGATTACCTTTAACTTACTTAACTTTAAAATTTAAAAACCCTTGTTTATTCTTCCTTTTCATATTGATTCAGTTTGGGTTTTTAAGGATAGCTTAGATAAAGTTCTTTTTATAAAAAGAGAAAATTTTAGTTATGTTTCTTCTTTTAATAATGGAGTAGCAAGATTTAATATGAATGGTAAATGTAATTTTATGGATGAATGTGAAGGAGGACATTGGGGAATAATGGATTATAAAGGAAACATATTATTAAGCAATTTGGAATGGGTAGGAGAGTTTGTTGGTAATTATGCAATTTTCCAAAAAGGTTATAAATTTGGCTTATTACGAAAAGATGGAAGAATTATCATTCCTGCTAAATTAGATGAAATTATTATATTTGATAGTAATTTTATTTTTTATAGAGTTGGTAATAATTGGGGTATTGCCAATTCAAAAGGTTATGTTTTGTATGAAGCTCAATTTAATAGCTTTATAAAGCTTGATGATTCTTTATTTCTAATTACAAAAGGTGGAGAATGTGATATTTTCAATAGATGTGAAGGTAATAAGTTCGGAATTATTAATAAAAATGGAATTTTTTTAGTTCCTTTGAAGTTTGATGGAATTGGTGAAATTAAAGATAGTTTTATTGAGGTTAGTTTAAATAATGCTTGGGGTTTAATGAAATTGAATGGAAAATTAATTATAGATGTTAAATATGAAGATTTATTTTATTTTTGTTCTTATGTCTGGTTTAAGGAGAATGGTAAATGGGGATTTATGGATTTGAATAAAAAAGTTTTAATAAAACCTAATTATGAAGCAATTATTAGACTTGAAAATTCTAACTTTATTAAAACAAAAATTAATGAAAAATGGGGATTAGTGAATTGTAATGGAAAAGAGATTTTAGATAATGAATTTGATAAAATAAGTTATTTGGGTGATGGATATTTTTTAGTTGAAAAGAATAATTTAAAAGGTGTTGTTGATAGTTTTGGAAAATTGATTATTGACTTGAAATATAAAGATATCAGTTATAGTAATAAAAAGTTCGTTTTATATGATGGTAATTATTGGAGATTTGAAAATATAAAGTTCAGCTATTTGGAGTTTGTAAGTGATTTGCTAATTGCCAAAAAAGATGAATTTTTTGGTATTATTGATACTAATGGGGTTGTTTTAATTGATTTTTATTATGATAGTATCAGAATTTTTAATAACTTCATTTTTGTTAAAAAATCAAATTATGGGACATTATTTAATACAAAATTTGAAAAAATTTCTGAAAATATAGATAGTTTTGTTATTTTTGAAAATTTTTTGAAATTTAGAAAGTTTGGAAAGTGGGGGTTAATTTCAAAAAATGGTAGTTTATTATTAGAAGCTGAATATGACTATATTGATAAATCAGATGTTAATGGACTTATTAGAATTGTTAAAGATGGTTATTTTGGACTTTTTGATTTAAATAAAGGAATTATCTTAAAACCAAAATATAAGTTTATTTATCGTTTTTATAAAAATGTTTATAAGCTTATAACTGAAAACGATTTTAATTATTTTATATATGAGAATTAGTGGTTTTACCTTCCTGAGAAATGCAGTTTTGAATAATTATCCATTTTTAGCTTCTATTAAATCAATTCTACCTATTGTTGATGAATTCATTGTTGTTGTATGTAACTCAGAAGATGAAACATTAGAAATTGTTAAAACTATTAATGATTCAAAAATTAAAATTTTTCAAGCACCTTTTGTTTCAAGTGAAGATTGGACATATTCAAGATATACTAATTTGGCTTATTTTTTGTGTTCTGGTGATTGGTGTTTTTATATCCAGGCAGATGAGGTTGTTCCTGAGTGGGAACTTGAAAAAATTTATAATTGTATGGAAAGATTTTTCAAAGTTAAGGAAGTTGAAGGAATTTTATTGAATTATAGGCACTTTTATGGAAGTTTTAGATATTATAGAATTGATAGGGGATGGTATAGTAAGGAAGTTAGAATTATAAGGAATAATTTGAATATATATTCTTATAAGGATGCGCAAGGTTTTAGATTATTAGAAGGTTCTAAATTTAGGAAGTTAAATGTTGTTGATAGTAAAGCTTATATTCATCACTATGGTTTCGTTTTCAAAAACTTAAAGGATAAAATTTATAAGAATTGTAAAAAGGATTGGCTTTGTGAATATAATGATAAACATCCTAAGGTTTTGGAAGATTATATTATTAATTATAAAAATGAGTTTGATCCAAATAACTGTAATTATGAACTAAATTTTGAAAATTTTATAAAACTTGTTAAAAAATTCTTTGATAAAATAATTGGAAAAAGACTTTTTGAATATAAACCTTATAATGAGATTAAATAACTGGGGCGGGAGGACTCGAACCTCCACTCGCGGCTCCAAAGACCGCTGTCCTGCCAATTAGACGACGCCCCAAAGTAAAGCTCTAAAATTTTAAAGCATAAAAGTATTCTACTTTTAGCTTGTCCAATAATTCTGAAAGTATTTATTTTTCTTTGTTTTTCCCACCCACCCTATATTCAAGCCTTCGGCTTTAAAATACCCACTTTTCGGCATTGGGGGGCGAAAGCCCCCCATTAGAACCCCCATGAAATCAATAAGCTTAGAAAATTTCTTATAAGTTATTGATAATCAAGGACTTAACACTATTTATTGGACAAAGTATTCTACTTTTGCCTTGTCCAATAATTCTGAAAGTATTTACTTTTCTTTATTTTTCCCACCCACCCTATATTCAAGCTTTCGGCTTTAAAATACCCAATTTTCGGCATTGGGGGGCTTTGCCCCCCATTAAAACCCCCGCAAAATCAGTAATTTCAATATTATTTTTATAAAAGGTGGAATTTTAATATAAACTAAAAGACAATAATTTTATCTTTGCCATTTATAAAATAAACACCTTTTCTTAACCTATGGAGTCTATAAGCACCTTTTCCATTCAGAGTTTTTATTAATCTACCATTAATATCATAAATCCTAATTTCCTTATTTTCATTAACAAAAAGTGTCCTTGTCAGAACATTATAATGGAAGACCTTGTAGTTCTCAGATAAACTAACAGGTGTTATACAACCTGTATAAACCATTTTTCTATAATAAATATCCCTATCCGAACCGCTAAGTGTTTTAATATAAACGAATCTCATAACTCTTCTCCAAGTATTATCAGTACATTTAACAGTATCATAAGTCGGGACTAAGTCAAATGAACTTGTAATTGTCCCCCAAGAATATCTAAAAAGATTGTTTGTAACAACTCTACCTGTTGTATCAGAATAACAATTAGCTCCACAAACTTCTCTCCACCTTAATTTGGAAGAAGGCAAAGAAAACATTGAATCACCATAAGCTAATATATAGTTTTGTAAATCAAATTCTATTCTTGGATGATATTCTCTTCTTCCACTTCTTGCTGCATAATCACCACCATAAACACACCACTTATTCAAATTACAAGTTGGTGTTGAATAAGTAACATATCTTCTTCCAATATCATAATCTCCAATAGATGCATCAAAATTATTTGAATTTATATATATTCTTGTAAAAGCAACTGTAAATGAACTACCATTACTTGCTAAATCAGGATGTTTAGCAGGAAATGTATCTTCTGGAAAATTAGCACTAATATAATTTGAAGTTCCATAAGGATTTAATCTGTTTGCTACTGTTCCTGTGTTTATTGTATCTCTGTTTGAGTTTAAAACAACAAAATCAATCCACTGCCATTTATTTATTATATTTTTAGGAGGTTTCCATATTTCAACTTCATAAGCAATAAAATACAAATTACTATTATTTTTAGCAATCGGATGGTATAAATAATCTCTTCCAAAATTTATAGATATTCTTCTGTAAAGATCAGATGCAGGATTTTCATAAAAATAATAAAATCCTAAGACATTTTTATAACTTCCAGATATTAAACCAATGTTTGGATTTCCGCTAAATACAAAACTTCCAATATATGCACCTGATGAATCTATTGCCATTCCAGGTGAATAATTACAAGCTCCACTTGAATTCCACCATCTAACTACCTCACTAAAAAATGTTCCATAATTACCATTTGGTAATGGCTCTTGAAAAACACTAAAACTTTCCCAATGCTCACAGGTTGAACCAATTTTAAAATCCGCAGGTTCATAAGCCCAGTAGTAATAAGAAAATGTATCCGCTATAAGATCATAATAAATCCAATAAAGACTATCATCAGCAGCATCATTAAAACTAATCAAAGCCCATCTATTCGTATCTCCTATTGCTATATCAGGATCAGAAGTTCCAGGCCAAGGAAAAACATAAATCAAAGGATATTCCTCTCTCCAAACATGAAGACAATAAGAAGCACCACAATATGAATCGTTCTCACTCCAAACATAAACAACCTTGCCAATCCTCTTTGAGTAAGCAGCCTTAACATCCCTAACTGTTCCCGAATAAGTAATCCTAACTTCATTTGATAGACTATCCATTATTTGAAAATTATCAAGAGGTTTCCTATAAGGTGTTCTATAAGGATTTACTTTCTTTTCAACAACAGGAATTTGCTTGTAAGAAAAGAATTGAACCTTTTTGAAACTTCCAATATCATTAGAGTACTCGTATTTCCAATCGCCTTCTTGGAAAGAAATATAAGCTTTTTCACTTACATAAAATATAATAGCTATCATCTTCTATTTTCTCCTTTTTAATTTTGAAATTTTAAAGCATAAATTTATTGCCTTGTACTTTGTCCAATTTCGGCATTGGGGGGCTTTGCCCCCCATTAGAACCTCCATAAAATAAATAATTTTAAAATACTTTTTACAAATTATTGATTATCAATCACTTAACACTATTTATTGGACAAAGTATATCTTTTGTGTTTTGTCCAATAATTCTAAGATTATTTATTTTATTATGTTTTCCCCTTAAAGCTTTGCCCCCCATTAAAACCCCTTTATTTCAATAATTTCATTAAACTCTTTATTGGATAGAGCATTCCGGTTTAAAATACCCCAATTATAGCATAAACTAAAAAGCTTACAACCGCTTGAATTAATAAAAAAATAAACTTTATTTTCCAATTTTTAAGACTTTTTAAAATTATAATTTATTTCATCCCTTTCTTGCTGATTAAGCCTATCACTTATAAATACCCATTACTCCCCCTTAGGCAAGCGTTGAACAAAACACTATTTTATTGTCTTGGAGCTTAAATTAACATCTTTAAAATTTTAACAAATTCTTCATAATTTGCATTTGTTTTTATTCCATAAGGGCTAAAATGAGTTTCACTAGCCAAATAACCAAGTTTTTTTAGTTGTTTTATTATTTTCCTTCTTGGAGGTGGGCTTATGGAGATAATATCGCAAATTTCTTGATAATCATAGAAAAATGGAACATTTTCTTCATTTTTAATTTTTTCAAGAACTTTTCTTAAGTTATCAAATTCTTTTGAAACCTCAATCAATTTATAAATATATTCTCTTTTATGAATTTCATCAAGATAAATTGGTCCAGATATTAACCCTTTACCTTCAATATGATTATCCTTAAAAACTTTAAAAGCTTTTGTAATTGGATCATATAAAACATATCCAAACTTATCAAAATTTGCATTTTCAACACCCTTTTTAAGTCTTAAAGCAATTCTCCAAGCATACCCATCAAAAAAACTAACTAATGGTTCAAAATGCATATTTAGATTTCCAGCTAATTTCATAAACTGACTTATTAAAATTCTTGCACCAAGCTCATGACAAAATTTACTATTTACTGAATGAATACCATAGTTTCTAATGCTTGCTTTTTGCTTCAAACCACATAATGTAAATCCATCCGTTGATGTAAAATAAACAATACCTTCTAATTTAAGAGCTGTTATAACACTGAAAATAAATTCAGAAGGAGAACCAAAGCTATCCAAATCTATAAAATCAAATCTATTTCCATTTAAGGCATTTTCTAATAAAATTTTTTTTGCTTCAAAATTAGTAATTTTAACATTATTAATACCATTTAATTTTAAATTTTCTTTTAGGATTTCTATTGCTTCTTCACTAGCTTCATTTGCCCAAATATTCTTTATATTAGCTTCTAAATAATATCTTACTGTTCTAAAACCAATTCCTGCCATACATTCAAAAACACTAATATCATTTTTTAATTCCTTTTCAACTCTTAAAATAGCAATTCCAAGTTCCCTTGATAATTTACCTCTCGGATTGTAAAATAAACCTTTCTTTTCAGGTTTTATAAATTTTCCTTTACCTTCTTCAATAATCATGCCTCCTCTATTTCATCAGAAACAATAAAAGAGCTAGTCCTATATCTTGGAATTATAATATTGGGATTTTGTTGTTGATAAGAAGCTTTAACTATATCCATTCCGGCAGCTATTAAAATAATTCTAATTTCGTCATTCAAACTATCATCAAATGTAAATCCAAATATAATTTCAACATCTGTTCTTCCTCTTGAGGCAGCATTATAAATTCCTGTTAAAATATAATTAACTTCTTCTGTTTTTATTGAATATTCGCTATTTTCTGGACTTGAATGAATGTTTAATAATACACCTTTTGCACCCTGTATGCTTTTTACATTATCAATTAATGGATTTTCAAGAGCTTTTTTAAGTGCTTCTTCTGCTCTTTTTTCACCTCTTCCAATACCTTCTGAAACAATAGCATAACCACTATTTTTTAGGATTGTTTTCACATCTTCTAAATCAACATTTATATAGCTTGTTTTTGTTATAATATCTACAATTGATCTAACAGTTTTATATAGGACTTCATCTGCAAGAGAAAGTGCTTGAATAAATTTTAATTCTTTTCTTTTTATAACTTCATCGTTAGATATTACAATTATTGAATCAACATTTTGTGAAAGTTCTGAAATACCTTTTAATGCTTTTTTGATTCTGCTTGGTCCTTCACTTGAAAATGGCTTTGTTACAACCGCAATAGTTAATTTATCCATTTCTTTTGAAATTCTTGCTATAACAGGTGATGCTCCTGTTCCTGTTCCTCCTCCCATCCCCGCTGCTATTATTACAACATCAACATCCCTTATAATTTCTCTAATCTCTTCTATACTTTCCTCAGCTGCTTTTTTTCCTTTTTCTGGATCTGCTCCTGCTCCTCTTCCTTTGGCTAAGCTTTTACCAAGTTGTAACTTGTATTCTGCAGGTGAATCTCCCAAGTGTTGAATATCAGTATTAGCTGCAATTGTTACTACGCCTTCTATACCTTTTTTTATCATATAATTTAGAGCATTTGTTCCTCCTCCACCGACACCAATAACCGCTATTTTTACATCTTCTCCTGCATGTGGATAATATACTTCTGGAAAGTCCTCTCTTATCATGTATATACCTCCTTATTCTATAAGCTCTTTTAATTTATTAAAAAACTTTGAAAAAATATTTTCTTTTGTTTCACTTTTACTAATTTTATCTTTTGGTTTTTCAAAATAAAGTTTTATCAAACCTGCAATTGTTATATATCTGGAATTTAAATACTTTGTATCATTTACTTTTATTGAGGGTCTTGCAATATATACAGGTAGGTTAAATATGCTTTCTACAATCTGAGAAATTCCTTCAATTTGAGCAACACCACCTGATAAATATATTATTGGAACTGGTGAATTTTTGAAAAAACCGCTTCTTTCAATATCTGAATAAATTCTTGTAAATATAGATGATAAAATTTCAGTTATAATGCTAGCTATCCTTCTTGTGCTAACTTTAACAGTTTCATTTCTTTTTTCATCATAAATTTCAATTTCATTATCTTCATAATCAAATTGATAGAAGTTTGGAACCCCTACGGTTTTTAAAATTTTTTCACTTAAACTTCTTGGTATTGAAATATCTCTTGATATTTCTTCAATCGTTATATTTAATCCTTGTTCATAAGTTCCCAAATAAATTAATGCATCTCCATTCCAAAGAGATATTGTAGAAAGATTTTTTCCAACATCAATTATAATTACGCTTTCATTCATCTCTTCATCATCTAGAATTCCATATTTTTGGGCAATTGGATTTAGATAAATTTCAGCGTCAAAAATACCTGCATTATTTAGAACAGCTTTTATATTTTTTATCATTAAGGATTCAATGCTAACAACATATGTTTCAACTTCAAGTCTCCTACCGAACATACCAATAGGATTTTTGATATTTTTATGAATATCAACGATAAAATTATTAGGATGAATGTAAATTACTTCATGTTCGCTTGGAATAACAGCTGCGATTTTTGCCTGTTCAATAGCTTTCTTAATATCAATTTCATCTATTGGTTTATTATTTCTTATTGAAATCATACCATTTGAACTCTTAGCAGAAAATATGTTTTTTCCATTTATTCCAACTACAACAGGCAAATATTCAAATTTTTCAAAGTTAGTCATATTCTTTAAATTATAAATTGATTTTTTAATTGACTCGCTTGCTTTTTGGGTATTTATAATTAGTCCGTTTTTTATACCCATGGAGGGGACTTCACATATTGCTAAAATTTCAGGGTTTCCTTCTGAATTATAACCAAGTCCTGCTTTAATATAACCTGATCCCAAGTCAATTGCTATAACGTAACCCTTCATTTTATGATTACAACCTCCTCTTCAAGAACAATTCCATATTCTTCATATACTCTTTTTTTGGTAATTTCCATTAGTTTTAAAACATCTTCTGATTTACCATTCCCTAAGTTTATAAAGAAATTAGCATGCTTTTCAGATATTTTTATATCACCAATTCTAAATCCTTTAAGTCCTACACTTTCTATAAGCTTTCCTGCACTGTTTCCATTTGGATTCTTAAACATACAACCAGCGGTTGGAATTCCATAAGGTTGTGTTTTCTTTCTTATTTTAGAAAATTCTTCTCTTCTTTTTCTTATATTTTCAGGATTATCTTTTTTAAGTTTGAAAATTGCTTTATATAAAATACCATATTTCAATAAATCAGATTCTCTATATCTTAAATTTAATTCACTTGAATTTAGTTCAATAAGTTCTCCTTCCCAATTAACAACAAAAGCTTTCAATAATAAATTTTTTATTTCAATACCATAAGCGCCAGCATTTTTACAAACTGCACCACCAATCTTTCCAGGGATACCATAAAGATATTCAAAACCACTCAAACCATAATTTTCTAAATATATTGCTAATTTTGGTAATCCTTCACCTGAAAAAATTTCCACAATATCATCATTTATATTTACTCCTTTAATATCATCTAATTTTATAACAATAGCATTCAATTCATAATCTGGAAAAATAATATCTGAACCATTTGATATAGGAATTATTCTTAAATTTTTATCTTTGGATAATTTGACAACATAAACCAATTCTTTTATATTTTTTGGTCTTGAAAAAAACTTTACATATCCACCAATTTTAAATGTTGTATGATTTTTAAGTAATTCGTTTTGAAAAATCATTTTCAAATTTTAAAGCATACGAAAATTAAGGTCAAAGAGACGATTTAAAATTTCCTTTTTTAATTTAACAAATTATTAAAAATCTTGTTTTTATTAGAATTTTATAAAATTAATTTAATTTGACACTTTAAAGCTATTTTATTTTAACAAATTAAATAAGTTATTGATTTTCAAGAGCTTATAAAAATTCTTAATTTTCAATTTGACATATTAAATTTGATTTTCATCAATAAGATGACCAAGCTTTTTAATTTTCGTTAAAATGTAATTTCTATTATATTCATTTGCTTTTGTAAAGATTGGGATTCTTTCAATAATTTTTATTCCATAAATTTCAAGCTCCTTTATTTTATTTGGGTTGTTTGTCATAAGTTTTATTTCACTTACTCCTAAATCTTTTAAAATTTCAAATGCAGTTTTATAGTTCCTTAAATCACTCTCAAATCCAAGTTGATGATTAGCGGAAACTGTATCATAACCTATATCTTGTAAATAATATGCTTTTATTTTATTTATAAGTCCTATTCCTCTTCCTTCTTGACTTAAATAAATTAAAATCCCATTTTTTTCTTCTGAAATTCTTCTTAAAGCATAATTTAATTGAAATCCACAATCACATCTTAATGAACCAAAAACTTCACCAGTTATACATTGAGAATGAATCCTAACAATAATACCATTTTTTAGTTCCCCCATTATTAGTGCTATATGTTCTTTATTATTTTCACTATAAGCTCTAATTATAAATTCACCATAAATTGTTGGTAATTTTGATTGAGCTTCAAACTTCACCATAAAAAACTTTTTCAGCTCTATACGAACTCCTAACAAGGGGTCCTGAAAAAACTTCCTTAAATCCTATTTCAAGACCTATGTCTCTATACCATTTAAACTTATAAGGTGGGACATATTCAACTACATTTAAATGCCTTTTTGTGGGTTGTAAATATTGGCCAATTGTCAATATATCAACTCCAACATTTCTTAAATTTTTCATAGTCTGAATAACTTCCTCTTCTGTTTCACCAAGTCCAACCATTATTGAACTTTTTGTTAAAATTTTAGGATTAACTTTTTTTGCATATTCTAAAACAAATAATGATTGTTTATAACTTGCTCTTGGATCTCTAACAATTGGTGTTAATCTTTCAACTGTTTCAATATTATGAGCAAACACATCAATTGGAGAATTTGCTATTAAGCTAATTGAATTTTTATTTCCTTGAAAATCTCCTACTAATGTCTCAATTTTTATATCAGGAAAATTTTTTCTTATTTCTAAAACTGTTCTATAAACATGAAATGCTCCTCCATCTAATAAGTCATCTCTATCAACCATCGTTAATACTACATATTTTAATTTTAGATGTTCAATTGTTTTAACAACATGTATTGGCTCTAAGGGATCTACCCAACCTTTTGGATTACCTGTTTTTACCGCACAAAATTTACAACCTCTTGTGCATGTATCTCCAAGAATCATAATTGTTGCAGTTCCATGAGACCAACATTCATTTATATTTGGACATTTTGCTTCTTCACAAACTGTATATAATTTTTTTTCTCTTAAAGTTCTTTTAACATCATAAAATTTTTCGTTATATTCAAGTTTTATTTTTAACCATTGAGGTTTATTAACCATTTAAAAATTTTAAAGCTTTAATATTCTAAAATATGTTAAACTTATAGTAAATACCTAATTTAAAAACACTATCATTTACAATGAAATCACTTCTCAAATTCTCATAGCTTATTGAAAATCCATAATTTAGGAATAATTTATTGTTTTGAAGGTTTTCATAAACACTCCCTCTAATTGTTAAAAAATCTCTAAAAATTAAAACTTCAACACTGCTAAAAGAAAAATAATTATTATCAATTTTTGATAATCCAAAACTTAGAAATCTATATTTAGAAGGTTCATAAAAAATTCCAATAACGACATTTAGGTTATTTCTGTATTCTAAATAAAATCTTGAACTATATTGCTCAAAAAATAATATCTTTAAAAAACTTCTTAAATCAAAATTCTTATTGTTTTCATAACTTACCGAAAATTTACTTTCAAAATTATTGTAATTTAGATAATTTCCAAAATTAAACAAAAATTGAGTATCTAACTTAAAACCATTAAAACCTATGGAAAAATTTTCAAATTTATAAGCAATGCCAATTCCATAAATTGTGTCAAAATAAAAGCTATAACTTAAATTTTCAAAAATTGGAAATGTTAAAAATGCACTTTTATATGTAATTTCAAATTGAATAACATTAGAAAATAATGTTTGTGAAGATGGGAAAATTAATCTTTCATTTTCATCAGGAATTAAAAAACTTGAAATACCAAAAGTTTCTTGTCTAACAATTGTAGAAAAAAGAAAAGTGATCAACTTTGGAAATTTTAAAGTTAAAATTAAATTTGAGATGCCCGTTTTTCGGCATTGGGGGACTTCGCCCCCTAAGGGTTCCCCATAAAACTACTAGTTTAAAAAACTTTTCATATGCTAAGCTTTAAAATTTTTAAATGACTGAAAGAGAAAAAGAAATCATAGATATTATAAAAAAATATCCTAAGGATATAAAAAAGCTTTATTTTAAA
>Ga0197143_1001867_pt1 | contig 16723 bp, 27 predicted proteins | sample GBS70_MetaG_FD_148603 | JGI IMG/M metagenome (GOLD analysis project Ga0197143, IMG submission 148603) | Sediment microbial communities from Great Boiling Springs, Gerlach, Nevada, United States - GBS 70_MetaG | ecosystem: Environmental > Aquatic > Thermal springs > Hot (42-90C) > Sediment...
GGGGATAATGTGAATATGGAGGTGGAGTTGATTAGTCCGGTGGCGATTGAGCAGGGCTTGCGTTTTGCGATTCGTGAGGGAGGTCGGACGGTGGGAGCGGGTGTGGTGACGGCAATAGAGGACTGAGTGTCACTACCTGTCCTGTCTGACATGTCCGATCGGTCTGACCGACCCAAGGAGGCGAGCTGAATGAGACGCGACAAAATCCGAATACGGCTGAGGGCATACGATCACCGCGTGCTGGATGAATCGGTGAAGCGCATCGTGGAGCAGGTGCGCAGTACGGGCGCGCAAGTGCGCGGTCCCGTGCCGCTCCCGACCGACATCCGGCGATTCTGCGTGATTCGCGGTCCGCACATCGACAAAATCGGGATGGAACACTTCGAGATTCGCACCCATAAGCGGCTGATCGATATCCTTGAGCCGAACAACCGCACCATCGACGCGCTGATGCGCCTGGACCTGCCCAGCGGCGTCGACATCGAAATCAAACTCTAAAGTGGAGGGCGCTATGAACGAAGAGAAGCCGACTCAGGAAGAGATGGTCACGGAGCAGATGGAGAGCGTAGCGGAACCTGCGGAGGCGCAGGCAGCAGCGGCCCAGGCTTCGGAAGCCCAAGCAACGGCAGAGCCAACCGCTGCAGAGCCTGCGGTGGAGCAGGCGGAGAGCGCACCAGCCCCCAAACCCGAGCTACCCCCACCTCCCGTGTTGAGCGGGCTGATTGGGCGCAAGCTCGGCATGACCCACCTTTTCGATGAGGAGGGGCGCATGGTGCCCGTCACCGTGCTGGAGGTGGGACCCTGCTATGTGGTACAGGTGCGGACACCTGAACGCGACGGCTACTATGCCGCCCAAATCGGCTTCGAGCGCATCGCACGCCGCAAACTGAATAAGCCACTGGCAGGCATTTTCAAGAAGGCGGGGCTGGGACAACCACTGCGCTACCTGAAGGAGTTCCGCGTGCTGTCCGGTCAGGCGGTGCCAGGTCAAGAGATTCGCCCCGAACATGTGTTTGCATCAGGCGAAGTGGTGCGCGTCACGGGCATTTCCAAAGGCAAGGGGTTCGCAGGCGTGGTCAAACGCTATGGCTTCGCGGGCGGTCCGAAGACGCACGGCTCCATGACCCATCGCCGCCCGCTCTCCAGCGGCGCAACGGGTCCGCAGCGCGTGTTCAAAAACAAAACGATGCCCGGTCGGATGGGCGGCGAGCGCGTCACGGTGCGCGGCTTGACCGTCGTGAGTATCGATGCCGAACGCCACCTAATGCTCATCAAAGGTGCTGTACCGGGTGGACGCGGCTCAATTGTCTATGTGCAAAAGCAACTGAATAACACAAAATGAGGTGATGGCGATGGCAAAGGCAACGGTGTATAACGCACAGGGACAACCAGTCGGCGAGATGGAGCTGAACCCAGCCCTGTTTGCTCGCTCGGCGAAAATTTCGGTGCTGCACCGCACGGTGGTGGCGGAGCTGGCGCATCAACGGCAGGGCACTCACAGCACCCTCACGCGAGGTGAGGTGCGTGGGGGTGGGCGCAAACCGTGGCCTCAGAAGCACACCGGACGCGCCCGACAAGGCTCCATCCGCGCCCCCCAGTGGCGACACGGAGGCGTCGTGCATGGACCCAAACCGCGCGACTATAACCCCGTCGTGAACAAGAAGGAGCGACGGCTGGCGTTCGCCGCCGCACTCAGCGACAAAGCCGAATCGGGCGCCCTACGCATCGTGGATGAGCTGAACTTCCCCGAAATCAAAACCCGACTCGCCCTGCAGTTTCTCAATCAACTGGGGGCAACGGAAGGGCGTGTGCTGATTCTGCTCGATGAACCTAACGAGGTGGTCTACAAATCGTTTCGCAACCTGCCCAATGTGCTGGTGCGCATCGCCCCTGCCTTCGCTCTGCATGAGCTAATCCCGGCACGCCATGTCATCGCCACACAAGCCGCTATCCAGAAGCTGGAGGAGGTGTGGGCACGATGAAGCACCCAACGGAAGTGATTATCCGACCTCTGCTGACCGAGAAGGGCACCCAACTGCGCCTTAAGTACAACCAGTACCTGTTCGAAGTGGCAGGCGATGCCACCAAGATCGACATCGCCAGCGCGGTCAAGGCACTCTACGGTGTGGAGGTGCTGAAAGTGCGCACGATGTGGGTCCGACCAAAACCCCGACGAATCGGCTTGCGCCGCGCGGGACACACCCGCCGCTGGAAAAAAGCCATCGTCACCGTCAAACCGGGGCAAACCATCGAGGACTTCGTGGTTTAAAATGTCCGACCGGTCCGACTTGTCTGACATGTCTGAACCAAGCGAGGTGAAACCGAATGCCAGTTAAAAAGTGGAAACCGACATCGCCCGGCAGACGCTTTATGGTGACCTCCACCTATGAGGAGATTACCAAAACGGAGCCGGAGAAGAGCCTGACCGTCGGCCTGCGCAAGACGGGCGGGCGCAACAATCAGGGGCGCGTCACCGCGCGCCATCGGGGCGGCGGCAACAAGCGCCTCTACCGAATCATCGACTTCAAGCGCAATAAGGACGGCATCCCCGCTCGCGTGGTTGCAATTGAGTATGACCCGAACCGCTCTGCTCGCATCGCCCTGCTGGAATATGAGGATGGCGAGAAGCGCTATATTCTGGCACCCGTTGGGCTGACTGTCGGGGCGACTGTTATGAGCGGACCCGATGCCGATATCCAGCCAGGCAACGCGCTGCCTTTGCGCAACATCCCCGTCGGCACGCTAATCCATAATATCGAACTCTATCCGGGCAGAGGTGGGCAACTGGTGCGCAGTGCCGGCGCAGCCGCGCAAATCTTGGCAAAAGAGGGGCAATATGCCACCATCCGCATGCCGTCGGGCGAGATGCGCCTCATCCACCTCGATTGCCGCGCCACCATCGGGCAGGTGGGCAATGTGGACCACGAAAACGAGGTATGGGGCAAAGCGGGCAAGTCGCGCTGGATGGGACGACGCCCCCATGTACGCGGCTCCGCTATGACACCACGCGACCACCCTCACGGCGGCGGCGAAGGCAAAGCCCCCATTGGACTCCCCCACCCCAAAACACCGTGGGGTAAGCCCGCACTGGGAGTCAAAACCCGACGCAATAAACGCACCAACCGATTCATCCTGAAACGCCGCAAATAAGGAGGTAAGAGCCAACGATGGCACGCTCACTGAAAAAAGGACCCTATGTCGATCCGAAACTGCTCAAAAAGGTGCAGCAGATGGCGGCGCAAGCGCAAAAACGCCCCATCAAAACCTGGTCGCGCCGCTCCACCATCGTGCCCGAAATGATTGGGCTGACCATCGCCGTCCACGACGGACGCAAACATGTGCCCATCTACATCACCGAGCAGATGGTGGGGCATAAACTGGGCGAATTCGTGCCCACCCGCACCTTCCGCGGGCACGCCGGCTCCAGTGAGCGCACCTCAAAAGTGCAAAAATAGGGGCAGACCCCATGTCTGCCCCCTTGCTAATAGGGAGGCGAAAAGACGATGCGAGCGATTGCACGATATGTCAGAGTACCACCGCGTAAGGCACGACTGGTGATCGACCTGGTGCGCGGCAAGTCGGTGCAGGAGGCGATGGTGATTCTCAACAACTTACCCAACAAAGCCGCCCGCATCACCCGCAAGGTGCTGGAATCGGCGGTCGCCAACGCCATGCATAATAACGGCTTCGAACCGCGCGACCTCTTTATCTGGCGTGCCTATGTGGACGAGGGACCGCGCTGGAAGCGCATCTTGCCCAAAGATCGGGGACGCGCCTTCCGTATCCTCAAGCGCACCAGCCATATCACCATCGAACTGCTTCCCGTCCCCCTCCAGAGAGGAGGCAGCCAAGGGACACCCGCACCCACAGCACGCACCACCCGAGGTCAAAAAGCGACGCCACCAACAAGTAGGGAGGAGCAAGCCTAAATGGGTCAGAAAATCCATCCGATCGGCTTTCGTGTGGGCATCACGCGCGATTGGGAGAGCCGCTGGTACGCGCCCAAATCGCAGTACCGCCACTTGGTCTACGAGGATTACCTGATTCGGAAGACCATCAAGGAACGCTGGTACAACGCGGGCATCTCACGCATCGAGATCGAGCGTGCCGCCAATATCGTGCGCATCATCATCTACGCGGCACGCCCCGGCCAAATCATCGGGCGCGGTGGGCATGGAATCGAAGAGGTGACCAAAGCCGTGCATCAAGCCCTGCACCCCAACAAGCCCGAACTGCGCATCGATGTGGAAGATGTGCGCAATCCCGACATCGATGCCCAGCTGGTGGCGGAAAACATCGCCCAGCAGCTGGAGCGGCGCGTGTCGCACCGTCGCGCGATGCGCCAAGCCTTGGCGCGGGCCCAGCGCGCCAATGTGCGCGGTATCAAAATTATGGTGGCGGGACGACTGGGCGGTGCCGAGATTGCCCGTACCGAGTGGGATCGCATCGGGCGTGTGCCGCTGCAGACCCTGCGTGCCGATATCGACTACGGCTTCGCCACCGCCTACACTATCTACGGCACTATCGGCGTCAAGGTCTGGATCTATAAGGGCGACATCCCCGTCACGGAGCGGCGTATCCTCCTGTCGTCCGTCACCACGCCCGAATCGGCGTTTGAATCGCCTGCTCGTGCCGCGCGACCAGCTGCAGCCGAGCGACCTGCTGGACCACGCCGGCGCCGAGGTGGACCACGCCGACGCGGGCGCGGCAGCACCGGAACCGAACAAACCCAAGCGGGCAACGCCGGTGGACGCCGACGCGCACGCAGGAGACCTGCCTCCTCCCCATCCAGTACCCCAGCGGAAGGGGAAACAACCGAGTGAAGCAAACGAGGTGAGCCATTATGCTAATGCCGAAAAAGACCAAGTATCGTAAGCAGCAGCGTGGGCGCCGGAAAGGGATCTCCAAAGGCGCACGGGAACTGCATTTTGGCGACTATGGACTTGTGGCGATGGAGCCTTGCTGGCTGACCAACCGCCAAATGGAAGCGGCGCGTGTCGCCATCGTGCGCTATCTCAAGCGCGGCGGCAAAATCTGGTTCCGCATCTTCCCTGATAAACCCTACACTAAGCGCGCCGCCGAAACCCGTATGGGCGGCGGAAAAGGGAGCGTCGAAGGCTGGGTCGCCGTCGTCAAGCGCGGGCGCATCATCCTCGAACTCGGAGGTGTGGACGAAGCACGCGCCCGCGAAGCCCTCCGACGCGCCAGCCATAAACTGCCCATCAAAACCCGCATCGTCACACGCGCCGATTTCCAACTGGGTGCAACCGCAACCGTCGGAGGTGAAGCCGAATGAAACCACTCAAACCCGACCAACTGCGACGCATGACCATCCAAGAGCTGGAACAGGAGCTGGATAAGCTGCGCCATGAGCATTATCGCTTGCGCGTGCAGCAATCAATACGCCAACTCAAAGATACCGCAGCGCTGCGCATCATCCGACGCAACATCGCCCGCATCCAAACCATTCTGAACGAGAAACGCCGCCAGAACCAGCCAAGCTAAGGCAAGATGCAAGACAAAATGTCCGAAGTGTCCGACCTGTCCAACCTGTCCGACTTAGCATCAAAGCAAGGAGGAACAAACCAAATGGAGGAAGCGATCCAGACAACCGAATTGGGAGAAGCGCAGGCAACCGAAGCGACTCAAGCCATGCGCCCCTATCGCGGCAAGCGTAAGGTGCGCATCGGGCGCGTCGTCAGCGACAAAATGGATAAAACGGTGGTGGTCGCCGTCACCCGTAGCTTCCGACACCCCCTGTACGGCAAGACCATCCGCCGCACCAAAAAGTATATGGCACACGATGAACACAATCAATGCCGAGTAGGCGACTTGGTGGAGATTGTCGAGACGCGCCCGCTCAGCCGACACAAACGCTGGCGCGTGCGAACCATCTTGGAGCGACCCGAGTAGAATCTTTCGAAGGAGGCGATGGCGATGATTCAGGCATTTACACGACTGAAGGTGGCAGACAATTCAGGCGCACGCGAAGTGATGTGCATCCGCGTGCTCAAAGGCTCGAACGCACGCTATGGCTATGTGGGCGATGTGATTGTGGCGTCGGTCAAAGACGCCGCACCCAACATGCCCATCAAAAAGGGCGATGTGGTGCGTGCCGTCATTGTGCGCACCCGACACCCCATCCGCCGACCCGACGGCACCACCCTGCGCTTCGACGATAACGCCTGCGTCATCATCAACAATCAGGGCGAGCCACGCGGCACCCGCATCTTCGGACCCGTGGCGCGGGAACTGCGCGATAAAAACTTTATGCGCATCATCTCGCTCGCCCCAGAAGTGTTGTAGGAGGCGATTCCTATGGTACGCGAACAGGCAAAACCCATCCGAATGAAAATCAAAACGGGCGATACGGTCTATGTACTATCGGGCAAAGATAAGGGGCGACGCGGGCGCGTCATCCGCGTGATGCCCCGTGAAAACCGCATCATCGTGGAGGGCATCAATCTGGTCACCAAGCATCAGAAACCGCGCCTCGCGACGCAAAAAGGCTCGCGCATCCAAAAGCCTGCCCCCATCTTCGCCAGCAAGGTGATGCTGGTCTGCCCCCACTGTGACAAGCCCACCCGCGTCAAACGGGTGCGCGGGGAACACAACCGCCTGGTACGCGTCTGCAAACGCTGTGGCGAAATGATCGACGCGACCACATAGGGGCAGAACGGTGTGTCTGCCCGATGTAAACAAGAAGGAGGCGAGCAACGATGGCCAAACAACAAAGTAGCACCCAACCGCAACAGAAAAAAGTAGGCAAAGAACAGAAAGCGGAAAAGATGTTCGAAACCGCCGATGTGGCGATTCAGTTCGTGCCACGCCTGCGCCTGCACTACGAGCAGGTCGTGCGCCCCGAACTCCAACGCCAGTTCGGCTATAAAAACCCGATGCAAATCCCCAAGCTGGAGAAAATTGTGATTAATATGGGCGTGGGCAGAGGCGAGCAGGAACCCAAAACGCTGGAGAACGCTATGCGCGACCTCGCGCTCATCAGCGGGCAGAAACCTGTTGCCACCATCGCCAAGCGCTCTATCTCCAACTTCCGAATCCGAAGAGGACACCGCATCGGTTGCAAGGTCACCCTACGCGGCAACCGCATGTATGTCTTTTTGGAGAAGCTCATCAATATCGTGCTGCCGCGTATTCGCGACTTCCACGGGCTATCGCCGCGCTCCTTTGATGGGCGTGGCAACTATTCACTGGGGCTGCGCGAGCAGACACTCTTCCCCGAAATTGTCTATGACCAGATCGACCGCATCCGCGGCATGGACATCACCCTTTGCACCACGGCGCGCACCGACGAGGAAGCCCTCGCCCTGCTCAAAGCGCTGGGACTGCCCTTCCGATCCAACTAAGTCGGACCGGTCAGACAGGTCTGACAGGTCAGACAAGTCGGACTCAAACCATGTAAGGAGGCACACCGAATGAAAGCATACGCAGTGGAACGCATTCGCAATGTGGCGATGGCAGGACACGGCGGGAGTGGCAAGACCACCCTCGCCGAACATCTGCTCTACCTGGCAGGACATATCGACCGCATCGGCTCCGTCGAAGCGGGCAATACGGTCTCCGATTTTGACCCCGAAGAGATACGCCGTAAAATCAGTCTCAGCACCACCTTGCTGCCAATTGAGTGGAACGACCACAAAATCAACCTGCTCGATGTGCCCGGCTTTCCCGACTTCATCGGCGAGCTATATGCCACCCTCCGTGTGGTCGATGCCGTGCTGCTGGTCGTGCCCGCTCAAGCCGAAATCGAGGTGGGCTTCGAAAACGCATGGGAGCTGTGCGAGAAGTATAAATTACCGCGTCTCATCTTCGTGAACAAGATGGAACGCGATAATGCTGACCATACCAGCCTCATCCAGAACCTGCGGGCGACCTATGGCAACCGTATCGTGCCAGTGCAGGTGCCCATCGGGCAGCAAACCAGTTTCAGTGGCGTGGTCGATGTGCTGCATGGCAAAGCCTATCGGGGGCGCGATCGCGATACAGCCATCAGTGAGGTGCCGAGCGAGTTGCAGTCCGAGGTGGAGCAGGTGCGGGAGATGTTGATGGAAGCGGCTGCCGAAACCGATGATACCCTGCTGGAGAAATATCTTAGTGGTGAACCACTCACCGAGGAGGAGCTGGTGCAGGGCTTCCATACAGGCGTGCGCACCGGCACCATCGTGCCCGTGCTGTATGGCTCGGCGCAAGCGGGCATCGGGCTGACGCCCCTGTTGCAAGCCCTGATTGAGCTGGCACCCAACCCTGCAGAAGTGCCTGCGCCTACCGCCACCGACCCCCGCACCGAACAACCCGTTCAGGTGAGCTGCGATCCCAACGCTCCCCTCTGTGCCTTCGTGTTCAAAACCACCGCTGACCCCTATGTCGGTAAACTGACCTACTTCCGCGTCTACTCCGGCGTGATTCGCGCCGACTCGCAGGTCTATAATGCCAATCGGGAGCGCGATGAGCGTATTGGTCAACTCTTTTTCATGCGCGGCAAAAGCCAAGAAGCCACCTCCGAGATTCGCGCAGGCGATATTGGCGTCGTCGCCAAGCTGCAAGAGACCGTCACGGGACACACCCTGTGCGACCGCAACCGCCCGCTGATTCTGCCGCCCATCGAGTTCCCTGATCCTATCTACACCATTGCCATCGTGCCGAAGACCAAAGCGGACGAAGACCGCTTGGGACCCGCTTTGGCGCGCTTGCAGGAGGAAGACCCCACCCTACACGCCCGACGCGACCACGAAACAGGACAAACCCTGCTGATGGGCATGGGCGACCTGCACCTGGAGAGCGTCATCGAAAAGCTCAAGCGCAAATTCGGCACCGAAGTCTCCACCGAGGAGCTGAAAATCCCCTATCGCGAAACCGTGACACGAGCGGTGCAGCGCATCGAAGGTAAGTTCAAACGCCAGACAGGGGGGCGCGGGCAATACGGGCACTGCTTTATCAATCTGGAGCCGCTGCCACGCGGGGCTGGCTTCGAATTCACCGAGACCATCGTCGGCGGCGCCATTCCCAAGAACTATATCCCTGCCATCGAGAAGGGCATCCGCGAAGCTGCCGAGAAAGGCGTGATTGCGGGCTATCCCGTCACCGACTTCCGCGTGGTGGTCGTCGACGGCTCCTACCACGAGGTCGACTCCTCCGACCAAGCCTTCCGCATCGCGGGTAGCCTCGCCTTCCAAAGTGCCGCTGCTCAGGCGAACCCCGTCATCTTGGAGCCAATCCTGGAGGTGGAGGTCGATGTGCCCGAAGCCTACACAGGCGATGTGATGGGCGACCTGAACGGACGACGCGGACGCATTCAGGGCATCGAAAGCCTCGGTTCAGGGCGACAGCTCATCCGCGCCATGGTGCCCATGAGCGAGATGACCCGCTACGCCCTCGAACTGCGCTCCATCACCCGCGGACGAGGACGATTCCGCACCCGCTTCTCTCACTACGAGGAGGTGCCTTTCAACATCGCGCAAACGCTTATCGAGAAGTATCAGAAAGAGAAGGCAGCTGCCGCGGAACATTAAACCGACCCTATCCATCTCGTCTAACCCGTCCGACTCGTCTGACCTGTCCGACAGGTATAATATAGGGCTGTGTGAGGTGAACCATCGATGCCGAAGACAGCGTGGATTGTCAAAGCGAAACGCAAACCGAAGTTTAAGGTGCGCAAGGTGAACCGTTGCAACATCTGTGGGCGACGGCACGGCTATTTTCGCTTTTTTGGGCTGTGCCGTATCTGTCTGCGCGAACAGGCACACCGAGGCGTGCTGCCCGGCGTGCGAAAAGCCAGCTGGTAAGGAGGAACAGCCGAACAATGATGACCGACCCAATAGGCGATATGCTGACCCGAATTCGGAATGCGGTGATGGCTGGGCATCAGCAGGTACAGATGCCCAGCTCCCGACTCAAAGAACAAATTGCCGCCCTGCTCAAGCAGGAGGGCTTCATTCGCGACTATACGGTGCAACGCGCCGGTGTCAAAGCCACGCTCACCATCACGCTCAAATATGCCCCCGATGGGGAGCCAGCCATCCACCACATCGAACGCGTGAGTAAGCCCGGACGACGGGTCTATGCTCCTGTGGAGCAGTTGCGCCCCGTCAAACGCGGGCTGGGCACCGCTATCGTCTCTACTTCAAAGGGCTTGCTGCCCGACCGCGAATGCCGCAAACGGCGCATCGGAGGTGAGGTCATCTGCATCGTCTGGTGAGGAGGCGAAACCATGTCAAGAGTCGGTAAGCGACCTATTCCCATTCCGAAGGGCGTCGAGGTGCGAATCGAGGGAACCCGAATCACTGTCAAGGGACCCAAAGGTGAACTAAGCCACCAGCTGCCCGATATCCTGCGCGTCGTCCAGGAGGATGGGCAGCTCCGAGTGGAACGCACCAGCAACGATCGATTCGCCCGCTCGCAACATGGACTGCAGCGTACTCTGATTGCGAATATGGTGCAAGGGGTTTCGGAAGGCTTCGAAAAGACGCTGGTGCTGGTGGGGGTTGGCTACCGCGCCCAAGTAGAAGGCAAAGACCTCGTGCTGCAAGTGGGTTATTCGCACCCCGTGCGCGTGCAGCCCCCCCCAGGCATTAGCTTCGCCGTCGAGCAGGACCCGCAAACGCGCAATCTGCTGATTCGAGTGCGCGGAATCGATAAGCAACTGGTGGGTCAGCAAGCGGCGAACATCCGCGCCATTCGCCCGCCCGACCCCTATAAGGGCAAGGGGCTGCGCTACCTGAATGAACAACTCCGCCTCAAACCCGGCAAGCAGCAAGCGGGTAAGGGAGGCAAGAAATAGACCCGTCCGACTTGTCTGAACTGTCCAACTCAAACCTGAGGTGAACCGAAGATGAAACGCACACCGAGAGAGAAACGCATCATTCGGCATCGGCGGATACGGCGGACGGTGGTGGGTCTGCCAGACCGCCCACGCCTTTGCGTCTATAAAAGCCTAAAGCATATGTACGCCCAAATTATCGACGATACAAAAGGGCACACACTGGTCGCTGCCTCCACCTTAGACCCTGAGCTACGCGACCAGCTCAAGAGTACTGGCAACAAAGAGGCAGCGGCTGCCGTGGGACGCCTGATTGCCCAGCGTGCCCTCGAAAAAGGCATCCGCAAAGTGGTGTTCGACCGAGGCGGATTCCGCTATCATGGGCGCGTCGCCGCGCTGGCGGATGCCGCCCGCGAAGCGGGACTGGAATTCTAAGGAGGCAAAAAGATGAGACGAAAGCAACAGGAGCGTATTAACCCGGATTTACTCAACTTGCATGTGGAGCGTGTGGTCTACACCAATCGCGTCTCCAAGACGCACAAAGGCGGGCGCACCCTCAGCTTCCAAGTGATGGTGGTGGTGGGCGATACGAACGGGCATGTGGGCGTGGGGTTGGGCAAGGCACGCCAAGTGCCCGACGCCATCCGCAAAGCCATCGAAACGGCTCGCAAGAACCTCATTCGCGTGCCCCGAATCGGCACCACCATCCCGCATGAGGTGGAGGCGGAGTTCGAGGCAACACGCCTTGTGCTAAAGCCCGCCTCGCCCGGCACCGGTATCGTGGCAGGCAGCACCGTGCGCGCCATATTAGAGGCAGCGGGGGTCAGCGATGTGCTGGCAAAACTCATCGGCTCGCGCAACCCCATCAACGCCGCCTATGTCACAATCAAAGCGCTCCAGCAGCTGCGCACGCCCGAACAGATTGCCAGCCTGCGCGACATGAAATTGAGCGTGCTGACACCATGGTATGTGCGGAAATTTAAGGAGGTGGCTGTCCAATGAGCCAGCTGAAAATCACGCTCAAACGCAGTCCCATCGGGTATGATAAGACGCAGAAACGCACCGTGCGGGCACTCGGGTTGCGACGCCTGAACCAGACCGTCCTCCAGCCCGACAACCCCTCCATTCGAGGCATGATTGCCCGCATCCCCCACCTGCTGCAAGTAGAGGTAATTGAGGAAGTGGAGCTACCGAAGCGCAGCAGGCGGGCACGCAAAACCGTTTCAGAAGAGGAGGTCACCGCATGATAGCGCTCCACACACTCAAACCGGCACCGGGCAGTAAAAAGCGGCGCAAGCGCGTTGGGCGCGGCATCGGCTCCGGACACGGCAAAACCGCCGGGCGCGGCACCAAAGGGCAGAAAGCCCGCGACACCGTCCCACCGCGCTTCGAAGGCGGTCAAACCCCCATCCATCGCCGACTGCCCGTGCGGGTCGGCTTCAAAAATATCAATCGCACCGAGTACGCCATCGTGAATGTGGGCACACTCGCTGCCCGCTTCCAGCCCAACGATGAAATCACTCCGGAGCTGCTGCTGGCAAAGCGCATCATCCGCAAGCTCAAAGATGGGTTAAAAGTGCTGGGTGAAGGCGAAATCACCTTCCCTCTCATCGTGCATGCCCACGCTGTGAGCCAATCGGCGCGCGCCAAAATCGAAGCAGCAGGCGGGCAGGTCAAAATCATCGGTGAGGCAGGCTCGATGCCAGCCCCCACGAACGAGGGATAGACCATGCTTAGCACCAACTTCGTCTCGGCTTTGCAAAGCGCGTGGAAGCTGCCCGACTTACGGGCACGCATCCTGTTTATATTCGCCATGTTCACCGTCTACGCCGTTGGACTGCACATCCCCGTGCCCGGCGTAGACCGTGAGGAGATGAGGAGGCTCTTTGAGAACCAGGAATTGCTGCAGTTCATAAACATGTTCACGGGAGGGGCGTTGCGCAAACTCACCATCTTGGCGTTGGGGCTGACCCCCTACATTACGGCATCGATCATTATGCAGATTTTCTCTTATGCCGATCCGCGCTTACGGGAGGAGATGCGTGAGGAGGCGGGGCGGCGTAAGATGCAGCAGCGTACCCGCCTGCTGACGATAGTGATTGCGTTGGTTCAGGCAATAGGCTTCCTCTCTACTTTCCGCTCGGCTGGTGTGCTGAATGTTTCTGGCTTAGAGATGGTGCAAGTCATCATCGCTTGGGTTGCTGGCGCGATGTTCCTGTTGTGGTTGGGTGAGCAAATCACCGAGAAGGGGCTGGGCAACGGCGTCTCGTTGATGATTTTCGCCAGCATCGTAGCCAGCATGCCCTATCAGGTACAGCAAACCTACCGATTGGTGCTGGAGCGCACCGTCACACCCTTCCAAGTGATCCTGCTGCTGGTCATTTTCCTTGCCACCATCTGGGGCGTCATCTATGTCACGATGTCGCAGCGTCGCATCCCGATTCAGCATATGCGCCGCATCATTGGGCGTCGCCAGACAGTGGGGGGCACCTCGTATCTGCCAATCCCTGTGAATGCAGCGGGCGTCATTCCCATCATCTTCGCTGTTTCACTCCAACTGCTGCCCGCCACCATCCTGCAGATGCTACCCTACGACCGCAAGAATCCCCCCGAATGGGCGGAATGGGCAAATATTCTTTTAGGCTGGCTCACACCCGGCGGGCACTGGTTCGGCTCCCTACTCTATGCCGGGCTGATTTTCGTGTTCACCTATTTCTATGTGGCGGTGGTGTTCAACACGGATGAGATTGCCGAGAACCTGAAGCGTCAGGGGGCGTTCATTCAGGGTGTGCGCCCGGGCAAACCCACCGCCGACTATCTGAACGATGTGCTGACTCGCATCACGGTCGCTGGTGCGCTGTTCCTCGCGGTGGTCGCGCTGCTGCAATACTGGGTACCCGATTTGACCCGCATTCAGACCCTGACAGTGGTGGGTGGCACCTCGCTGCTCATCATTGTCGGCGTCGCCATCGACTTCTCCCGCCAGTTGCAAGCGCAGCTGGCGATGCGCCAGTATGAAGATTTCCTGAAATGAGGCTCATCCTGCTGGGACCACCGGGCATCGGCAAGGGCACGCAGGCACGACGCCTGCAGGAACAATTTGGCTGGACGGTCATCGCGACGGGCGACCTGCTGCGAGAAGCGATGGCGAACCGAACCCCACTGGGCGAGCAAGCCCGCACCTACATCACCCGCGGCGAACTGGTGCCCGATGAGTTGGTCAACCAAATCGTGATGGAACGCCTCCAGTCGTTGGAATCGTTCGTTCTGGATGGTTATCCGCGTAATCTGGCGCAGGCGCAGGTGCTGGAAGCGTTCCTACAGCAACAAGGGCAATCGCTTGATGCGGTACTTGCCTTCGAGCTGGATGACGAGGCGATTGTAGCGCGCCTAAGCGGACGACGCATCTGCCCGCAGTGTGGCGCCATCTATCATATTGTGGCGAACCCCAGTCGGGCGGGTGAGCAGTGCGAGCGGTGCGGCGCCACGCTGATTATACGAGAAGATGACCAGCCCGACACCATTCGCCGCCGCCTCGCTGTCTACCGTGAACAGACCGCCCCCCTCCTCGAATACTATCAGCAGCGTGGACTGCTCATCCCCATCGATGCCAGCGGCGATCCCGAAACTGTCTATCAGCGCGTGGTGCATGCCCTGCCCGTATGAGAGGTGCATATCTGATTAAATCTGCTGATGAGATTGCCCGTATCCGCAAGGCGGGACGCATCTTGGCGCGTGTGCTGAAGCGTTGTGCCGAAATGGTGGAGCCAAACCGCACCACGGGCGCGGAACTGAACGCCCTCGCCGAGCAACTGGTGCTGGAGATGGGGGGCTTCCCCGCCTTCAAAGGCTATCGGCTCTATCCCGCCTCGCTCTGTGTCTCCATCAACGAGACGATTGTGCATGGCTTACCCGATAATCGGGTGCTGCGCGAGGGGGACATCGTGAGCCTCGATATGGGGGTCTTTTATGAAGGCTACTGCGCCGATGCCGCTCTGACGCTCATGGTAGGGCGCGTCGATTATCAGCGCAAGCGACTGGTGCGCGTCACCGAAGAGGCGTTCTATGAGGCGCTCAAGGTCGCCCGACCGGGCAACACCATCGGCGATATTGGCGCCGCCATTCAGCGCCATGTGGAGCCGTTCGGCTTCCATCCAGCACGCGGGCTGGCAGGACACGGCGTCGGACGCTATGTGCATGAGCCACCCGAAGTGCCCAACGAGGGCGAGCCAGGCGAGGGACCACGCCTGCAGCCCGGCATGGTGCTGGCTATCGAACCGATGATTGTGATGGGGTCGCCCGATGTGGAAGTGGCCGAAGATGGCTGGGCGATTATCACGGCAGACCGTCAGCCCGCTTCCCATTATGAGCATACCGTTGTGATTACCGAAAACGGTGCAGAAATCCTCACCATCGAGTAAACTTAACAAGCAGGAGGTGATGCGATGGCGAAGACCGAAGGCAAAGAGATCGAGGTCGAGGGCACGGTCGTGGAATGTCTGCCCAACACGATGTTTCGTGTGGAGATCGAGGGCGGGCATCAGGTGCTGGCACACCTATCGGGCAAAATGCGCATCAACTTTATCCGCATTCTGCCCGGCGACCGCGTGAAGGTCGCCCTCTCGCCCTATGATCTCACACGCGGGCGAATCGTCTACCGATACAAATAGAGGGTTTGGAAGCTCTGATTTGGACTAAGTGATCGTAAAAACGCACGGGTTACTGTTGTTGCGCATTTGTCCTGAAGAGGCTCACCCATGAGAATACAAAAAGCGGTTGGGCTGACACTCGCTCTGCTTGTCTGCGGAAATAGCGGGCACCCGCAGCACCCGACGGTGCCACGTCCCTCGGTAATCCGCAAACAAGTCACGCTCACGGCAATGTTAGTGGATTTCTCACACAGCTCTATGATGATGCGCTTCGTCCCTGTCAAACCGAGTGCTGCTCAACTGGGATTGAAGGAATATCAATTCATTATGTTGTGCCTTCCTATAGAATGGAAGGAACTCCAATTTGACCCCAAAAGCCCTTATCCCGATAGTCCCCGCTTCGTATCGCCCGAAGGGAAACGCATTAGCCCGTATGATTTGGAGCCAGGAATGCGCGTGAAGCTAAAAGGTAAGTTGTGGGTGCAGACAGTGAAAGCGGGTTCCATCCGGACCGAGGAGGTGATGATCGAAACGGACACTGTTCGTTTAGTGAGTTGGAAGCTTTATTTCCCGCCAGCCCGGTTAAGGGGAAAACTGATTGAGGTTAGTGGTGAAAATAGAGGCAAACTCCAGATGGGCGATAGAATTGTCACGATACAGTTGCGTCGGCAAGTCCGATTGCGCGGTGATACAAAGTGGCAGAGAGATTTTGAGCGCCATCGGTTGCATGGGTTGAAGTTGGGTATGGAACTGGAAATCAAGGGCTACTGGTATTCGTGGGCTGCAACGCCTACTCAACAGGGAGGGACAAGAGGCACACAGGCGGGTGCAGCCTCGGATACGGAAGAGGTTTTAGTAGAGATGATACGGATTGTGAAAGACGAATAGTTCACTCAGGCATTTAGGTTATAGGTGTTTAGGATGGCAGTTGAAGGCGCAAGATGAACTACAGTGGTGCGGGATGGTTGGTGCAGCGTGAGGTGCAGGTAGCGAACGGGAGTGAAGTGACGACTTATACTTATGACGCTTGGGGTCGGTTGCGTGGGGTGGATTATCCGCGCAGTGTGGATGTGCGGATGGGCTGGGATGGCGAGAATAGGCGGGTGTGGGTTCAAGACGGCGCAGGTCGTCGGGAGTATAGCTACGATGCTTGGAGTCGGGTGACAAGGCAACAAGGCTGCTGTGGGAATGAAATAGGGATAGTGGCAGTGGAGGCGAGATACGACAAGGCTGGGCGTCGTACCGAAACCCGTGAGGTAGGGCAGTGGGGTATTACGCGCACCATCTACACCTTTTACGA
>Ga0197143_1001868_pt1 | contig 16721 bp, 14 predicted proteins | sample GBS70_MetaG_FD_148603 | JGI IMG/M metagenome (GOLD analysis project Ga0197143, IMG submission 148603) | Sediment microbial communities from Great Boiling Springs, Gerlach, Nevada, United States - GBS 70_MetaG | ecosystem: Environmental > Aquatic > Thermal springs > Hot (42-90C) > Sediment...
GTTTGGCAACACAGGCAGCGACGCAGGCAGCGCCGATATGAACTGTGATGGAGTTGTAGACGACGCCGACCTGCTGACGGTGCTGTTCAACTTCGGCGGCGGGTGTTAGCCCTCACCCCCAGCCCCTTGCCCACTGCGTGGGAGAGGGGTGTCGTTGTGCCCTCACCCCCAGCCCCTCGCCCACAGGGTGGGCGAGGGGTGTAGGGGCGCACGGTGGTGCGCCCTGATGCGCGTTCCCCCTCGCCCGCGTGGGGGGAGGGGGAACACGAGGAGTGAGCGTCACTCAACCCTGCTGCTTACTTCTCGAACTCCACCTTGACGGTCTTAGGCTTCACCGACTCGGCTTTGGGCAGGCGCACCTCCAGCACGCCGTTGCGGTAGACGGCTTTCACACGGTTTTCGTTGATCGCCGTGGGCAGTGTGTAGGAGACGCTGAACTTACCGTGCCCGCCCATGCGACTGACATAGTGCGCCTGCACATTTTCGCCTTCGATCAACGGCTTGCGCTCGCCTGTCACCGTCAGCGTGCCGTTGGACAACTCCACATGCAAGTCCTTCTCCGACACGCCCGGCGCAGTGACGAACACCACGAACTCGTCGGGTGTCTCGTAGACATCGAGCGCAGGCGTGAACTCGAACTCGGTCGGCGTCGCCAGCGTGGTCGGTCGCCAATCGAAGAACCGATTGAACAGCTCATCCATTTCGCGTCGGAACTGCTCCATCTCACGGAATGGATTCCAGCGTACAACCGCACTTTCAGGCTCGCGTCGTACCAGTCCTCGCATCGTTCATCCCTCCTCTATGAGTGTTTTATTGGAAGGTCTCTTGAGTGCCTTCCACTCAACTATACGACTCGGCGCATCGGAAAGTTCCCGCCCGTTTCGGGAATTCGCCCGATGTGCCATAATATTGGCGGAGGCACGACGATGAGCCAGAAGACGATGACGGAGCGCAAGGCGCGGTTTGAGTCGCTGTCGGGTATCGAAATCAAGCGTTTCTACACCCCCGAGGATATTGCGCATCTGGACTATCAGCGCGACTTGGGGAATCCGGGCGAGTATCCGTTTACGCGCGGGCTGTACGAATCGGGCTACCGCACGAAGTTGTGGACGGTGCGCCAATTTTCGGGCTTCGCGACTCCTGAAGAGACGAACCGACGCTACAAGTTTTTGATCGAGCAAGGTCAAACAGGGCTGTCGGTGGCGTTCGATTTGCCGACGCTGATGGGTGTTGACCCCGACGACCCTGAAGCGGAAGGCGAGGTCGGCAAGTGCGGCGTGAGTGTCGCCTCGCTGGAAGACATGGAGATTCTGTTCGACGGCATCGACCTCGCCAACATCACGACCTCGATGACCATCAACGCGCCTGCGATTATGATTTGGGCGATGTACCTTGCGGTCGCCGAGAAGCGCGGTATTCCACTGGAGCAACTATCGGGCACTATCCAGAACGACATCCTCAAAGAGTTTATCGCACAGAAAGAGTGGATCTATCCGCCTGAGCCGCACATGAAGCTCATCGTGGACACCATCGAGTTCGCGACGCGCTATGTGCCCAAGTGGCATCCGATTAGCGTTAGCGGCTACCATATTCGCGAGGCGGGCGCGACTGCCGTACAGGAGTTGGCGTTCACGCTGGCAGACGGCTTGGAGTATGTGCGTTGGTGTTTAGACCGTGGGCTGGATATCGACGAGTTCGCGCCGAAGTTTTCGTTCTTCTTCAACGCGCACATCGACTTTTTCGAGGAGATTGCCAAGTTCCGTGCGGCGCGGCGGATTTGGGCGCGCGAGATGCGCGAGACCTTCGGCGCGAAGAACCCGCGCTCGTGGTGGATGCGCTTCCATACGCAGACGGCGGGCGTCTCACTCACGATGCAACAGCCGTATGTGAACCTGATACGCTCCACCATCGAGGCGTTGGCGGCGGTGCTGGGCGGCACGCAGTCGCTCCATGTGAACTCATTCGACGAGGCGTGGGCGCTGCCGACCGAAGAGGCGGCGCTGCTGTCGCTGCGCACGCAGCAGGTGATTGCGCACGAGACGGGCGTGACGAACACGGTGGACCCGCTCGGCGGCGCGTACTTCGTGGAGTGGATGACCGACCAGATGGAGGCGGGCGCACGCGAATACTTCCGCCGCATCGAGGAAGAAGGCGGAGTCATCCCCGCCATCAAGAGCGGCTTCTTCCAGCAGGAGATCGCCGACGCCGCCTATCGGTTCCAGCAGCGCGTCGAGGAGCGCGACTTCATCTGGGTCGGCGTCAACGAGTACCAGATGGCGGAAGAGCCTATCCCGTTCCGCATCCTCAAAATCGAACACGAGGCGCACGAGAAGCAGGTCAAGCGGCTTGCTGACCTGCGCCGTCGGCGGGACAATCGCGCTGTGGCGCAGGCACTCAAAGACCTTGTCGCCGCCGCGCGCCGCGACGAAAACCTGATGGTTCCCATCTTGAATGCCGTCAAAGCCTACGCGACGCTCGGCGAAATGGTCAACGCGCTCAAAGAGGTATATGGCACCTACACCGAGAGCGCGGTAATTTAGGGACGGTTGTCCCCGTGTGCCTCACAACTCCTGCGCGTGCGGCTGAGGGTCGCTTGCCGACCCCAGCCACTCAGCAATCCATTCGTGCGCTTCGCGCAGGTTGTGTCCCTCACCGAGCACGCGACGGATATCGCGAAACGCCTGCAGTTGCGCCGTGCGTGTCGCCTCGTCGCGCAGCAAGGGCAACAGCGCGTGCGTCAGCGTTTCGGGCGACGCCGCCTCTTGAATAAACTCAGGGCACACATCCCGCTGCAAAATCAGGTTCGGCAAGCCGATCCAGCGTAGGTTCAGCCGAGAGCGGCGCAGGCGGTACTCCAAATCCATCAGCCAGTTGCCCCGGTAGACAATAAGCATCGGCGTGCCCAGCAGCGCGGCTTCCAGCGTCGCTGTACCCGAACAGACAATTGCTGCGTCCGCATGCGCCAGCAGGTTCCACACCGAGCGCGTCTCGGTGGGAACCCACTGCTTGGAGCCGTCCGCCCAGAGCGCGTGTATCCAGTCGGGGCTCAAGTGTGGCGCGACAGAGATGACGAACTGCACTTCGGGCACTATGCGGCAGACCTGATCGGCAACGCGGGCGTAAAGCGGCGTCAGCGCGCGCACCTCATGGCGACGACTGCCCGGCAACAGCGCCACAATCGGGCGGTATGGGTCAATCCCCAGTCGCTCGCAGAATGCCTCCTTAGGTTCCGATGGGTGCGCCAAGCGCAGCAGCGGGTGCGGTATCCAGTGCGCTCGCGCGCCCATCGCCGTTAGCTGCACCGCTGACCACTCGAACGGCGTCAGCACCCAGTCGGTGCAGCGAGGCAAATCCGCCCCTTGACGCTCGCGCCGCCAACTGCCTGGGGGGATGTAGTACGCCACGCGCATCCCGTGCGCCTTCGCCCAGCAGCTCAGCGGCACATTAAACGCTCCGAAGTCGATAGGGATGATAAGGTCGGGGTGAGCGCGCTGCAGGAACCGTTTCACCTGATGGAACGCCAGCAACACCTTCGGGGCGACCTTGACCGACTCCACGATACCGATTGCACCCCACGCGCGGCTGTCGGCGACGAGTTGCACCCCTGCCGCTTGCATTCGTGCGCCGCCGACACCGTAGAGCGTAATTTCTGGGAAACGCGCCCGTAGCGATTGCGCCAAGTCCGCCCCGTACAAGTCGCCTGACGCCTCGCCCGTGAGAATGATGACTGAACGGCTCATTTGCGCGCAGGCTGGTCTAACGCGCGCCCGTTGCGTCCGTGCCGAATCTGTTCCATAAACGCAATCAGGTACTCCAGCTCCGCTGTCATTTCGACCTCCGCTCGGATTTTCTCGATAGCTTGGGTTAGGTTCATCTCGGAGAAAAACATGTAGCGGCACGCCTTGCGCAGGGCGTCGCGGGAGTTTTGGGGTACGCCTGCCCGTCGCAGACCAACAAGGTTCACACCGCGCACTTCGGCAGGATTTCCTTCCACAATCATAAACGGGGGCACATCGCGCACGATACGGGACATTCCGCCCACCATCGCCAGCTTACCGATGCGCGTGAACTGGTGGATGCCCGTCATACCGCCCAAGTTCGCGCCGTCGCCGATTTCGCAGTGCCCGCTAACGCCGACCGAGTTCGCTATTACCACGCCATTACCCACCGCGCAGTTGTGCCCGATATGCACATATGCCATCAGGAAGTTGTTGTCGCCGATACGAGTCGCCTGCTCCTCGCCACTGGCGCGGTGGATGGTGACATACTCACGAATCCAGTTGTTGTCGCCGATGATAAGGTAGCTGCGCTCGTTCTTGAACTTGCGGTCTTGCGGTGGCGCGCCCAGCACCGCGCCGTGATAGATGATATTGTTGCGCCCGATGTGGGTGTTCTCCTCGATAATCACATGCGCACCGATGGTCGTGCCTGCGCCGATTTGCACATGCGCGCCAATGATGCTGTACGCGCCGACCTCCACATCGTCGTCCAGTTCGGCGCTGGGATGCACCACTGCAGTTGGATGAATAGTCGCCATAGGTCTCGCCTCTTAGGGGGTCTGGGCAGGCAGCAAGGTCTCTACGGGCGGGCTCAGGAATCGGTCGGGCTCGGGCAGGGCAAAGGTGATTTCGGCTTCGGCGACGAGTTCGCCGTCCACGCGGGCAGTCGCTTTCACGCGACCGACCTCGCGGCGCATCCACAGCATCTCCACTTCCAGAATCAGCGTGTCGCCGGGCACAACGGGGCGACGGAACCGCGCGTTGTCGATGCCGCCCAGCAACGCGACGCGATTGCGCAAGTGCGGTTGCAGCATCACCATTACGCCACCCACCTGCGCCATCGCCTCCAGAATCAGCACGCCTGGCATAATCGCCTTCACAGGGAAGTGCCCCTGAAAAAAGCTCTCGTTGACGGTGACATTTTTCAGCCCGACGGCGCGCTTGCCCGGCTCCAACTCCAGTATCCGATCCACCAGCAGGAACGGATACCGATGCGGAATCACCTGCCGTATCTGCTCGATGTCCAGACGCAGTTCTGCCATCCTTAGTCCTCCGCGAAAATGGTCTGCGCCACTTGCCGCGCCAGTTGCACATTCAGCGTGTGTCCGGGCTTGATGGCGACCAGCGTAAAGCCTGTTAGCCGCGCCCCACACAGGTAGAGGTCGCCCAGCACATCCAGCAGTTTGTGGCGCAACGGTTCGTCCTCGAAACGCGCGGGATTATGATACCCTGTTTCGTCAATGACGAGGGCGTTGTCGAGTGCGCCTCCTTGCGCAAGCCCTTGCTGGCGCAACGCCTCCACCTCGCGCAGGAAGCCGAAGGTGCGCGCGGGTGCAATCTGCTCGGCGGCGGCAGCCAGTGGAAACGCGCCCGCCTGCACGCCCAACGGCGCAGGGAAGTCGATGTAGCCAAACAGTACGCTGCCGCCGAACGATAGCCCCAAGTAGCGGTCGGCGTGGCGAGATTCTAAGGTCACCCCCTCCTTAAGGTTCCCCCTGCAAGCAGGGGGAACCGACTCCATTCGATCCCCTGTGAGGTTCCCCTCGCGAAGCGGGGGGAACCTTGAGGAGGGGGGTAACACTCCGATCCCCGCTTTCACCGCCTGCAACGCCTCCACAAACGGCAACGCACTGCCGTCCAGGATCGGAATCTCGTTACCCTGCAGCACTTCGATTTCGCAGTGGGTGATACCTGTCATCCACAGCGCCGCCATAAGGTGTTCGACAGTGCCGATTCGGGTTGCGCCGTCGCTCAGCACGGTCGCGCGGGTGGTGTCCACCACATAGTCCCATCGCGCGGGGAAGACACTTGTGCCCTTGCGGAGGGTGATGGCACACGGGGTGCGCGCCTCCGACACGGGATGCAGCGCGATACGGCACAACTCGCCCGTATGTAGCCCGACGCCCTCGAAGCGGACTGTCTCGCGCACGGTGGCGTACTGCTCAGCGATTGCCATTCGGTGGGGTCGCCTCCTCGTTCTCTTCGGTGTAGTAAAACACGCCCTTCGCGCCACGCGGCAGATCAACGGTCTCCTCGCCCTCCTTGAGGGACACAATCGCCAGCGCAGTCTCCAGGCGCAAGCGGTCGGGTTCGTCCAAGATGACCTTGCCTTTCAGGGTTAGCGTCTCCTTATTCTGGTCATACTCGGCTTCCTCGGCGTAGAGGATGCGCGTGCGTCCTTCAGGGAGTTGCTGTACGGCTTTAATGTTCCCACGCAGGTAGGCGACTTTGCGGCGGTAAAAGTATTCGATCTCATCGCAAGTTGCATCAATGGGGTAGCGTTTGGCTTGTTCTAACTCGCTTTCGTCTTCGCCTTCCGAGGGTGGCTGGGTCTGGCGGGGCTTGATGCGCATGCGCACGCTGTTTTGCAGGCGAGCGCGCTTTTGGTTTTCGCCGTACCAGATTTCGAGTTGCTTGCCCTCGATATCGATGCGCGGGTCTTCAAGGCGCAGGTTGCCTGTGGCGAGGGCATAGCGTTTGCGGTCGTACACATCGGCGCGTTCGGCGGTTGCAAGGGTGTCGCCATCGCGCAGGTGCAGTCCACGCACCTCCGAGTAATCACTGCGCAGTTTCGCTGTGTCCCACCGAATCTCGATTTCGCGTTTGGGCTGAGCGCGCTCCTGAATGAGTGCGCTGTCTACTCGGAAACTGCCGCGCTCCAGCGTCAGCACACCCGATGCCAAGTCCCAGCGCAGCCGTTCAATTGTGCCCTGCCCGTCTCGCCAACGCAGGCGCGTGGGCAGGTCGGTGTGGATCTGCTGGTAGCGCAAGTCCCAGTTCAGCCACGCGGTCTGCACGGTCAGCGGGAAGTCGCCCAGCGGGTGGCGGTGAATGGTCAGCGTCGGGTTGCCCGCGATGTAGAGCCGTTTGGCAGGGAAGTTGTAGGTGAGTTCGTCAGCGCGTGCGGTGCCGATGGGCTTGCCCCGCTCGTCGTACAGCACTGCCTGGCGCAGTCGCGTTGCCCGCCAGTGGACGCGGTTGCGCTCAATTGCCAGCGCGTCAAAGCGCAAGGTCGCCAGTACGCGCTTGCCGTCGCGCAGGGTCAGCGTCGGCTGCTCCAGCAGCAGTTCCAGCTCCTGCAACTCGGGTGAGAGGTTGGCAACCACGCGCAGGAATGGGTCTTGACGACGGATGAGTGCTATGCTCCAGACCAGCGCGAGGGTGATGAGTACCAGCAGGCTAAGTTGCGTCAGAGGGCGCAGCAGGCGCGCCCTCTGAGTCAGATCAGGGGCAGACATCGTCCACCGGTGGCGGCGGAACCTGCGGGTCGTTCGGGAAGATTTCGATGATGCCGAAATCGATTACCCCCGGTTCGCCGAACACGACGCGCACCACGCCAGCTCGGTTGGACGCCACTAAGCATGCTGCCTGCGTGGTGGGCGATTCGGGAGTCTGGATCACGCGCCGAATGTTTTCAGGGGTCGTGTGGCGCACGATAGCGGTGTAGCCCGCAGGTCGGCGTACCCACAGCCCGCGAAACACGAGATTTTCGCCGATGCCGCTCAAGACGAAGTCGCCCGCACGCGCGTCGCTCTTGATGGCTTTCGCGAGGCTCAGAGATATCTCGTTCGGGTTATTGGTCTGCGCGGCAACTACGCGTCGCAGGGGGATGCTACCCGTGTCGGTAACAAAGTGCACCTCCGCCCCAGGCACAGGGTTGCCCGTTACAGGGTCAATCACGCGCACATAGGCTACATAGCCCGTTGCCGCGACACCTGCACCACCGCCCGCGCCGCCCCCGCCGCATCCATGCAGCAGTACAGCAAGCGCCATCAGTCCAAGCCCTATCGTTATCCGTTTCATGCGCTGAAAACGCCTCCTCTAACCACTTCTGTATTCTACCCGTTAGACGGCTATCCTGCCGAAATCGTCACGGGAGCAGCGGGTAGAATTGGTCATGTTATGCGTCTCTCGTTGCCACAGGTTCGGTTGGAACACCTTCAGCATCTGCTCACGCCGCTTGGGATTTGGCAGCATACGCGCTACGCTGAGCCATGGGTCGAGTATGGGTTCTCGATTGACGATCAGGCGCGTGGCTTGATTGTAGGCGCGTGGCTCTATCGGCTGGCGCCGCAGCAGCCTGAGTGGCTTGCGCTCCCCGACGAAACGCTCCCAGGCAGACTCATCGAGGTGTGCCTGGACTACATCGAGGCGGCGCAACTGGAGAACGGGCGGTTCCACAATTTCCGCGATGCAGAAGGCAACTGGCTCGATGAGGTGGGCAGCGAGGATTCGCATGGGCGCACAGTGTGGGGGCTACAGACGCTGGTGCAACTGTTGCCCGACACCGACTGGGCGCGGCGGGCACAGCCAATACTGGAACGCGCCCTGACGCATGCCCGCGCGATTCGTTCGCCTCGCGCGATAGCGTTCATGGCGCTTGCAGACGAGAACCACCTCCGCTTACTCCACTGGGGACGCGAGTTAGCCGAACTGTACGAGGCGACGCGCGCCCCCGAATGGCGCTGGTTCGAAAACAGCCTCACTTACGAGAACCCACGCCTGCCCCAAGCACTGTTGCTGTGCGGGGTGCGCACGCGCACGCCCCAGTGGATCAAACTCGCCCGTGAAGCGTTCGAGTTCCTCGCCGAGACCACCTTTGCCGAGACAGGCTACTTCAACGCGGTCGGCAACCACGGCTGGTATGTACGGGGCAAAAGCCGCGCCCTGTTCGACCAGCAGCCCGTGTGCGCAGGCGCCACCGTAGAGGCGTTCCTGGATGCGTGGCAGGTGTTCGATCAGTACAAGCCGTTCCTGCAGTATGCGGCACGCGCACTGATGTGGTATCACGGCGACAACATCCACCATCTCAGCGTCTATGACCCCGAAACAGGCGTGGTGTACGACGCGCTGACCGCAACTGGCGTGAACCTGAACCGCGGCGCAGAGTCGGTGCTAAGCTACCTGCTGGCGCGCATCAAGTGGGAACTCTACACGCGCCGTTAGGAACGCTCCCCACGCGCCTGCTCAAGGTCGCGCAGCCGTTTCTGAAGCCTCGCCATCCGCCCCTGTAGCCACAGGAGGTACGCGAAGACTCCAGCCCACACGATGAGGATGCTGATGCTCAAGGCGGTCTGCCAACTCATGGATTTTTGCCTCCAACGCGAAGGTCGCCATGCGCATACGGTACAACCCGAACGCCAACGACCAGTAGGTTGCAAAGCCCAAGTAGACGCCCGTGCGGTAGAACCAATCCAGCGCCTGCTTGCTCGCCATCACATTGCTGGGGTGCAGCGAGACCTCTTGGAACATCGGCAGACGCGGCAAGATAAACACCAGCAGCGGCACGGTCAGCGCGGCGAACACGGTGTAGCCTGAGCTGACCGCCGCGCGCCGACGATCGTCCTCCACCGAGCTGCGCAGCGCGAAGTACGCTGCGTAAATCATCAACTGCAGCAGAAAGCTGGTCTGGCGCGGGTCCCAGTGCCACGGCTTGCCCCACTGCATCGCCGCAAACACCATGCCCGTCAGCAGCGTGATGATGCCAAAGGTCAGCCCGACCTCGTTCGCCGCTGCCGCGCGCAGGTCGTCCATCGGGTCGCGCCGACGCAGGTAGCGCCAGCCGAAAAAGCCGCCCGCCAAAAAGCACAGCGTGCAGGTAAACGCCGCAGGCACATGGAACAAGATAATCCGAGCGGAACCCGGGTCGCGGAAGTCTTGCGCTGGCGGCACCCAAGTGAACGCCAGTACCGTCAGGGCAAGCATTCCGACCCCCGCAAACCATAACGCGAGCCGCATAGCGTACTGATTGTACCCCATCAGCACAGGTATACTCTCCCCCTGATGAACCTGTATCAAACGACCTTGAGCAACGGCATCCGTGTAGTCGCCGAGCCGATACCAACGGTACAGTCGCTGACGGTGAGTCTATGGATTCGCGCTGGCTCGCGCGACGAGCTACCCCACCAGCACGGTATCGCGCACTTTCTGGAGCATATGCTGTTCAAGGGCACCCATTCGCGCAGCGCGGTGCAAATCGCCCAAGACATCGAAGGGCGCGGCGGCGTGCTGAACGCCTCCACAGGCAAAGAGCTGACCTTCTACTACGCCCGCATGCTCGCCGAGCATATGCCCATCGCTGTGGAGGTACTGAGCGACCTGTTCCTGAATGCGCGGTTAGACCCGCAAGACATCGAGCTGGAGAAGGGCGTAATCCTGGAGGAGATGCGCATGATCGAGGACACGCCTGACGAGATTTTACACGACCGCGCGGTGGAGGTGCATTGGGGCGGGCATCCGCTGGCACGGCGCATTATTGGCACGCCCGAAACGGTAAGCGCGTTCACCCGCGAGGCGATTCTGGCGTTCACGCAGGTGCACTACCGTCCAGAGCGTGTGGTGGTCGCGGCGGCGGGCAACTTGGATCCCGACGCACTGTTTCGTGAGGTAGATCGCTGGTTAGGTAGCTGGCGCCCCGACACGGACACCGAACCGCCCGCCCCGCAGCCGCCCCCAAGGCGTGACCCGAACGCCCCGCCACGCCTGCTGGAGCCGCGCGAGGTCGAACAGACCCACTTCGCGCTGGTGATGGACGGCGTGTCGTTCTTCGATGAGCGGCGCTACGCGCAGGCGGTGCTGAACACCCTGCTGGGCGGGAGTATGTTCAGTCGCCTGTGGCAGGAGGTGCGCGAGAAGCGCGGGCTTGCCTACGAAATCGGCAGCTACGCCGCGCCGATGTCCGACGGCGGGCTGTTCGTCATCTACGGCGGGGTCGCCCCCAGCGCGTTCGAGCAGGCGGTGCAGGTGATTGAAGCTGAACTCCAGAAACTTATCGACGCGCCCCCCGACGAAGCGGAAGTCGAAAGCGCGCGCAACCTGCTCAAGGGCAACCGCGTGCTCGCGCTGGAGTCGACGCAGAATCGCGCGGAGCTGATTGGCAGCGAGACGCTCATGCGCGGCGCGGTCACACCGATGGAGGAGATTATCGCCCAGATTGATGCCGTGACGCCCGAACGGCTGCACGCGCTGGCGCAGCAGCTGTTTGCCCCCGAACGGCGCACGCTCGTCGCCCTGACGCCGATGGTGTAAAACCCGCGCCGCGTGTGGAATAACCCCCGTGCGATGCGCAATCGGGAAAGTCGGTCGCGTTGGCTACTGGCGTTAGGCGCGGGGCTGCTGGCGTTCGCGGTGGGCGCACTGCCTGCCTATCGGAGCTACCTGCACGCACGCGACGCCATCGAGCGCGAGTTCTACCAGACGCTGCTCAACACCGCGCTCGCCGCCGCAACCACCGTAGATCCCGAACTCCACAAAACCTTCCGCCCTGGCGAAGAGACCACCGAAAAGTATCAGCGCGCGATTGAACCGCTCGCGAAAATCCAAGCGACGAACCCGCAAATCAAGTTCATCTACACCTTCACGCGCAAAGACGGCAAAATCTACTTCGTGCTGGACGCCACGCCCCCAGGCGACCACGACAACGACGGCGTCGAGGACAAGTCCTACATCGGCGACGAGTATCCCGAAGCAACCCACTGGATGCATCAAGTGATAGACACAGGAGCGCCTCATGTAGGCGATTGGGGAACCGACCGCTGGGGTACTTTCGTGGGCGGGTATGTCCCGCTACGCGACCGCACGGGCGCGGTCATCGGCGCGCTGGGCGTCGACATCACCGCAGAGGATTACTTACGCACGCTGGGAAAGGCGAAAGCCATCTTGCACCAAAATCTTCTGCTTGCGGCGGGACTTGCCGCACTTGTGGGATGGGGCGTGTGGCTCTTCCTGAGCTATCGCGCACGGATTGCTGCGGAACAGCAGACCCAGCGCGCCCAGATGGAGTTCATGAACCATATCCGCCAGCAGATCCTCGAACACGCGCCCGTAGTTGTGTTCGCATGCGATGCGGAGGGCAACCTGCAACTGGTAGAGGGCGCAGTGACAAAGCAGATGCCACCTCCTCCAGAGAACCAGACTTACCCACGCAACCTGTTCGAGATGATGCGCAACTACCCCGAGATTATTGAGGATTTGCGAGGCGCGCTTCGGGGAGAAGTCACCTCCACTTTCCGCACTTGGGAGGGACGCTACTACCGCACCTACTACTCGCGCATCCTCGACGCAGACGGCAACCTTGTCTCGCTAATTGGCGTCGCCATCGACGAGACCGAACTGCAGCAGTTGCTCCACGAGTCCAAGCAGCGTGAGCAGTACCTGAACTCGCTGTTGAGCGCGCTGCCCGATATGCTCTTTGTCAACGACCGCAACGGCGCCTTCTTGGAGGTGTACGCGCCTGACGAGAGCCAACTGCTCGTGCCCAAAGCGCACGCGCTGGGCAAAACCGTCCGAGAGATATTGCCTCCCGAACTGGCGGAGCGCGTGATGCACGCCTTCCAGCAAGTGCTGGCAACGCGCGAGCCACTCCACTTCGAATACAGCGTGCCGATGGGCGACGAGGAGCGGTACTACGAAGCGCGTATCGTGCCCTACACCGACGATGCGGTGATTACCCTTGTGCGCGATGTGCATGAGCGCAAGATGGCGCAGAAGCTGCTGGAGCAGACAAACCAGCGACTGGAAGAGGCGCTCTTGGAAGCGAACGAGATGGCGATACGCGCCGAAGCCGCCAACCGCGCCAAATCCGAGTTCCTCGCCAACATGAGCCACGAAATCCGCACCCCGATGAACGGCATCATCGGCATGGTGCAACTGCTGGAAGACACCCCGCTCACACCTGAACAGGCGGAGCTGCTGCGCACGCTCAAAAACAGCGCGAACTTCCTGCTGGGACTGCTCAACGACATCTTAGACCTCTCCAAGATCGAGTCGGGCAAGATGACGCTGGAGAGCATTCCCGTGAGCATGCGCGAGCTGGTACACGAGGCAGTGCAACTCTTCAGCGGACGCGCGAGCGAGAAGGGCTTAGTGCTGCAGGCGCATATCGACCCGAACGCGCCCGACTGGGTGCAGGGCGACCCCGTGCGCCTGCGTCAGATTGTGGCGAACTTCATCAGCAACGCCATCAAGTTCACGCACGAGGGCACGGTGACGGTGATTTTACTGCCCAGTCCGACCTACCCCCAGGGCGTGTGGATTGGCGTGCAGGACACGGGTATCGGTATCCCCGAAGACAAGCGCGAGATGCTCTTCGAAGCGTTCACCCAGGCGGACGCCTCCACCACGCGCAAGTACGGCGGCACGGGGCTGGGGCTGGCGATTAGTAAAAAACTGGTGGAACTGATGGGCGGGCGCATCGGTGTGGAAAGCGAGGTCGGCGTCGGCAGCCTGTTCTATGTGGATCTGCCGCTGCCTGCCGCACAGCCCCCACAAGCCGCGCCCAGCGAACCTACAGCCGAGCTGCCCGCAGCGTTCCCCGACAAGCGTATCCTGCTCGTGGAGGACAACGAGGTCAACCGCAAGGTCGCCACGCGCCTGCTCGCCAAGCTTCAGTTGCAAGTGGACATCGCCGTCAACGGGCTGGAGGCGGTACAGAAAGCGACTGAGAATGCCTATGATTTAATCCTGATGGACTGCCAGATGCCAGAGATGGACGGCTACGAGGCGACGCGCACGCTCCGCCAGTATGGGGTGCAGACGCCGATTATCGCGCTCACCGCCAACGCGCTGGAGGGCGACCGCGAGAAGTGCCTCGCCTGCGGCATGAACGACTACCTCTCCAAGCCGATCCAAGCGGATAAACTCCGCGAGACTCTTGCAAAATGGTTGTGCAGGCAGCCGCTACAGCAGGCGGCATAACAGGAGGCGATTATGCTGAATTATGACTATCTGAACGAAATCACGGGTGGCGATGAAGAATTTATCGCGGAACTGCTCGGCGACTTTGCGAGCCAAACGCCCGACTTGATAGAGCAAATTGCGACAGCAGTTGCGCAGGGGGATGCAGCGACAGTCGGCGCGACGGCGCACGCGCTCAAAGGTAGCGCGCGCGCCGTCGGCGCGGACGAGTTCGCTGCAATCGCCTTCGAGCTGGAGCAAGCGGGCAAGCAGGGCGACCTATCGAACGCGCCCGAAACCCTCCGACGCCTGCAAGCCTACTGGCAATCCCTGGAGGCGTACCTGCAGGAGCGGCTTGCGGCGTAGAATCACCTTCCCTGAAAACTGGGCGGCAAATGCTCTGGCAGCAGTACCTTAGCATCAGGCGGGGCTAACACCACCGCCGACTCGATCACGTTCTCCAGCTCGCGCACATTGCCCTTCCAGCAGGCGTTCTGTAGCAGGCGCATCGCGTCGGGGCTGATTTGGCGTAGGGCGCGCCCGTTCTCTTCGGCGAACTTTTTGAGGAAGTAGTCCGCCAGCAGCGGGATGTCCTCGCGTCGCTCGCGCAGCGGCGGCAGGTGGATATGCACCACCTGCAGGCGGTAATACAGGTCGCTGCGGAACGCGCCCGATTCGACTGCCGCCTCCAAGTCGCGATTGGTTGCCGCCACCAGGCGCACATCGATGGGGACGGGCGTATTGCTGCCGAGCCGCTCGATTTCGCGCTCTTGGAGCACGCGCAGCAGTTTGACCTGAATTGGGTGCGGGATGTCGCCGATTTCGTCCAGGAACAGCGTGCCGCCGTCCGCTGCCTCGAACTTGCCGATGCGGTCGGTATCTGCGCCCGTGTACGCGCCCTTGACCGCACCAAAAAGTTCGACCTCCAGCAGCGTTTCGGGAATAGCGGCGCAGGAGACCGCAACGAAGGGCTTGTCGGCGCGGCTGCTGCGCTCGTGCAGCATGCGGGCAATTAGCTCCTTGCCTGTGCCGCTCTCGCCTGTAATCAGCACGGTCGTGCGCGTGTCGGCGACGCGCTCAACGATTTCCAGCACGCGGCGGATGGCGGGGCTATTGCCGATAAAGACGGTCTGTTTGTGCCTGACGGTCTTGCGTGCGGCGGGCTTGGGCGCGCTGGACGCCTCGCGCAGCGCATTTCGGACGACCTTGCGCAGCCGCTCCATATCCAGCGGCTTGGTTAGGAAGTCATACGCACCTGCCCGCATCGCCTCCACCGCGGTTGGAATCGTGCCGTAGGCGGTCATCAGCACCACCTGCAGGTTCGGATGCTGCTGGCGGGCGCGTTTGAGCAGCTCCAGCCCCGTCATGTCGGGCATCACCACATCGGTCAGCATCAGGTCGCACGGCGTCTCGGCAAGCAGTCGCAGCGCCTGATGCCCGCCCTCCGCCGTGTACACTCGATAGCCCTCTTTGGCGAAGGCGCGTTCCAGCACGCGACGGATGTTTAGCTCGTCGTCCACAACCAGTATCGTGTGCGCCATCTCAAACTCTCTCTACCAGACGCACCCTGCGCCTGTTAGCAAATTGTTTGGCATCTACGAGCTACTTGCGTGTATTTTCGGAAGCCACAGCGTAAAGATGGAGCCTCCTTCTGGGGGGCACTCCAAAGTCATTCTGCCGTTGTGCCCTTCCACAATCTTTTTGACGATACTCAGCCCCAGCCCGGTTCCCCGCGTGCGCGTGGTGAAGAAGGGGGTGAAGATGCGTTCGCGCAGCTCTTCGGGCACACCCAACCCAGTGTCCTGCACGGCGATAGCGACCTGTTTGTCCGTTTCATAGGCGCGCAGGGTCAGCGTGCCACCGTCGGGCATTGCTTGCACGGCGTTCTGAATGAGGTTGCGCAGTGCCTGCTCTAAGCGCGCCGCGTCCACAGGCGCGATAAGCTCATCGGGGCACTCCAAGCGCGCCTGCACGCCCGCCGCCTTCAGGTACGGCTCCTGCACGCTGAGCACGCGCTGCACGATGGGTTTGAGCAGCGTTGGCTGAATAACGAACTGGAACGGTCGGGCGAACTCCAAAAACTCGTCTGCCAGCTCCGCCAGTCGGTGCGATTCAGCGTGGATAATCTCTATGTAGAATCGCTGCGCGTCGGAAAGGTCGTCTTCTTGCATGAGCATATCGGCGGCGGCGCGCAAGGCAGTCAGCGGGTTGCGCAACTCGTGCGCGATGGTGGCAGTCATCTGCCCGACGGTCGCCAGTCGTTCCATCTCGTTGAGGCGCGCCTCCAAGCGCAGATACTCGGTGATGTCCTCAAAGAGCACCACCGCGCCTTGCGCCTGCTTGCCGCGCGTGATGAGGGGCGAGATGGTGAAGTTTAGGATGCGCCCTTCGTCGCCCGCGCGCACAGGCGTCTTATACAGTGTGCGCCCGCTTGCCCCGTGCAACACCTCGCGAATGGCTTCGCGCAACTGTTGGCAGTGTTTGGAGTCAATCGGGCACTGAGGCGCGGTCAGTACCTCAGTGTAAAGCCGTCCGACACTCTCACGCGCCGAGAAGCCCAAGTGCCGCTGCGCCGCGCGGTTCCAAGTGGTGATATAGCCCCGCTCGTCCACCGTGAACATCCCTGAGCTGAGGCTACGCAGGATATTGTCGCGGAACGCCGCCAACTCCTGAATCTCCCGATAGCGTCGCTCCTTCTCGCGGTAGAGGCGCGCGTTCTCCAACGCAATCCCCACTTGGTTCACGAACGCGCTGAGCAGTTCGACCTGCTCGGTGGTGAACGGCTCGTTCTGGTTGTCCGCCAGCACAACGCCGATACAGCTGCCATGCACAATGATAGGCAGCACGCAGTACGAGTTCGTGCCCATTGTGCGTCCGAAACCGCGCATGGGCTGCACTTCGTGGCAGGCATCCGTGACTACCAGCGGAATCCGTTTCTTGGCGACTAATCCGATTACCCCCTGTCCTTTGCGGAAGCCCCGCGCGGGGAACATCTCGGCGCGGTAGCCTTCAATCAGGCGAGGCTGATACACTCGCGCCGACTCGCCC
>Ga0197143_1001869_pt1 | contig 16718 bp, 23 predicted proteins | sample GBS70_MetaG_FD_148603 | JGI IMG/M metagenome (GOLD analysis project Ga0197143, IMG submission 148603) | Sediment microbial communities from Great Boiling Springs, Gerlach, Nevada, United States - GBS 70_MetaG | ecosystem: Environmental > Aquatic > Thermal springs > Hot (42-90C) > Sediment...
TAGCATACATGGTTTATATGATTTCCAAATGGAGTGGTATTTATGGAAAAAGATGGTTATGTGAGACAATGATTTCAGTGATAAAAAGGAAGTTTGGGGATAGTATAAGGGAGAGGAAGTGGGGGAAGAAGAAAAAGATTGTATCCCTTATGGCTGTAGTTTATAACATACATGTGATTGTAAGGGGTGGAGGAGAAAACCAATTTTTGCTATTACTTGTTTCTCTCTCATTTAAATCAATTAAAATTGATGTTTGCAACAGAGCATGCCATAATGGTTATTTAATTTAATCTGTCATAAAAACCGGAATGCAGACGTTTATGCTTATATGAGTTTGTGATATAATTTGGGATAAGATGGCTGTAGAAGCTACAAAAAGAATAGCCTTTATAAGGCCGATACAGAGGGAAAAAGAGCACCAGGGAAAACAAGATAAGAACAGGAAAGATAAAGGCAACCAGAACAAGAAAATAAAGAAGATAAATACGAAAGCCTAAGATGTCTAAGAAGATATTTATAAAGAGAAACAAAGAAAAAGAAGCAAAGGAAGACATACACAGTGAAGATGTTAGACTGCTTGAGACCGAGCTACTAGAGGTTAAAGAAATTGCGGACATAATATTTAAGAAGATAGAGGACAAGGTTAAGACCCTAAAGGCCCTGGAAGACTCAGCAAACGAGAAAATAGAGGTATTAAGGGAGTTAATAAATCAAGCTGAATCCGTAACATCCAGTTTAAAAAGGGAAATAGATAGAAGAAAAGAGGTTATCTTACTCTCCGAAGAAGGGTTAAATGCCCAGGAGATAGCAGATAAACTTGGAATGACTGTAGGGGAGGTTGAACTGATCCTAAATCTTAATAGATAAGAGCACCGGGCAAAAATTGCTTCAAACAGTAATTTTTTCCCTTTGTTACCCCAAATAAATACTCCAACATACGCCTATACACAGCCAATCTAAACTGGCACCTATTTTGCATACCACCTAGAGTAAGATGTACAAAGGGATATACATAGCGCTTTCAGGAGCTGTATTAAAGCAAAAACAGATGGAGATCATCACCCAGAACCTGGCTAATGTAAACACAACAGGATACAGAAAAGCAAGTATATCTTTTAAAGACTACCTAGTTTCAGCCCAGAGCGATAAAACAGATGGAAGGGTTATGAGCCATATATCATCTTACAGCATTGACTTCTCAAATGGAAACAACTTCTACACAGGTAATCCACTCGATATAGCACTTGAGGGAAGTGGCTTCATTGCTCTTGAAGGTAATTTATACACAAGGAGAGGGGATCTAAGAATAGACAGAGAAGGTTTTCTTACAAACTACAATGGTAAGAAGGTTCTTGGAAGGAATGGTCCGATAAAGTTACCTCGTGGAAGAGATATACGAATAAACGAAGATGGCATGGTAATTGTAGATGGGGTAGAGATAGACTCCATACAGGTCGTTGATTTTCTTAAAAAAGATAACCTTACCAAGATAGGAGAAGAGACATTTTCAACAAATGATAATCCCGTAAAAGCAAACGCTTTAGTAAAGCAAGGATATCTGGAAACCTCAAACGTAGATATAGTGATGGAAATGTTTAAGATGATAGAGACTCTTAGGGAATTTGAAACCTATCAAAAAGCAATTCAGATGTTTGATGAAGCATCGACAAAGGTAAATAATGAGATCGCTCGTATTTAAACCTAACAAATAAAGAGGGTACCAACATGATAAGGTCTCTATTTATAGCCGCAACGGGAATGCAGGCACAGAAGTTGAATATAGATGTGGTAGCTAACAACCTTGCCAATGCAAATACAGTGGGCTACAAAAAAAGCAGAGCTGATTTTCAAGAATTAATATACCAAGACCTAAGAACACCTGGAGCTCTATCAACTGAAGGTTCGGAAATCCCTTCCGGCATACAGTTGGGATTGGGAGTTAGACCGGTTGCGATACAGAAGGTTTTTCAGCAGGGGGACTTTATTCATACGGGAAACCCCTTGGATCTTGTTATAGAAGGAGATGGATTCTTTCAGATACTTATGCCTGATGGAACCATAGCATACACAAGGGGTGGAAGCTTTAAGCTTGACAGTGAGGGAAGAATTGTCAATTCAGATGGCTATGCACTTGAACCCGAAATAGCTATTCCCCCTGACACACTTAGTATAACAATAGGTTCGGATGGAATAATAAGCGTAGTGGAAGCAGGTAGCACCGAACCCACTGAGATAGGACAAATAGAGCTAGCCCGGTTTATCAACCCTGCAGGGCTTAAAGCCATAGGCAGAGGCCTTTTTATACCAACGGCTTCATCAGGCGATCCCATTACCGATATTCCGGGGAACGAAGGGATTGGGACAATCTCCCAAGGTTTTATTGAGCTGAGTAACGTAAACATAGTAGAGGAAATGATAAACATGATAATAAGCCAGAGGGCTTATGAGATGAACTCAAAAGCAGTTCAGGCATCAGATGAAATGATGCAGACTGCAAATAACATGAAGAGGTAAGAGCAAGTATGTTTAAGGTCCTGATGATACTGTTACTGTGTAATCAGAACCTATCCTGGGATATAAAAAGCACTGTAGCAACACACATTAAGAACAACTATCCGTGGGCAAGGATAGAAATAAGTGAGATCGAAACAAGCAATAGCCTTCCAGACACACCACCAAAGAGCATAAAGGTGATAAAGGGACCTCCTGGTAAAACCATACTCAAGCTGGAGTTTGAAAACGGAGAAAGGGCAACTTTATACACCCAGGTTAGAGCTTTTGATCTAGTTGTAATGAGCAGAAGAGCACTTAGAAAAGGGCATATTATAGAAAGAGAAGACCTCTATTTAACCCCCGTTGAGGTTGACAGAATACCAAAGGGTGCACTAATAGGAGATTTTAGAGAAGCAATAGGCAAAAAGCTGGTACGTTCTATTGTTGCAAATACCCCGATATCGGAATACATTCTCGAGAACAGAACAAAGATAAAAAGGGGGCACAGGGTAACCATTGTGGTAAACTCACCGAATATAACAGCTTCTACAGTTGGGGAATTAAAAGAGGACGGCTATGTTGGGGACTATGTAAAGGTCATTAATGTTTCATCAAGAAAGATAATACAAGGTGTTTTAATAGATGAAAATACGGTTGAAGTTGAGTACTAGAGGGTACGGAAAAGAACCTAAGAACTTTATCTGGCTTATCATCCCTTTACTCTTTGCGTTTGCCTGTGGAGGTAAGCTTCCACCACCTCCTCCAAAATACGTTTATAAAGGGGAAAACTCTATAGAAAAAGAGAGGATAAGGACTCCTGCCGGAAACACACTCCTACAAAATACATCAAATCTTTACGGTGATGTAAAGGCTATAGGTTTAAACGATATAGTAACGATAAAGGTTGTTGAGAATTTCTCCGGTTCTGGTACAGCAGATACATCTACAAGCAGAGACTCCAGCCTTGAAGCCGGTATAGAGAACTTTTTTGGAATTGAAGATATAAACCTAAACTTCTACAATGTGTTTTCCCCTTCCTCTAATGTAAAAGGTTCCATGCAGAACGATTTTAAGGGAAAGGGAAAAACCACACGGGGTGGCAGGCTCGTAGGAACCATAACCGCAAGGGTTGTAGAGGTAATGCCAAATGGAAACTTTGTTATAGAATCTAGAAAAGAAGTTACCATAAATAACGAAAAACAGATTTTCATCCTAAGAGGGATGATAAGACCGCAAGACATTGCACCCGATAATACAGTTCTAAGTAGCAGGGTTGCAGATGCTGAGATATACCTGGTAGGTAGAGGAGTTATTCAGGACAAGCAGAGACCTGGCTGGGTTATAAGAATACTCGATAAGATATGGCCTTTTTAGAGAGGGAGGTTGCTTGTGTTAACAGCTTATAAAAAAATAAATACCTTAAAAATCGCCACAACCGCATACTGTGTGATTCTCTGTCTCTTAATAGGTAAGGTTGCGCATTCAGAACAAATCAAGGAAATAGCAACAATTGAAGGTGTAAGAGAGGTCCAGCTTATAGGGTATGGCCTTGTTGTAGGTCTTAATGGTACGGGAGATAAAGGAATTGCCACACTGCAGAGTATCGCAAACATGCTTCAGAGAATGAACCTTACCGTTAGACCCAAAGATATAAAGGCCAAAAACGTTGCTGCCGTTATGGTAACCGCTACAATCCCGCCATTTGCCAAATTAGGAATGAAGGTTGATGCTCTGGTCTCCACAATTGGTGATGCAAAAAGCCTTCAGGGAGGAACCCTTCTTCTTACCCCGCTTAAAGGACCCGACGGTATTGTATATGCACTTGCTCAAGGGCCGGTTTCCGTAGGGGGATTTATAGGAGGTAGGGGAGGAACACGAACCCAGAAGAACTTCCCGACAACCGGAAAGGTCCCCGGAGGAGTTATAATAGAAAGAGAACTGCCATTCGTATGGGGCAGTACCGACGAAATAAGGATACTACTTGATAGACCCGATTTTTCCCTGGCATCTGAGATAGCAAAAAAGATTAATGCAACCTATAGCGCAGAGTATGCAATACCTGTAGATCCTGCAACAGTAACCGTTAAAATACCAGAGGAATATAGAGAAAACACCGTAGGGTTTGTAACAAATATAGAAAGACTCGATGTTCCAGTTGACACCTCAGCACGTGTGATAATAAACGAAAGGACTGGAACGGTAATAATCGGAGAGAGAGTAAAGGTATACCCAGTTGCAATTGCCCACGGGGACCTGACAATAGAGATAAAGACCGAATTTGGTGTGTCCCAACCACCACCATTTGCTCCCCCAGGGTCAGAAACCGTCATTGTTCCGCAGAGGGAAGTAAGGGTTGAGGAAAAAAAAGCATCACTTGTTGAGGTCTCCGGAGCTACCCTTGGTGAGGTTGTTAAAGCACTAAATGCACTTGGGGTAACCCCCAGAGACCTTATATCCATACTTCAGGCGTTAAAAGCAGCAGGAGCACTAAGAGGAGAGCTTGAGATAATATGATGAGTGTTAAAACAGGTTTTAGGTCAGAGCTTTACCAAAACACTTCGGCTACCTACTACAGAAACCTGCAGGAGCTTAAGGGCTTGGTACAGGATAAGTCAAAGATCTCCCCCCAGGTTATAAAATCCGTTGCAAGGGAAATGGAATCACTCTTTATATATGAAATGATAAAGGCAATGAGAAGCACAGTGGAAACAAAAAGTGACTTTGGGAAAGAGGTAAATACAAGCATGTTTGATCTAGAGCTTGCAAGGGTCCTCTCCCAGAGAGGAATAGGCCTTCAGGACATACTGGTTAGAGAGTTAGAGAAAAAAATTGGGAATATGGATAACGAAAAGATAAATACCCCCTCAGATACAAAGCAGATTTCCGAGAATAGAATAAAACCCAAAGGCGCAAAAAGGTATTACAACTTATCCACCTCTTCTCTCAGGGAATCCAGACCAACTTATAAGAAGTTAAGCGAATATAAAAACATAAACTTAAACATTAAAAAACCCAATGATGATGGTTCCTTCTCACCACCTGTTAACGGTAGAATAAGCTCACGCTTTGGTATGCGTCTCCATCCAGTATACGGTAATACGGATTTTCATAACGGTATTGATATAGCAGCTCCAATTGGCACAGAAATACGTCCGATAAAGGAAGGCAAGGTGATTTTTAGCGGGGAAAAGCCGGGATACGGGAATGTTATAGTTATAGATCATGGAAATGGGTTGGTAAGCAAGTACGCACATAACAAGGCAAACCTTGTTAAAGAAGGGGATAGTGTAAATTCTAATACCCCTATAGCAATACTTGGCAGTACAGGAACAAGCACTGGACCCCACCTGCATCTTGAAGTAATATACCACGGTAAGAGTATAAATCCTTTAGAACTTATTAAAGAATTTGAGGAATCTTCCGATAAGATAAGTATAACTGCTAGGGAGGGGGGATAATGAAAATATATGGAAACAAACCGCCAACCCCAAATGAACCTGGCTCGGTCACCGTTCAAAAAAGCTCCGGTGTCAAAAATAAGGCATCCTCAGTCAACGTTGAAGAGACAGTAGCAAAAGACAGAGTTGAGATTTCGGGGAAGATGAAAGAACTTATGGCGATGATCAACCAGATACCTGATGTAAGAAAAGAAAAGCTTGAAGAGATTAAGAAGTCAATAGAATCAGGCAATTACAGAATAGATTCTTCGAAAATCGCAGAAAAGATTCTTAGAGAGATATGAGTATGAACAACATAACAAAGCTTAAAAACATTCTGAATGAAGAAATAAAGGGATACGGCGAGCTTATTGATCTACTTCGCAGGGAAAAAGACTATCTTATAGAACTAAACATAACCGGAATAGAAAACATATCAAAAGAAAAAGACACTCTTATCCTCAAGTTAAGACTATTTGAGCAGGAACGCATGAACCTTCTTAAAGAGCTTCTACAAGATGACAAAGATGCAAAGGAGATAACCCTACAGAGACTTTATGAGTTAACGGGAGACGAAACGCTGAAGGAAATGAGATTAAAGCTGATCTCCATGCTTCAGAGCATAGAGGAGCTAAACGAATTTAATGGCATTCTTATAGAGCGCTCCCTTAGCTTTGTAAAAAGCTCCCTGGCCTTTCTAAAGGCATCTGGAATAGAGACAAAGTTTAGGGAAACAACGCTTTCGAGGAAAGCTTAATGTCTATCTTCGGGCTTTTTGAGATAGGGAAATCAGCGATACTTACAAGCCAAACAGCCCTTAATGTAACAAGCAATAACATAGCAAACGTAAACACACCGGGATACAATAGAAAAGAGGTTATCCTAAGTATAGCAACTCCCGTAGCCATAAGAGGGGGATTTATCGGAAGAGGGGTAGTTGTTTCGGATATAAGAAGAATTTACAACAGATTCATTCAATCTCAGTTACTTACGCAGAACCAGAACCATGGGAGATCTTCTGTTATGATGGAGATCTTAGAACAGATAGAGCAGATATTTAACGAAGCAGGGGACACAGGGCTTGAATCCACGCTTTCAGAGTTCTTTAATGCATGGAATGATGTTGCAACAAACCCTCAAAGTGTACCGCAACGAGAGGTTCTAATTGAGAGGGCCCGTTCCATTGTAAACACAGCAAAAAACATGGAATCAAGGATCATATCCACGTTAAAACACATTAACGAAGATATAGAAAACACAGTTAAACAGATAAACACCATAGCTTCGCAGATAGCAGAACTTAACGATAAGATAGTCCAAATAGAAGCAGGTCTCAATCAGGAGAAAGCACTGGATTTAAGAGATGAAAGGGATAGGCTCTTAGAAGAACTCTCAAAGCTTGTAAACATATCGGTATATGAAGATAAAAACGGTTCTGTAACCGTTACTGTAGGAATGAGAAATCTAGTTTCAGGAGAAAACGTAAATACAATATACACCGTAAAAAACAAATTCGGAAATCGTGAAATATACATTGATAAGCTAAACATAACCCCAAATGTTCTCAGGGGAAGATTAGGGGGGCTGCTTTCAGTTAGGAACTACATAGAATCACATCCCCTGCACGATCTCAGAAAGCTTGTAACCTCCCTGGTTAAAGAGATAAACCTGCTTCACAGACAGGGATACGGACTTGACTCATCTACGGGAAACGATTTCTTCAACCAGCTTGAATTATCTACAAGGGATTTTTCTACAGGAGCGGATATAACTGCAACCATCTTGGATCACTCATTAATTACCCTTGATGAATATTACATAACCTTTGATAGTACAGATTACTACGTATACAATAAACAAACTGACGCCCTTATTACATCAGGTACATATATCTCTGGAAACCCTATTGTGTTTGATGGAATAGAAGTGGTTATTACCGGAACGGTAACCCCCAGTGATGAATTTATTGTAAGTCCTCTGGAAGACGCTATAGAGAATTTTGATGTAGCAATTTCAGATCCTCAAAAGGTAGCTTCTGCGTCCTCAGATACGGGACTTCCAGGTGACAATCAGAATGCCCTTCAGATTGTAGAGTTGTTTCACAGTCCTTTATCAAACCTTGGGAATATAACGTTTACAGACTATCTAAGAGAGATTGTATCCAATACCGGTACGGTTAGCAAAGCTGCTTCAGATAATCTTAAATTTGATACCACTCTACTTGAGGATGTAAAGAACAGGCGGGAGTCTATATCCGGTGTTTCCCTAGATGAAGAAGCAATAAATTTAATAAGGTTTCAAAGGGCTTTTGAAGCTGGAGCAAGAATAATAAAGGTAACAGATGAACTTTTACAAACTATAATACAGCTATGAGAGTTTCATCTTTAATGATATTTGAACAATTAAAAAGCTCAGTTGAACGCAGTATTGAGAGGATTCTAAAATACAACAGCCAGATATCGAGTGGGAAAAAAATCGCGAAACCTTCAGATGATGTAGTTGGTATGATAAAGGCAATGGACTACAGGTTGAATATCAGTTCAATTGAGCAATTCAAAAAAAATATAGATGAAGCACAAACGTTTTTAAACTTTACCGAGAGCGTGCTTGCATCGATACTGGATACCTTAATAAGAGCAAAGGAACTCGGACTAAATGGCGCAACAGGTTCCCTTGATGCAGAGTCACGGAAATCTATAGCAGAAGAAGTCGCCAATTTAAGAGATCATCTGCTTGATCTTTCAAATAGCAAACTAATGGATAGATACATATTCTCAGGTTTTAAAACAGATAAAAAGGCCTTTGATTCCTCTACACTCACATATCAAGGTGACTCCGGAATCATAAACGTAATGATAGATCAATCAACCCTTTTACCAATAAACGTTACAGGAACAGATGTTTTTCGGTATACCCTGACAGCAGATGATACGGTATCGTTAGAAGACGGCAGATACATAGTATACAGGCAGAATGGAACGGATATAGACGTTGAAATACATGAGTCAGACACTACGTTAATTGAAACCTTTAGCTTCTCCAACTTTATGGAGCTTCTGGATCATCTGGCTTCTGCTCTAGAGAACAACAACATATTAAAAGTTAAATCATTACTTAAACCAATAGATCTGGCTATAAATCAAGTTGTAAATATACGCTCGGATGTTGGTGCGAGGCTAAATCGCCTGGACAAACAAGCAAGTAGGCTAGAGGATATAAGTGTAGATTTTAAAACCTTCCTTTCCGGTATAGAAGATACAAATATAGTAGAAGCCGTAAGTGAGCTATCAAAAGCTGAAGTTGCACTACAGGCTTTAAGACAAACCTCAGCTCAGTTGCTTTCTCAATCCCTGTTTGATTTCTTAAAGTAAGCCTTTGAAAGATAAACTGTAACTTATGAAAACGATAATAAAGATTTCTTCTTTGCTTGGTCTTGGTTTAGAAGCTTTTCTAATAAACCTTGATTAAATCCTTCTTTCTCAATGAGTAGCAGATGGCTTCCACACTTCTCCTTGCAGTCACTAGAGCCAAAACCCGGAGCTATTATCCGTCCCTTAAATAGAGCCTTAACCATCTGATTCACCCTACACTCAATCTTATCTTCACTACTTAAAACAACTATCCCCTTAACCACTCCATACCTTAAAAAGTAGTCTATATGCCACTTTAATCTCTTCCTTTGACTTACGTGCCTCCCTACCCTCTGGCTGATCCCGTTCATAGCACTGCCCGTATAGATATAGTAGCCACCTGGAAAGAAAAACACTCCAAGCTTTCCCACCTCTATATACCTTGATTCCCTAAGTTCAGTTATAAGAAGGTAAACTCCTTTTTTTAAACCCATCTTACCTTGCCTTTTGAGATCCGCATTAAAACATACCTGTATCAAGCTTTCAATACTTTATTTGATTTCAAAGAGGTCACGTAGCAGAATTGTCTCCATTGAGCAAAAGTAAAAAGTACCTATTGACATAAATTAGAACAAATGGTAACTTCTATCACTTAAGTAAGTAATTACTTACTTATTAATCAGGATACAAGCTATGAACCACCAAGATCAAACTCAAAAATCCCGAAAAGCACTTTTTACATTCCTAAAATCCTCGATTGCCATCTTAACCACACTGTTTCTTGCATGCTCAAGCGGTCACACACAACAAACTCAAAAAGAGTCAAGGATACCTGTAAAGGTGGCAACTGCTATCGAAAAAGATGTTCCCGTTCAAATTAACACAATAGGTCATGTAGAGGCTTTCTCAAGCGTATCAGTAAAATCACAGGTTGCAGGTGAGCTGGCACACGTGTACTTCAAAGAGGGACAGATGGTAAGAAATGGAGAACTTATGTTTGTAATAGACCCTCGTCCCTTTGAGGCTGCTTTAAAGCAGGCTGAAGCCAACCTGGCAAGAGACATCGCACAGATGAAAAAAGCAGAAGTTGATGCCAGACGTTATACAGATTTATTAAAAAAAGGAATAGTTTCCAAACAGGACTACGATCAGTTTATTACAAACCTAGAGGTTCTAAGGTCAATAGTCAAAGCAGATAAAGCTGCTGTAGAGAATGCAAAGCTCCAGCTTGAGTACTGCTATATTCGTTCTCCAATAACCGGACGTATAGGAGAGTTACTTGTTGACCAGGGAAACGTGGTTAAAGACAAAGATACAGTGCTTGCTGTAATAAATCAGACCAAACCTATCTACGTAAAATTCTCTGTACCGGAGCAAGAGCTACCAAGTATCAGAAAATACATGGCCACTGGAGATCTCAGGGTAGAAGCCCGAGTTCCCTCAGATGAATCACACAAGGCCACTGGTCATCTAAGTTTTATAAACAATGAGGTAGACAGTGAAACGGGAACTATAACGCTTAAAGCTCTATTTCCCAATGAGGATGAATACCTTTGGCCAGGACAGTTTGTAGACGTCACACTGACACTTACAACCCAACCCAATGCAGTGGTAGTTCCATCACAATCAATTCAAACGGGCCAGGAAGGTTACCACGTTTTTATAGTAAAACCCGACCTTACCGTAGAGCCCCGTCCCGTAGTATTAGGTACAAGCACCAACCACAATGAAACCGTTATTGTAAAGGGAATTCACCCAGGGGAGAAAGTAGTTATTGAAGGGCAGCTTCAACTTGCTCCTGGCATCAAAGTAGAGATTACAAACAGTCCTGAAGGAGATATACAGAGTAGAGGCAACAGGGAAGAACACACATATTAATTAAGGACCAAGGAAATATCCTATGAATATATCTGAAGTATTCATTCGTAGACCTGTTGCAACAACGCTTATTATGTTGGGGATTCTTCTTTTTGGTATTATGGGGTACAGATTACTTCCCGTAAGTGATCTTCCAAATGTTGATTTCCCAACTCTTTTGGTAACAGCCAGCCTGCCCGGAGCAAGCCCTGAAACTATGGCTTCCTCTGTTGCCACTCCCCTTGAGAGGCAGTTTTCAACAATTGAGGGGCTAAATTCAATGACTTCTGTTAACTCACTTGGTTCTACAAGAATTACGCTCCAGTTTGACCTAAGTCGTAACATTGATGCTGCTGCCCAAGATGTTCAAACAGCAATTGCCCAGGCCAGTCCCTTTCTACCTCAGGATATGCCGGAGCCACCCACTTATCGTAAGGTAAATCCTGCTGATCAACCAATTCTCTATATAGCTGTAACATCCACTACCCTTCCACTCTGGGAACTGCACGAATACGCTGATACAATGCTTGCTCAACGCATCTCCATGGTTAAGGATGTAGCCCAGGTAGAGATATTTGGACCACAGAAATACGCAGTTCGTGTACAGCTTGACCCACGGGCTCTTTCAAGCAGAGGTATTGGAATAGATGAGGTAGAAAGTGCCATACGTAGTGCCAATGTAAACCTTCCCACCGGAACCCTCTACGGACCTGATAAAGCATTCACAGTTCTTGCTAACGGCCAGCTCTTTAAAGCAGATGCATATCGTTCAGTTATTGTTGCATACCGCAATGGTTCCCCTGTGCGTCTTGGCGAACTGGGGCGTGTTATAGACAGTGTGGAAGCAGATAAGGCTGCAGCGTGGTTTGTGGATCACAGGGGAAGTCGAAGATCCATAGTGCTGGCTGTAAGGAGACAGCCCGGTACTAACACCGTTGAGGTAGCAAGTTCGGTTAAGGAACTTCTTTCATCTTTAAGGTCCTTTATTCCTCCTTCAGTTGAACTACACCTACTCTACGATAGCTCCAAGTTTATACTTGAGTCGATAAAAGACGTTCAGTTTACCATGGTTTTAACCCTAATACTTGTCGTTATGGTTATCTTTATCTTCCTACGAAACGTATCGGCTACAGTTATCCCGAGTCTTGCGCTACCACTATCCATAATAGGCACCTTTTCAGTTATGTACATACTTGGTTACAGCATGGATAACCTCTCACTTATGGCACTGATTCTGGCAATAGGGTTTGTAGTGGATGATGCTATAGTGATGCTTGAGAACATAGTGCGGCATATGGAAATGGGGAAAACAGCTCTTAAAGCAGCTCTGGACGGCTCCAAAGAGATCAGCTTTACCATACTATCCATGACTCTTTCCCTTGCAGCTGTCTTTATCCCGATACTCTTTATGGGTGGTGTTATCGGAAGGCTGTTTCGTGAATTTGCGGTAACAATATGTGTAGCAATCCTGATATCTGGCTTTGTTTCCCTTACCCTTACACCGATGCTCTGCAGCCGCTTTTTACGCCCGCCATCAGAGCAAAAACACAATCGCCTCTATCTTCTTACAGAAAAGATATTTGATCAAATGCTAAAGGCCTATGAATGGAGCCTTAAGTTCGTCCTAAGACATCGTCCTGCTACAATGATTACCTCAATAATAATTCTAGTTATCACAGGGTACCTTTTCTTTAAGATCCCAAAAGGATTTATACCAAATGAGGACAGGGGAATAATATTTGCCATGACAGAAGCTCAGGAAGGAACATCCTTCTACAAAATGGTAGAGCTACACAAAGCTCTCTCAGAGATCGTTCGTAAAGACCCAAACGTGGTGGAGTTCTACTCAAGTGTTGGTGGAGGTACAAGTGTTGCCACAAGCTCCAATCAAGGGGTAATGTTTTTTCACCTGAAACCACGCTCAGAACGTAATTTAAGCGTAGAACAGGTAATAGAGGAGCTACGTCCAAAGCTGGCAAGGGTTCCTGGAATACGCGTTTTTATGCAAAATCCACCCGTAATCCGTATAGGAGGACAGCTTACAAAGAGTCTTTACCAGTTTACTCTGCAGAGCCCTGATACGGATGAGCTCTATCGCTATGCTCCCATTCTTGAAGAAAAACTTCGAAGCATACCAGAGCTACAGGACGTAACAAGTGATCTTCAGATTAAAAACCCACAGATAAACGTCTTAATACACAGGGATAGAGCATCTACACTTGGAATCACAGCACACCAGATTGAAAATGCACTTTTTGATGCTTACGGAGATAGATGGGTATCAACCATATATGCCCCAAATAACCAGTACAAGGTTATACTGGAACTGGAACTATATTATAAGATAAACCCAAAGCCGTTATCAATGCTTTATATAAACTCATCAAACAACCAACTTGTTCCACTGGAGTCTGTAGCAACGATATACAAGAACACGGGGCCACAGACCATCAACCATATAGGACAGTTTCCTTGTGTTACAGTATCATTTAACCTAAGATCTAGAGTCTCACTCAGTGAAGCTGTAGCAAAGGTAACAGAGATTGCAGTTTTACCACCTAACACAAAAACCAGCTTCCAGGGAGATGCACAAGAATTCCAATCCTCCCTACGAGACCAGGGGTTCCTTTTAGTTTTTGCCGTTTTGGTAATATACATGATCCCCGAGTATTCTTTATGAGAGCTTTATGCATACACTGACGATTTTATCCGGTTTTTTCTCTACTATATTTGGAGCTTTAGTTACCCTAATCCTATTTAGATCTGAGTTAAACATATACGGATTAAAATGTTAATAGAAATCGTTAAGAAAAACGCAATAATGCAAATTTATTTTGCCCTGGAAGCACAGAGAAACGAAGGTAAAAAACCTCTAGAGGCAATATACCAGGGATGCCTTATAAGGTTTCGCCCCATTATGATGACAACTATGGCAGCCCTATTTGGGGCTCTACCGATTGCCATCGGTTTTGGTGCAGGAGGGGAGGTATGCCGTCCTCTTGAAATTTCCGTAGCGGAAGGCTTGCTTTTCTCACAGCTTGTAACACTTTATCTTACACCCGTTGTTTACACATACATGGACTCCCTTAAGAAGGAGGTATACATAATCTTTAAAAGAGGGAAGGAACCTTTCCAAATATCCCTTACTTCTTTAAACCAAGAAATAAGACCCGATTTACCAGTAACAAAAGGCGACTTATTAACAAATTTAGCCTTACGGTGCTTAACACCAAAACTCTCTGTAATCTCAAACGTAACTCAAGAAAGTTTATCCAAAAGCTGGATAAGAATTACTGGCTACTTTCCTGCCAGTGTTTATAGTTGAACAGATAAGGTTAAAGGTTTTAATCCCTGTAGTAATTTGCCTTAGCATTAAAGAATGCTATATAAAACGAAAATATGCACTAGACAGGCAAGACCCAAACATTTATGCAGCTTTGGTTCATACGACAGGCCAAAGAGAGAAAGATCTTAGGAAGAATCATATACATGTCTGAGGAAGGTTTAAGAAGGAAGTTCTCATGGTAAAATCCCATAGAAAGGGTATCATGTAAGCACATGCTTAAACCCAATATTGTCTTTAGCAAATGTATAAATCTGGAATCAGTAAGATATAACGGGACATTATAAAAGATGAGTTTGCAAAAAAGACTTGGAAAATTTGTAAACTACATTCCTGTATGCCCTGAAACGGTCATTGGTATGGTAGTTCCAATTTTTGAAAATAGCGTTTATGCAAACGATTAAAAACAAATACAGCAGATCCCTTAATGCCATGAAGGAGTATGGATTTATAGATTACAAGGTTTACGTTAGATCCCTTAATGTCATTGTTGAACCCAACAGAGAGCCTGTACTTACCAAACCATTTAATCCCAACATTAACCCTACAATCACAAATGACGTTTATGAGATTAATGCCTACCTTAAAAAAAGTTTGAGCATCTTATAAAAGAAGACCAGAATTTTAAGGAAGGATTGCAGGATCTGATAGATAACTCTATAAAAAACGGTCTTTCCCATGAAGAAGCTCAAAGGATAGCAAAACAGCATTTTGCAAAATCCATACAACTTAGGATAAAAAAATGGATACCTGAGGAAAAACTCCCGAAGAGGCTGCATCTATTATGTACCGTAAGCTCCTATGAGGTAAAAAGAGGCAATTATATTGAAATAACATCATTGAGAAAGATTAACGATTCTGATGTTGAGTTAACACTATCTGTATATCCTTATCTAAAAGACACAGAATACCTTTATCTAGATTTAAAACCCTTAACCCACCGGAGGTAAAACTGAGAGGATGTTCTTATGGTTATATAGGGGGATATGTTTACAACGGTATGGAACCTAATGAAAGATATCGTTACAAAAACTATGAAGTTAGATTACTTACAGCTACAGATGGAGAGTTCTACCTAACCGTAATACCATTTGAGGTTTTGGATAAATTTAGTGTTTATTTAAGGCTTAATACCTACTGTTCAAAAGAAAAGAGGAAAAGTATATCACTACTCAATCCTCCGGAGGGAGACAAAGCCCCTATTCTAACCTCTATTCAATTATCCTACAAACATAAATACTTATTGAGAAATTTTGGTATTAAGGGTTACAAGTTCAGATTTAAGTTACTATCTCCAAATGGTTATACTTCAGAGCCATTTGAGATCAGTCTACATTGAATACCCTATCCCTTACATGTTTATCTTCTTCGATGGGAAATCCTATATAAACACCATCGGGTATATTATCAATTAACATTTCTGTCAGGGAACATGACTTTCTATCTTGATCAAACCTTGGAAAAGACCTTTTTACACCTAAAAAGTCATAAGAGATAAACGCTTCTAATACTGGAGACGGTAGTTTTATCATGTATGCATCTTCTTTCTTTGCTATATTTGCCTTAAATGGGGTAAATTTCCCTGCTTCTTCAGGGAAAATACTTATTTTGTACAGTTTATCAATATCTATATCCTTTTATGCATATAGTATATATAGGAGCCTTTTTATCTTCAGGTAATTGAAAAAAGAGAAACATGTAATTATACACAAAACAGTGTGGGCATAGAGCTATTTCATCTTTACTCTCACAAGAATAAAGACTGTACTGTTTAGGATTTAAGGGGATTTTAGCAAATACAAAGTTGTATTTGCCTATTTTAAATACTGAAAGCTCTACCCTTAGGTCCTTGGTTTCCGCCTTATTTTTAATTTCTTTATCCAGTCTACTAAGGGCTCTATTTTTTACTTCCATATATCTTTCAAAAACTTTATTACATTAGCTTCCAAATCAGCTTCATTAAACAATCTTATACATCTTTTCTCTGTACTCTTTTCTTTCCTTTTTTAGCTCTTCATATATGTAAGTTTGTATGTTAACAGACAAAGCAGGAAATGCCCAGATAAGAAAGATTAAAAAGTATGTAATCCTACCTATAGCTATTAAATTATTATATTCTGTCGTTATCTTTGCATCAATTGAGGACATACGCTATCAATGTAGATATCTCCTTACATACCTTAGCTATAATCACTCTACATGAAACTATAAGTTAAAGAATAAGAATAAAAACCGAAA
>Ga0197143_1001870_pt1 | contig 16718 bp, 12 predicted proteins | sample GBS70_MetaG_FD_148603 | JGI IMG/M metagenome (GOLD analysis project Ga0197143, IMG submission 148603) | Sediment microbial communities from Great Boiling Springs, Gerlach, Nevada, United States - GBS 70_MetaG | ecosystem: Environmental > Aquatic > Thermal springs > Hot (42-90C) > Sediment...
GAAGGTTTGATGAAATAGATAAAAGATTTGATGAATCAGATAGAAGGTTTGAAGAATTTAGAGATGAAGTTAATAGAAGATTTGATGAATCAGATAGAAGGTTTGAAGAATTTAGAGATGAAGTTAATAGAAGATTTGATGAATCAGATAGAAGGTTTGAAGAATTTAGAGATGAAGTTAATAGAAGACTTGAAGCATTAGAGAAAGGACAAGAGGAAATAAAAGAAAGACAACAAAGGATGGAAGAAAGACAACAAAGAATGGAAGAAAGACAAGAAAGAATGGAGGAAAGACAAGAAAGGATGGAAGAAATTCTAAGAAGACATGAAATAAGCATGCAAGAATTAAAGGGATGGCAATTAGAACATAAAGTAAGAGTGAATATATGTGCTTATTTGGGAAGATATATAAAGAAATGTAGGATAAAGGATAAGGGTAAGATGGCTGATGAATTAGATGAATATGTTGAGAAGAATATAATAAGTGATTATGAAAGAGATGAAGTTTTATCCTTAGATATATTAGTTAGTGGAATATCAAAGAGGACAAAAGAAGAGATTTATATAGCTATTGAAGTTTCATATAAAATTGGAGATTATGATATTGAGAGAGTTATAAGAAGAAAGGAGATTTTAGAGAGGGTTTATAAGAAAGAAGTTATTCCAATTATAATTGGAAGGGAAATTTCAGATAAAACTGAAATTAAATTGAAAAATTTAAACGTTGATTTTATTTTAGTTAGTGATTAGATCAAAGTTTTCTTACTGAAAAATAGTTATTTATAAAGCTCTACTTTACACCTTCTTTAAGGGTGGGTGAGAAAAATAAATAATTTTTGCTGGTGCTTTGCCCAATAAATAGAGATAAGTTGTTGATAATCAATAATTTATTAAAAATTATCTTGAAATTATTGATTTTATAGGGGGATTTAAGGGGGGCAAAGTTATAAGCCGAAGGCTTATTCTTAGAGTGGGTGGGGAAAATAAGAAATAATCTTAATTTCAGAATTATTGGACAAGGTAGGGTATGACACATAATATCGTTTAAAATTTTCAAACTATGAAAAAGCTCTCAATTTTGGATGTTCCAAAAGAAACTTTTAATAATAAAAGGGTTTTTTTAAGGGTTGATTTTAATGTTCCTATGGAAGATGGAAAAATTTTAGATGATTATAGAATTAAAAAAAGTCTTGAAACAATAAATTATTTAATAGAATGTGGTTCTAAAATTATTTTAGCAAGTCATCTTTCAAGACCGAAAGGTAAGGATTTAAAATTTTCTTTAAAACCTGTTAGTATTCATCTTTCAAAGCTATTAAATAAAGAAGTTAAATTTTTTGATATGATTGAAGAAAATTATATTGATTACTTAAAGAGAATTAAAAACGAAGTTTTAAGTTTGAAATCAAAAGAAATTTTATTACTTGAAAATTTAAGATTTAGTGATGGTGAGGAAAAAAATGATGAAATTTTTATAAATGAAATTTCCCAATTAGCTGAAATTTATGTAAATGATGCATTTGGAACAAGTCATAGAAAACATTCATCTGTTTATGGTTTAGCATTAAAATATAAATTAAGATTAGCTGGTATTCTTATGAAAAATGAAATTGAATATCTTTATAAGGTTAAAGAAAATCCAATTAAGCCATTCTATAGCGTAATAGGAGGTTTTAAAATATCAGATAAAATTAAAGTTCTTGAAAATTTAATTAATGTCTCAGAAAAAATCCTAATAGGTGGTGCTATGGCTTATACATTTTTAAAAATAAAGGGAATTAAAGTAGGAAGTTCAGTTATAGATAATAGTGCTATTGATTTTGCTCAAAAATTCATTAAGGAATATAATCAAAAAATTGTTCTTCCAATTGACCATGTAGTAAAAAATTCTCAAATAAAAGAGGTTTTGGAAATAGATGATGAATACAAAGGAATGGATATAGGAAAAAGAACGATAGAATTATTTAAAAATGAATTAATTAATGCAAAAATGATTTTTTGGAATGGACCACTTGGTAAATTTGAAGAGAATGAATTTAGCAAAGGAACATTTGAAATTGCTAAATTTATAAGTGATTTAACAAAAAGAGGAGTAATAACAGTCCTTGGTGGTGGGGATACAGTTTCAGCAATTCATAAAGCTAATTTAAAAGATGAGGATTTTACTCATGTTTCAACAGGTGGTGGTGCAACCTTAGAATTATTATCAGGTGAGGAAATGCCAGGTGTGGAGGTTTTAAATGATGTTTAAGAAAAAGGGAAATTCACATGATAATATAGATACAATTTTAGGTAAAGGTGGTATTTTTAAAGGAAGTTTTGAAGTTGAAGGTGGTATTTTAATTGATGGTAAGGTTGAAGGTGATATTAAATCAAAAGGAATTCTAATAGTTGGAAAAGAAGGATATATAGTAGGAAATGTTTGGGCAAATGATTTGATTATTAGTGGAAAAATTGAAGGTAAAGTTTATATTAAAAATAGAGTTGAAGTTCAAAGTACTGGTATAATTGAAGGAGAATTACATTGTAAAATTCTTATTGTTGATGAAGGTGGATACGTGAATGGTATTATGGATATGAAATATACTGATGAATGATTTATTTATTCTTTCTTCCATCCGATATTGAAAATGCTTTAATTTATAGAGAGAGTCCTAAGGTTGAAATTTTGAATGATTTTAGAAAGAAATATCCTGATATTGAATGGGTTTTTGAGTATCTTTATCAAAGAGATTTTAAAAAATTTGACATTGAAAAACTAATAAATTTAAATGCCAATAAAAAATACATAACTTCTATTTTAAATATACTGCTTGAAGATTTGTCAAAAAAGAATTTTAAAGATAGCATTTTAAAAATTTATCAAAAATATCAAAATTTCTACGATCAAAAAAGTTATGAAATCACATTTTCTGCTTTAAAATATACTTCAATTTTATTAGAACTATCAAAAAAATTTCCAAGCTCAAAAATTTTATTAAATTTTGTAAATGAAATTAATTTTGGGAGTTTAATAAAAGCTCAAATTCTTTATTATAATGAAAAATATAAAGAAGTTGTAGAAACTACTGAACCTGAAAGTGCTTTATATTTTTATGTTGATGCGTTATCAAAACTAAATCAATTTCAAAAAGCAGGTGAAATATGTAAAAGATATAAAACTACTAATTTTAGAAAGGCGGATTATTTTTTTGAATGTTCATTAAACTTATTAGAAATAGGAGATACAGTATCTGCATTTGAATTTCTTGATAGTTTATATGAATATAAACCTGAAATTGCGGTTAGACATTCAAGTTATATTGCAATTTCTTCAAAAAATTACAATTTGTTTTTCAAGACATTTAAGGATACAAATATCCCAGAGGTTCAATTTAGAAAAGCACTTGTTTATTATGTTCAAAAAGAATATATAAGAGCAATATCTACACTTGAAAAAATTATAAAAATTACAAATGATAAATTTGAACTTTCAAGAGCATATTATTGGTTATATAAGCTTACTAAAAATGAAAATTATTTAAGAAAAATTCCAAAAATTAGTCCAAATGGTTACTATGCTTTAATGACTGGATTTTTTCCAAAAATTATTGATACAACATTTTATGATGAATCAAAATTTGAAAATTATCAAAAACCAATAATTCTTGAAATTTTAGGTTTTAGAAGTGAGTTTTGGAAATTCTTAACAAATGAAAATAAAATTTATCTTGCATATATGCTAAATAAAATTGGATCTTACGATTTAGCTATTGAGCTAGCAGAAAGTTCAATTAGTTTAATAACTCCAAAAGATATTTTAATCATGGCTTATCCTACACCTTATTTTGAAGAATTCTTAAATGCTAGTGCTAAGAGTGGTATTGAAATTGAATTACTATATGCTATTGTAAGGGAGGAGAGTAGATTTAATAAAAATGCTATATCACCAGCAGGAGCTATGGGTATAGCCCAAATAATGCCTGGTGAATTTAAAAGATGGTCAAAAAAATTAAATGTTCCATATAAACCTTTTGATATAAGAATAAATTTACTTATAGGTGCTATGCATTTTAAGGAGTTTATGGAAAAGTTAAATTACGATATTTCATTAACAATTTGTGCTTATAATGCTGGTATTAATGCGGTTAATAATTGGCTAAAAATTTTAGACTATTCAGATAGTGATTTATTCTTTGAGATTATACCTTATAGAGAAACAAGAAATTATTATAGAAGAGTTATGAGAAGTTATATTGTTTATAAATTTTTATTTTCAAGAAGAACCTAAAATCGTTAATAACCAAAATGTTTTTTCCAATAAATGATATTAAGTATTTGATAATTAATAATTTATAAGAATTTTTCTGAAATTATTGATTTTAAAGTGGGTTCTAATGAGGGGCAAATTCCCCAATACCAAAAAATGGGTATTTTAAAGCCGAAAGCTTATTTTTAGGTTGGGCGGGTAAAACAAAGAAATAATCTTAATTTCAGAATTAAAGGATAAAATGCTTTAAAATTTTAGTCTTATGATTAAAGGTATTATTTTTGATTTAGATAATACGCTTGTTGATTTTACAAGATTTAAGGAAAATTCAATTAGAAGTGCTATTGAATCAATGATAGATGCAGGATTAAAAATAGACCTTGAAACCGCATATAAAAAAATTTTTCAAATATATGAGGAAAAGGGTTGGGAATATCAAAGAGTGTTTGATGATTTTTTAGTTGAAATAATAGGATATATTGATTATAAAATTTTAGCTAGTGGTATTGTAGCTTATAGAAGGGCAAAGGATGGTTCCTTAGTTTTATATCCAAATGTTACAAGAACGCTTCTTAACTTAGTTAAAAAAGGCATAAAATTAGCTGTTGTTTCTGATGCACCAGCTCTACAAGTTTGGACAAGACTTGTTCAGATGAATTTACATCATATATTTGATGTGGTTATAGCATTTGATGACACAGGAAAAAGAAAACCTGATCCAGAGCCATTCTTAAAAGCACTTGAAAAATTAAACTTAAAACCTGATGAGGTTATAATGGTTGGTGATTGGGCTGAAAGGGATATTGTTGGTGCTAAAAAGATTGGAATAAAAACAGTTTTTGCAAAGTATGGAAACACTTTTGGCACGATAGATTCAGGAGCAGATTGGGAAATAAACGATATTGAAGAAATAATAAAAATCGTTGATGAAATAAATTCAAAGTAATTTTTATTTTCCCACCAACCCTATATTCAAGCCTTACCGCTTTTCGGCAGGGGGGCTCCGCCCCCTTAAATAAACCCCCAATTAATTGCTTTTATTATCAATAATTTATGAAAGATTTTATGAAACTACTGATTTAATGGGGGGATTTAAGGGGGGCTTTAAGCCGTTTAATTATGCTTTATAATTATAATGCTATGCTTTATATCCTTTTATATTATTTAGATGTTCAAACAAGAGGGGGGAAGGGGGTTATTGAAAGTTCCAAAGAAAACATTTCCCAATCAATTTATACTCCAAAAACTGATGGTAATTACAAGATAGCTCCATTTTTCGGATGGACACCTGAGAAGGAGGAGATTGCTAATGCTATAAGACAAGGAAGAATAATGGTTGATGAAAACTTCTTGAAAATCAGAATTGAAAGACTTGATAGTTTCTATTCAAAAAGATGGGAGGAAGAAAAATCTTATGTTTGTGAAAGATATGCTATAAAAGGTCGTGAATGCCCAAATATTCATCCTCACATGAACAGAATTTACTATTATTATAATAAGTGGAAAAACGAAAATGATGCCTGGGCTTATGCAGAAATGATTACACTTATAGAAGATGGTGAAAGACTTTTGGGAGCTTATATAGAAAATGAACAAGCAAGAAAGTTTAAAAATGTTTCTCCTGCTCAAAAAGCTGATCCAAGACCTGAAATTCTAAATAAGTCTATTCCAAAAGATTCTTTTAGAATTTTAACAGATGGTAATGGTTGGAATACATTTAATATTGCTGCTAGTGGTGTTTATGAATACAATCCTACAATTGTTCAAGTTGGAAATGAAGATACACTTATATCTGCTGTAAATGTTAGCCAGTGTAATGTTTGGTGTGCTACAAGCTGGACAGGTGAGTGCGCGGTATTATTTAGATCCGTGAATGCAGGTCAAAGTTGGTCACCTCTTATTTGCGTAGTTCCGCCATCTGGTACTCCTTATAATGTAGGAGAAGTTGCCCTTGGAGCAGATCCATACAGAAGGTTATTTGTTTTAGCTTATACAAGTGATTATTATGCTCCTGATTATGATATAGGACAAATAACATTTTATGCTAATGGAACTGTGGTATATAGCACATGGGTTGATAATTCAACTGTTTCAACACTAACACCTTATGTAAATGCGGAATTTAATTGGGGAAGAAGTGGTTGTGCGGGACAACCTCTTAGTGGTAGTTGCACTTGTAGTGCTAGTGACAATTGGTTCTTTATTGGAATGAATAAATTGAATACAGGACTTTTCCCCGATTCAGATGGAGATAGCCTAAGAGATGGTATAGGGGTAAGAATATGGAGAAGCACTGATTGTGGTTCTTCCTGGTCGTTGGTTTATGATGGACCTAATAGAAATGGTTCTGCTTATGACAATAATCAAATTATGCTTGAGACAACAAATGATACAAGGGGAGGAAATAGCACACCTGTTTGTTCTTCAACAGGAGGTGGTGATAACACTATCCAAGCTGTATATAGTTGGAAAAGTCCAAATAGCTGCACAGATCCATGCCCAGATAACAGAATAGAACATTTATTTACTGATGAGAGCATGACTTGGGGAAATAGCTGGACCACTACCACTATTCTTGCAGGTGCAACAAGACCTATAAATCAACCCTGGCTTTCAGTTTCAAGAAGAATAGATCCAACAACAACAACAAGTGTAGTATTTTATGAAAGTCAATGGTCTTCTACAGATGGAGATATACTTGGTTTGAGAGCATCAAACATTCCTCCTTCTGGATGGACAGGTTTTACCTTAGATTTTTCAACAGTTGATAGCAGAACACCTACAGTTCATACAGATGCAAGGTGGCAATGGTGTCCTGGTGCTACTGCAAGTGGTGCTGGTTATTACCATGTAGCATTTTATCATAAATGTACATCATCAGCTGATCCATTCTGTAATGCTACAGGTTATAATAACACATTTAGAGTTGCTGTTTTAAGATATAATTGGGATTTGACTTCAAGGAGTCCAGAAATATGTGGTGCTCTTGTAGCAGATACAATAGCAATTCCTCCTCCTCCATCTTATAGTGGTGGTGGTATGTGGCGAAATTGGTGGCAATTGAATGGAACAACATTTAGAACAACATCAGGTGTAGGTTCTCCTTGGTGGTTTGGAGCTATGTGGGTTTATTGCTATAATGCTGGTCTTGATGGAGTATGTGGAACAAGTGATGATGTTGATTGGGATATGGAATGGACAATTTTAAGTTATTCTTGTATTACACCTGTTAGTAAGGATGAAATTAAGGAAGGAAAAGATTTTATAATTAAAGGCAGACAAATTGAAATCTATTTAAATAATGATTGGGAATTTAAGGTTTATAATACCTCAGGAAGAAAGGTTTTTGAAATAAAAGGTAAAGGTAATAATAAATTCAATTTAAATCTTCCAAAAGGTGCTTATATTTATAAATTAAATGATAAGTTAGGTAAATTTGTTTTATAGGGGGCTTTTGCCCCTTGTTCAAAATCTAAAAATTTCAATCCATCTTGAAAGGATTAAAAATTCAAAAACATTTAAATAATTAAATCTTTTTCCTTGAAATTCTTCATCTAAAATTTGAGTAATTTTTTCAAAGTTTAAAAAATCTAATTTTTTTAATTTTTCTATTTCATTTCTAACGAATTTTTCATTTTCATATAACCATCCCCTTATTGGACCTCCAAATCCCCTTTTTTTTCTCTTTGAAATTTCAGGAAAATAGTTATTTATAACTTCTTTTAATAATTTCTTTTCAATTTTTAATTGATAGCTTAATTTTTTTGAAAATTCAATTATTCTATCATCTAAAAATGGAACTCTTAATTCAACACTTTTTGCCATTGAAAGCTTATCTGAATAAATAAGATTATGAAATGGTAAAAATGTTTTAAAATCAAACAAAAGCATTTTCTCATAAAAATTTCCTTTTAATTCATCAAAAATTTTTTTAATTTCAAGAAATGGATTATATTGTATTTTAAATAGCTTTTTTATTTCTTCATCAGTATAATATGCCAAATAATAATAATATGGTTTTGACCAAACCCTTTTTAATTTTTCAAAATCTCTTGAAATCATTCCAAAATAATTTGGAAAATAAATTTTATTTAATGGAAGAAATTTAAATTTTTTATAAATTAAATAAGCTTTATATCTTGGATAACCTCCAAATAATTCATCTCCACCCATACCTGATAAAATAACTCTTGAATTATAATAATCGCACATTAAATAAGTTGAAATACCAGCACTATCTCCAATTGGCTCTTCAATATAATAAACGAATTTATCTAATATATCCTCATTAAAATCAAACTCTATTCCCTCAATTTCAAAATTTAATTTATCTGATAATTTTTTAGCATAGTAAAACTCATCATTTATAATATCCTTTAAAGTGTGTTTTTTCTTATAAATTAGACTAAATGTTTTTAATTTTTTATATTTACTTGAAAATAAGGCTATTAAACTTGAATCAATTCCACCACTTAAAAATAAACTAACTTCAACATCACTAATCAATTGACTTTTTATAACTTTGTCAAAAGTTTCAATAAATTCTTTCTTTGCTAATTCTAGATTATTAATTTCACTTTTGAATTCATAATGCCAATAATAATAATTTTTAATACCATTGCTTGAAAATTCAAGAATTGAAGCAGGTTTTAATCTATAAATGCCTTTAAAAGCAGTCTCGTCATCAAAGTTAAATAAAAAAACAATATGATTTAAAATTGCTTTTTCATTAATATCCTTTCTTTTAATAGCTTCAAGAATTGGTTTAATTTCAGATGAAAAAATTATTCCATTATTCTCAATAGCATAATAAAGTGGTTTAATACCTGCTCTATCTCTAATTAAATATATTTTCTTCTCATTTTTATCATAAAGAACAATTGAAAACATCCCTGCAATTTTACTTAGTGCTTTTAAAACACCAAATTTATGAAATGTATAAAGTAATACTTCACTATCTGAACTTGTTTTAAATTTGTATTCTTTTAATTCTCTTTTTAATTCCAAGAAATTATATATTTCACCATTAAATGCCATTACTAAATTATCAAATTCCATAGGTTGATTTGCCTTATCTGAAAGGTCAATAATTTTTAATCTACAAAATCCCAAATATAAATACTCATCTTCATAATATCCAAAGCTATCAGGACCTCTATGTTTTAATAAATTTAAATTTAATTTTCTTTTTATATTGAAACTTCCGAAAAATCCACACATACCTCACCATTACCTTTTTCAATTCTTCCAAGAACAACATAATCAATTTTTAAATTACTTAATTCCTTTTCATCTAATATCAAAATCATACCAATACCCATATTCCAAACCCTAAAAGCTTCATTTAGTGGAACATTTCCAATTTTTACAAAAAATTTAAAAATTTTTTCAATCTCATAATTTATTTTAATTTTAGCATCCAAATCATTTCTTAAAACTCGTTTTATATTATCATAAAATCCCCCACCTGTTATATGGCAAGCCATTTTAAAATTAATGTTTAAAATTTCCTTATAAATTCTTGTAGGTTTAAGTAAAATTTCTCCAAGATTTTCGTTTTCTGAAATTTCTTTATATATTTTATTAAGTTTTAGTTTGTTTTCTTTTATAATTTTTCTAATTAATGTATAACCATTTGAATGAAATCCATTTGAAGGAATACCAACTATAATATCTCCTTCTTTTAAATTTTCTTTTTTAGGAATTTCATCTTTTTCAATAATGCCTACAACAAAACCTGCAATATCAAATTTATTTTTTTTAAAAATTCCTTTTAATTCTGCAGTCTCTCCACCTATTAATTGACAATCGCAATAAGAACAAGCTTTTATAATACCATCTATAATTTCTTTTGAAATTTCTAAATTTAGACTTTCAACTGCATAATAATCTAAAAAAAATAGTGGCTTTGCTTTCATTACATAAATATCATTAACATTCATAGCTACTAAGTCTATGCCAATTGTTTTAAAATTTTTCATTTTTCTTGCTATTTCTAACTTTGTTCCAATGCCATCTGTTGAACTTACTAATACAGGATGATTGTAATTTTTAATAATTTCCTTTATATCAAATAAACCACCAAATAAACCTATATTTTCTCCAACTATTTTCTTTATATAATTAACAAACTTATTCGCCTTATCTATATCTACACCCGCTTTTTTATAAAGCATTATTTTACAAATATCATTCTCATTCTTCTTACAAAGCTTAAATTAGCATCAGCATTTGTATGGTGCTGAATATAAGCAAATGCAGTATCAAATGTTGATTGATAAAGAATTCCTTTATAACTTATAAGTTTTAAACTATCAATTGTTAGTTTATAAGCATAGTTTTGTTTTGTTATTGTATCGCTTTCATTACAGCTTAGATTTGGATTATTTGAAATTTTATTAAATTTATATCTGTATTTTACTTTTGAAAAAATTAAATTTATAATTGAGTAATTTGTATCATTGATTTGAGAAATTTTTGAAAGCGAACTATCTATATAAATTGTATCAATATAAACCTTTAATGAACAATCAAACATGAAGTTTCCTATAATTAAAGAATCATAAATTGCTTTATATGTGCTTTCAATCGGATTTAAATTTTGATTTATAGGATAAGGATATTTATAGGGCAAACTAACACCTATTTCCTTGAAGAAATCAAAAAATTTAATTGTTCTTTGAAGATAATTATCAAAAACTTTAATTGTATCATAAATTATTTTTATTGGATTTACAATAGACCAAATTGAATCGTAATAAGGAAGTATTAAATTTGAGGTATCACCAAGAATTCTAACAAGTGTATCGTAATTCGGATTTATCCAAATAGAATAATAAAAGCTATATTTATAATAAGCACTATCTAAGTAAAGATAAGTTTTTTTAGTTTTTGGTAAAAAATTCCAAAATTCAAGAGAAGAATAAGGATTTTTAGGATTAGAGGGTTCAGTTGCTTTTTTAGAACAAGCAAACAATAAAATTAAAAATAAAATAACAAAACTCATAATGATAATTTTAAAGCTTGAACTTTAAAATTTTTATAATGTCTAATATTCCGAAGGGGACAAGGGATTTTTTACCATCAGAACAAATAAAAAGAGAAATTATAATTGATAAAATAAAAAATGTTTTTAGAAGATGGGGATTTGACCCAATTGAAACTCCAACGTTTGAATACTATAAAACATTGTCAGGTAAATATGGAGAAGAAGGTGAGAAACTTATTTATAAATTTTTGGATTTAGGTGGTAGGGAGCTTGGATTAAAATATGACTTAACAGTTCCTCTTGCTCGCTTTTTTAATGATCATCAAAATGAAATTGTAAAACCATTTAAAAGGTATCAAATTCAACCTGTATTTAGAGCGGAAAAACCTCAAAAAGGAAGATATAGGGAATTTTATCAATGTGATATTGATATTGTGGGCTCAAAAAATTTATTAGCTGACATTACTATTATTTTAACAATAAACTATGCACTTAAAGAAATTGGTATTGAAAATTTTGTTATAAAAATAAATCATAGGAGAATTTTTAAATCAATTTCAAGGAAATTTAATATTGAAGGTAGGGAAATTGAATTAGCAAGAATTATTGATAAGTTAGAAAAAATAGGAATAAGTGGTGTTAAAAATCAACTATTTGAGAAGAACTTTAATAAAGATGTTATAGATGGTGTTATAAATATCGTCTCGAATAAGTTTGAACTTGAAGAATTAGCAAAATTTTTTAGCGATAGCGAATTTGAAATTGCTTATAATGAATTAAGTGAAATTTTTAAATACCTTAAAAAATTTAATGTTAATTTTGAATTTGATGTTTCCTTAGCAAGAGGGCTTGATTATTACACAGGGATGATATTTGAAACGAAAATTTTAAATTATGAAATTGGTTCAATAGCAAGTGGGGGTAGATATGATAATTTAATTGAAATTTTTACAGGTTATAATGTTCCAGCGGTCGGAGGAAGTATTGGAATAGATAGATTATTGACAATATTAAATGAGTTTAATGGAAGAAGGACCTGGACAGATATTTTAATAGCATTTGTTAAATACGAAGATGAGATTATTAACTATGGTTTGAAAATTTTAGAGAAATTACAAAATTTACATTATAATGTTGATATTTATTGTGGAAATAAGGATTTGAGAGGACAATTAGGTTATGCTAAGGAAAAAGGAATAAAAATTGCTATCATTATTGGTGAAGAGGAAGTTAAGAATAATAAGGTTATTCTTAAGTTTTTAGAAAAAAATTATCAAATGGAGGTTAAATTAGATGAACTTGAAAAATGTCTTGATTCTAAATAGTAATTTTAATGAGATTTTATTTGAAGCAGGAGGGATTCTTTATTTATTTGAACAGGGATTTATTCCTGATGCAATTATATCAACATCGTTTTCTAGTATAACTTCTGCTTTTCTTGGAAAAGAACCAACAATACGAGGTATTAGAGATATTTTAGATTTTTATAAGAATCTAAAAAAAGATTATATTTTACATAAATCGTTTATGGAAAAAATTCTTTTTAAGAAATTTTATTCATTTCATAAAATTGAGAAGTTTTTGAAAAAAAATTTACCAGAAAGTTTCGGTTTATTAAAAATACCAACTTATATTATTTCTTATGATATTAGAAAAAGTGAATTTAAAATTTTTGGTCAAAATCCGAACGATAATATTATAAATGCGATAAAAAATTCAATCTCAATTCCCCCAATATATAAAAATGAAAACCATATAAGTGCTAATATATTTCCATTAAAACTTATTGAAATTGCACTTGAAATAGGGGCAAATAGGATTTATTACTTCTTAGGAGCTCATAACAAGCTTTATGAAATTATTTCAAAAGATTACAAAATCTTATTAAAAGAGAATTACAAGAACTTTTTAGAAGATATTAACAATTTAGCATCTCGTATATTGTTATTTGAATTTAAAAGTTCTTATAAATTATTTGATTTTTCAAAACCAAAATTATTAATAGATGAAGGATATAAGCAAACGAGAAAACAATATGTTAGCTACAAGTTATTTAGATCTGGTAGAATTAAAGAAACACTTGAATTATTAAAAAGACCTGACTTAGACGATGAAGAAAGAATCATAAAGGCACATGCTATTTACCTTGAAGGGGATATTCCACAAGCTTATAGCCAATTTTCTGAGCTATATGAAAAATACCCCGAAAATGAACTTGTAGTTATTGGATATGCTAATACTTTAATAGATATTGGAGATTTACAAATGGCTGGGCAATTGCTTGAAAGTTATAAGAATAGAACAAAAAATCCTTATATATTTGATGTTCTTTCAAGATATTATTTTTATAAAGGTGAAATAGATAAAAGTTTAGAAAATTTAAAAATTGCTATGAATTATGCTAAGAATGATCCAATTGCTTATAACTTAGCACTTATACATTATGCAATTATTATGGCAAGTATTGGAAGGGTTAAAGATGCTTACGAATCATTTGATAGTGCTATTGTAAATTTAAAAAATTTTGATAATGCTTATTATTTGTCATTTGCTTATACAAATGTTATGAATTTCTATATGAAGCAAAGAGATAGAAAAAAATTAGAGTTTTTAATAACTGAAATTGAAGAAAGTTTAAATCTTTCGGGAAGTTCAAGAACAAAATTTTTATTTTATTTAAATTACGCTTTTTCAATTCCTGAATTTTCTTATACTTCTGTTAATTATATTAAAAAATCAATAAATATAGCTATTGAAAAGGGTTCTCCTCAAATGCTTTCCTTAGCATTGAATGGATTAGGAGATATTTATTGTAATCTTAATGAGTTTGAAAAAGCTGAAATTTACTTAAATGAAGCACTTAAAGTAGCATTAGAAAATGACTTAAAGTATAATATAATTTTAGTAGTAATTTCTCTTCTTCAGATAAAATTAAAACTTGGTAAAATTGATGAAATGATAAAATTGTTTGAATTACTTCCAAGTGAAGAACAAATTCCTCCACCTGATTTAATTGCCTTGAACTTAATAAAAGCCCTAATGTATTCTAAAATTGGTGATAATCAAAAATTAAAAGAACAACTGGAAATAACAAAAAATTTAATTAACGAATTAAAACTATTTGAATTAGGGAAATTTTTCCCAGTTTTTCAGAATGAAATTTTAAAAATTGTTTCTTCAGAGCTAACAATTCATGAAATAATTGAAATAAAAAATAAGGAACTTTTAATTGAAAAAGTAAAAAATGAACCAAAAGCTATTAGCGAATTTCTTGAAAAACTTAATGTTGAAGATTCAATTAATTACATAGAAGTTATAAAAACAATTTCAAAAGATGAAAAAAAATTCAAAATTCAAATTGACAGATTTAGTGAGCATTGGAGAAGATTTTGTGAGCAATATATCTCTACATTTGGAGATGTCGTTTATTTCTTTAATAATGATATTATGCCAATTACAATTTTTGGTGATGAAATTAACTTATTAATTTTACTTTACCTAATATCAAATAGAAATAAAGTAATTACTTATGGTAATTTATCAATAGCTTTTGGAATTCATTCAGAAAATATAAAACCAAGATTAGAGCAAATTTTAGAGGTTATTGAACCTTGGACAATTACACAAACACCAAAGTATTTAATAATTGAAAATGAGAAAATTTTATTTAGAGTTGATGAGAACTTTAAGGTTGATTTATATTTGTTTGAAGATTATTTAAGAAGTGGAGATTTGGAATCTGCTATAAATATATATCATGGAGATTTTTTACCTTATATTAGCCATCCATATTTTTCAGAATTAAGAAGTAAATTAAAGAAAATGTATTTAGATGCTGTTTATAATTTGGCACAAAGTTATATTTCAGATAGAAAATACGATAGAGCGATAATTATTCTTGAAAGTCTTCTAAATAGAGATATTTTAAATGTTGAACATTTGAAATTGCTTGTTTCAATATTATATAAAATAGGAAAAAGGGCTTATGCTTATGAATGGTATTTAAGATATTTAAGTAAAATTGAAGAACCAAAATTTAGATTTGAGGAGGTAATATCATGAAGAATTTTATTCAAGAATTTTTAAGGATATTCCAATTTTCAGGCTATGTTTTAATTATTGCTTTCTTTTTAGCAATTATTTGGGCAAATTTAAATGATAGTTATTTTCTTATATTTCAGAATAAATTTATACATTTTTTTATAAATGAAGTTTTGATGACATTATTTTTTTTACTTGTAGGACTTGAAATTAAAAGAGAATTCTTAATTGGACATTTAAGTAGTTTTAAAAAAGCTTTACTTCCAGTAATTCTCGCTTTTTTTGGTGCTACTATACCTGCTATTATCTTCGCTTTAATTAATTATAATAATTTTGAAGCATTAAGAGGCTGGGGAATACCCATGGCAACAGATATAGCGTTTGCATTCTTAATAATTAGTCTTTCGGATGTTTCATATAGTTTGAAAATAACTTTACTTTCTATTGCTGTTATTGATGATATTATAGCGGTTATTGTAATTGGAGTTTTTTATTCAAGTGGGTTTAATGTTTTTTATTTATTTTTAATTCTTTTACTTGCTTTGATTTTGTTTTTTATTAGTAAGTTCTTTTATAGAGATTTTATTTTTTTAATTGCTTTAATCCCTGCTTGGTTCTTATTTTATAAATCAGGTATTCATCCATCAATTAGTGGTATTTTTATAAGTTTATTCGTAAAATTAGAAAGCTTAGAGAATTGGGAAGATAAACTTGATAATATTGTAAATTTATTTGTTTTACCAATTTTTATATTAGGAAATAGTGGAATAAAATTATCTGGCTTTGAAATTTCAGATCTTTTTAATAGTTTGAGTTTAGGAATTATTTTAGGTTTGTTATTTGGAAAGCAAATTGGGATTACACTTTCTGCATTTATATTTCAAAAATTGAAAATTGTTGATTTTCCAAAAGATATTAAAATTTATGATATTTGGGCTATGTCTATTGTTTGTGCTATTGGGTTTACAATGTCAATTTTCATATCTGAATTAGCTTTTTATAATAATAAAGAATTACTTGAAATTTCAAAAGCAAGTGTATTTATTGTTTCATTTTTAAGTGCTATTTTTGGTTTAATTGTTCTAAAACTTCGTCAATTTTTTTAGCAAGTTCATAATCCTTTTCAGTTATCCTATTTTCTGAATGTGTCCAAGTTTCAATAATTACTACATTATAATAAATATAAATGTTTGGATGATGATTTAATTCTTCCGAGACTCTAGCAACTTCGTTTACGAAATTTATGGCAGAAAGGAAATTTTTAAACTTATATTCTTTTTTTAGTTTAGAAGGTTCTAATTTCCAGTCATTCATAATGAGAATTTTAAAGCTTACTATGATTTAAGGGGGACAAAGCCCCCCAATGCTGAAAAAAAGATTAAAAAAACAATTTTAGGTTCCATCTGAACATAGTGGAATTTAAAGCAGATTTAATAAATAA
>Ga0197143_1001871_pt1 | contig 16708 bp, 17 predicted proteins | sample GBS70_MetaG_FD_148603 | JGI IMG/M metagenome (GOLD analysis project Ga0197143, IMG submission 148603) | Sediment microbial communities from Great Boiling Springs, Gerlach, Nevada, United States - GBS 70_MetaG | ecosystem: Environmental > Aquatic > Thermal springs > Hot (42-90C) > Sediment...
AGGCGTTTCGGCGTATTTGCCAGTGATGCCGATCCATCGCCCTTCCGATAAAACTGTTGCTTCCCTTTCGTTCAGTGGAGCGAAAGGGTTGCGTTCAGGTGGTGGGAAATTGGTGGCGGCGGGTTTCTCTGCTTCCCACCAAACCCAAAGAAGTTGCGCCGTCGGTTTCGTCTCCGCCTGTTGACAACTCAAAGATTTCAACGCAACAAACAAGGCGAACACTACACACAGCGACAACCCCTTCTGCATGCCGTTACCCCTCCTTCGGCGCTATTGACAAGCATGAGTCGCCACAATTCATCCAACTCACTAACTTGTCAGCGAGTTTTCCACATACCTTGACACGCATGTAAGCAACGCTCAACAATGCAAGTCCAGTGCTTTTGTATAGGATCTTTATGGCGCATCATTTCGGCTATTTCGTCAATTGAAGGTTCGCCTTCTGGCACTGTGACTTTGGTTAAATCGCCCATGAAAGCGGGACCTTCCTCACCGACGAGTCCGTATCTTTTTGCGCATTCGCATCTCCTTCTACTTAGTCTCCCTATACGCCATACAATCTTGTTGGTGTCACTTGAGCGTGTTCTCGGAAGCACTATCAAAATTGGCTCATTGGAGAGAGCCCCTATCGGACAAGCGCTGACGCATGGACGCTCACAAAAATCGCACGGTGAAGGCTCTTCAATAGGCTTTGATGACTTAAGTTCCGCGTCGGTGACAATGCAGATCAAGCGTTGTGTTACACCGTATTGCTTTGTCAAGAGAGCACCATGCCACCCAACCCAGCCAATACCGGCGAGTGCACCTATAAGCGCATTGGCATTTGCATCGGGCAATAAGCCTCGAGGGCTAAGCGTTGGTATGCCTATACCAAGCAAGTCAGTTGCTATACGCGCTTTATAGCCCTTTGCCTCAAGCCAAAAAGCAACTTCAAGCGCTATCAACAAAAGTTCGTTCACTGTTTGATAACTTGCAAATGCGTATGGACCTACAGCCTCGGATGGTGGCGTCATAGCATAGCGTAAGTTCGCATCGCAATAGTGAAGCCCAAGAACAATGACCGAACGAGCCTTATCAAGCCAATCGTTTGCATTCATCACCTTCGCATCGGTGCGCACAATTTGGGGAACAACATAGCCATGTGTCCTACCGACATCACGCACATATTCTCCAAGCCTTTCCTCATCAACGAATTTCCTCACTGTGCTTGCCAACTCGTTCACAGCCTCAGCGTCCACTATGCCAACGAGGTCAGCGCCCTTGCTCTTTGAGAAGGTGATCAACTCTTCGGTGATGTCGTGCTTCTCTCTCGTTTTCCAAATGATGCTTCTATCGGCTACCCAACAACCACTTGGGAGTGGCGCATTTGTGACAATGCATCTTGAGACTCGTGCAGACGGAGGTAGGTTAGCAAACTCTCTCCGCTCAGCTAAACCAGTTACGATAATTGCCTGCTCAACGCTAATCCCACACTTTGCAAGTGCTGAATAGCCAAACCTCTCAAGCATCCTTGCAATGTTAAGTTCAACCCAGTCCATAAGCAACGATGTTGCACGCAATGCAATAGCATCCGTCTTCGCATTATCAGCCACAGAGGACATCGGACAGCGTATCGTGAGCACCAGAAGCGATTGTGCATCTGGGAGATAATCACGCAGGTTGATCCCACCTTCTTCACATTTCTTCGCATCGGCTACTGACACCCAATTAACCCCTTCATTGAATGCAGCGCTCTTTACCTGCAGCAGTAGATGCAAGTTGCGGACGGATGCATCCTGCACTTGCCCGATACCGATCCGCTTTCTACGCCAAACACGGGTATATGCCTCATCACGATATCGCAAATGCGGTGGCATGCAAAAACGCAAGCAGTAGCCCATAGCACCGCCTCTAACTCCATGTTCGTCAAGCATTTTCAAAATGACACTTTCATCAATGGCTTCCGGCTTGGGTAGGTCAATGCTTAGTCCAAAATGCTCAGCCCATGCGCATCTCCACTTGTTCTTGGCGATATACTTGAACTCCTTTTCGCCTATGCGCACAACTGCTTCACTTGTTTCCTTTGTGAATGCATTCATTGGGCACACCTTGATGCACATGTTGCAGTCATCACAAAGTGGGGCACCTTCGTAAAGTTCATCTGGCTTTAATGGTGCGCTCGTTATGATGCAACAAAGTCTCTGCCTCGGTCCAAACTCTGGCGTTAACAGCAACCCACTCTTCCCAAACTCACCAAGTCCAGATGCAACTGCAGCGTGAATGTTGGATAGGTCTGGGGCGAACTCTGTTTCGTTTGATTTGTATCTTCGGTAGCGCCATATGTTTGTTGCTGCAAGTGGCATCGCTTCATATCCCATGCTCTCAATGAAGCGCCCAAGGCGAAATGAGATATGGTCAAGAAGGCTGTTCATGGATCCTTGAATGTCGTAAGGCCCAACATCATGTGGTGTCGGTTCACCACCTAATTCAACACACGCATCGGGGTGATGAATTGCGATAACTATGACTGACCTCGCATTTGGGAGAAGCGACTGGGGGCGCATCATCTCTGGTGCATGCTCATAACGCTCAACAGGCGCTATGGCAACAAGATCAGCCCCAAACTCAACAGCCTTTAACTTCACCAATTCGGTCAAGACCTCATCATGCATACCAACGCACCTCCCTTGTCCCACTCAAGCAACATCACTTTGCGATTAATGATGCCACTTGGAGTAAGGCTTAAAACCAACAGGGCAGTTTACCTTACAACGATGGAGAGAGCAAATGCGGATATAGCGAAGGCAAGCAAGAGAAACCATTCAGATGCATTTGGGGACTCTTTTGAAATCACTCTCAGCTCACCGTCAAAGCAACGTGATAGCATTGCCATGTAAATCCTCTCGGCACGCCCGTAGGCACGCAATAGGAGGGAGCCAACTATCATCCCAACATACTTTGCATCCGCAAGTGATAGCTTCCTTGGGCAGCGGCTCAAAAAAGCCCTCTGCATCCGCAAAGCCTCTTCACCGAGCACAAATATGTAGCGGTAGAGCATGGAAAGCATCATAACCATAACGCTTGGCATTCGTAGTTTTCTCATAGCGTGGATTAGCTCACTGAATGGCGTTGTGAGCGAAAGCCAAGTCGCAGCAGAAACACAAAGAGTTGACTTGACTACAACTTGGATGAACCTATCAACCGAGCCACCGATGAGCAAGCCAAGGGCACAAAGGACAATGAACGGTATGAGCATGAGAAGCCTCGCAAATAGAACACCAAACTTCACCCTGCACAAGATGAACATGATCATGATGAGCACGCCAAATGCTACCCAAGCCAAATAGCCCTTAGGCGATGAGGCGATAACGGCAACGATATACGAGAGCACCATGAGGAGCTTGATCTGAGCGTGGATCTTCAATCCAGTTTCGGATGGTTGTGGGATATGAAGCATGTTTTACTGCCCTCTCATTGGCTGATCACTTCAATCAGTTCCAAACCGCATGAGAGAACCTTCATAGCAGCACCTTCATCGCCGAGCTCCTTAAGCCAAGATAGCATACGCTCAACAGCTTGCGCCCTAACAAGCACACGAACACATTGCCCTGAGTCTGTGTTAGATACCTCAACCTTTATCTCGTCCGATGGTATGAGCTCAATATTTCGCTTCCCGTATGTTGCACCAGTTGAAAGCTGTATCCCATCCAGAATACACGAAGCTGGCGGTTTTGGTGGGCAGTGCACGATAACTTTTACTCCAAAATGCTTCCTTGCGTTGAGTAGCTTCATTGTGTGCGCTCCTATGAGCATCCCGAGTGCAAGGAACGGACCAACATGCCCATGGAACGACCTTGCAAGCTCAAGGTCAAACTCGTTCATCGCTTACACGCCTCCGTCCATGCTCAATCAACATTACGATTGGTGGAGCTGCAACAACCTGCAAAATGATTCCGGGCACGCCAGAGACAATTGAAGCGATCCCGAAAGCTCCGGGTGGGAGTTGAAGCAATGGCGCTATTGCGTATGCTAAAGCGATGTCGCAAAGGCAGCGTGCCACTATCGCACCGAAAACACAGACCAGTAAGGGCAACTTGAAGTATCGGCGTAGAAACGATGCAGTTGCACCAAGGACGGGGAGCTCAATCGCCATCAGCAAAGCTGTGGGAAATGGTGGCATGCCAGTTAAGAATGAAGACACAATGGGCGTAATGAAACCACCACACGCAGCGATAGGCGGTGAAACGAGTAGCCCGAGCACCAATATCGGGAGATGCATTGGAAGGAATGTCTTTCCGAGGTTGAACGCATGAAACAGCGTCGGGAGTAAAACGCCAACAGCACAGAAAAGCCCACCTGTGACAACTTCTTTGCCGTCAAAGCGCAAGGCATACACCCCTTTATGCTGAGATGCAATCATACCAATTCCGTAAGTGTAACACGATTTATTCACACGAGCACCGTTGATTTTACAACCAATTCCCTGCTGGCTACCATCTACGCATTGAGTGTCATACTGTCCATTAGTGTCCTGTCCATATTGGCACACAGCGTTGTTAAGGCATCCTCGCAGCGGTGCTGTTGCGTCAAAGCATATTGAGGGGTGGTGGTAAGATGAACTTCAAAATGCTACTCCTTATCACGATGCTGTGCCTTTTCACCTGTGTAAGCTCGCTTTACGCTTTCGGAAGCAATTCAGAGGCAATAAAGCTCCTGCAAGATGGCTTAAACGCGTATCGCTCAAAGGACTATGACTCTGCCATAGACAAACTGAAAGAAGCAGTAATCGTTGACCCGAAATTATTGCCAGCTCGTTTTTGGCTCGGCATGTGTTATTACCTCAAAGGCAACTTGGAAGCTGCTGAGCAACAATGGCAGATCGTGCTCTCAAAGAAACCAAACTCAACCGAGACAATAAAATGGCTCAAGAGGTTGCGAGCTGTCAAGGCGAAAAGGAAGTTGCTACCTGAAGGATATGAGGAAGCACTCAACGCATACAGGCGTGGAAATTATGAGGAAGCCAAAAACGCTCTTCAAACCATCGTAACAAATTACCCAAACTTTATGCCGGCGCATTTCTGGCTTGGCGTAGTTCAAATGCGTCTTGGAAACACTGAAGAAGCGATAAAGGCTTTTGCGTTGGTGCTTCAGAAGAAACCGTCATCGGTTGAGACGATGGTCTGGCTTGGACGGCTTGAGGAAGAACAAGGGCGTTGGGAGGAGGCTCTTTGGTGGTATCGCGGTGCGCTCAGCATAAACCCAAGACATAAAGAAGCTCTTGAGCAATACAAGCGCCTCATAGGGAATGTGACAGCGAAATACAAAGTGGGGTTGAATGCGCTCGCAAAAGGCGACTACGATAGGGCGCTTCAGGAGTTAAGCGATATAGCACCGAAGATGCGTTGGCGATTTGATATACAGTTTTGGTATGCGAGGGCGTTGATAGCGAACGGGAAATACGAAGATGCAGCAAAGTTACTCCTTGATATACTGCGGTATCGCCCAAACTGGGCGAACGCTATTTGCTGGCTCGTGGAAGCATATTGTGGTAGCGGGCAGGTTGATGAAGCAGCATACGTGCTCGCGACAGCTTTGCGCTCCAACCCAACAAGCGTGGAGTTGAGAAGGAAGTTTAAGCAATTCGTGAAGGAACACAAAAGGTCAGTAAGGTTGTGGGTGGTGAGGAAACCGTCAACAGTTCCAAGTGTGCTTGTGACGCTGGTCAATAGCTGCCCCGAGGAATTGCTTGTCCACCTCGGTGAACAAGAAGTGAGGCTCCATAGTGGAGCTCAACATACACTTGAGTTGCAACCTTCACTCTACCGATACAGGGCAGTGCCTCATGGTGGTGTTGGTGTGACAGGGCATGTGCTCTTGCTTGGGTGGCACAGCTATGTGCTCACATTCGTCCCTTCGCATTCTGGCGAGGCGCTCACCAAAACATACAGCGACCTTGTTGAATCTTTTAGCTCGCTAAAGTTTGTAAAGTTCACCGTTACAAATGCCTCAGATTGCAAGGCGAGCGTAAAGCTGAACCACCGCTACTTAACATTAAAGCCAAAGAGTAGCATCACTTTGCACATTGAACCTGGTAAAACATCTTATGCGGTCTGTATACATCGGTCAGCTAACTTTACACCTGGCGCCATGGGTGAACTTATACTCCCAGAGTGGCGTTCATTAAGGCTCACGCTTAGGTAGCTTTAGGGCAAAGAGAGATGGCATGTGTTATTGTCAGGACTAAATGGGGATACATCGGTGTTGCAGCGACATGCAATGGCATTGCTATGGTAACCATGCCAATGAAGTCAAAGCGAAAAGTAGAAGAGGCATTGAAAGGCTCACCAGTGGATGAAAGTGAAGAAGCAATGCGTCTGAGCGAAAGCGCAGCCGAAGCACTTGTGAATTATTTTGATGGTAACTATGACGAGCGCCTCAGAAAGCTACCTGTGGATTTACAGGGGTTGGGGGAAGTGCAAAGGAAGGTGCTCATGAGGTTGCGAGAGGTCAAGTTAGGCAATGTGATAACTTACGGTGGCTTGGCAGAATCGGTCGGTTTGAAAAACGGTGCGAGGGTGGTTGGGAGGGCGTTGGCGCAAAACCCGGTCCCGTTTTTCATACCATGCCATCGTGTCATAAGGTCTGATGGTAAGTTGGGTGGGTTCAGCTTCGGTTTAGAGTTGAAGAGGAAGCTCATAATGCACGAGATGAAGATTGTTAAGGGGGAGAGGTGAACGTGAGTTTGAAGGCGATACTTTGTCGCACAGCTTTGAATGTTTGTGGGCTTTATCTTATGGCGTGGTTGCTGAAGGACGGTTTGCATATTAGCGGTCTTCTCAGCGCCATCGTTGTCGTGCTTGTTTATGGCTTTGTAAGCGCGCTTGTCCGCCCTTTGCTCTTTGTGCTACGATTGATGAGCAGTGGCATAAACATGTTAACATTTGGGTTGTGGAACTTCGTCATCTCCGTGCTCATCAACTCCCTTCTCTTCTTCGCTCTCGGGATGAGTGGCTTGATCAATGGCTTTAGGGTGCAAAGTTTTTCAGCAGCGTTTTACACAACGGTTGCCATGAGTATAATAAACGTTGTTGGTAGCATATGGCTTAAAGGGGCAGAGGAAAAATGATTAGCAGTCATTCTTCAAATTCTGTGCCGAAGCTCATCATAGTGACTGGCATGTCAGGTGCAGGGAAAACACTGGCGAGCCATTTCCTTGAGGACATGGGTTACTTCTGTGTTGATAACCTGCCACCACAACTCATCCCTACTCTCATACAGCTCGCTGGCAAAGCAGCACCACCAATTGAAAAGCTCGTTTTAGTGGTGGACATAAGAGGCGGTGATTTCTTCCCAGAGCTCTTTAAGATGCTTGATCAACTGCGTTGTAGCGGTGTGCACTTCCAAATTCTCTTCCTCGATGCTGACGATGAGACACTCCTTAATCGTTACAAAGAGACGAGGAGAAAACATCCGTTGATGGATGGCGAGAAAGACCTTCGCAGGGCAATACAGACGGAGCGCGACCAACTTGAGCCATTGAGGGCGATGGCGGATTTCGTAATCAATACATCTCGCCTCTCACCATGGGAGCTCAAAGAACAACTGACGAAGCTGATGACAAGAAAAGGTGAGATGGTCATAAAAGTGATGTCGTTTGCTTACAAGTATGGTGTGCCAACAGATGCTGACATAGTGCTTGATGTGCGCTTCTTACCAAACCCAAACTACGAACCAGAATTGAAGGAGCTAACAGGTTTTGATGAGAGGGTAAAGAAGTTCGTCCTTGATAACGAAGTGGGCAGGGAATACATGCACATGCTGTTTGAGTTCATGGGTTTTTGCCTGCCCCGCTATGTTCGTGAGGGCAAGTCATATTTGGTGATTGCGATTGGGTGCACAGGCGGTAAGCATCGTTCTGTAGCAGTGGCTGAAGTGTTGGCAAACTGGTTGAAGGAGAAGGGATGGGATTGCTTCACTCAGCATAGGGAGATCCAGCGCACAAACGCTACGATACCAAAAAGCACAACACTTTAAATGGAGGTGATCAGCTGTGGCTGTCAAAGTAGCTATAAACGGGTTTGGGCGCATAGGGAGGCAAGTGGCTAAAGCCATTTTTGAAGTCTACCCAAACGATGTTGAGCTTGTCGCTGTAAACGACCTTGCTGATGCAAAGACAAACGCACACCTCTTTAAATTTGACAGCAACTACGGGCGCTTCCAAGGCGATGTATCGGTTAAGGATGATTCATTGGTCATCAACGGCAAGGAGATAAAAGTGTTCGCAGAAAAGGATCCGCAAAAGCTACCTTGGCGTGACCTTGGAATTGACATAGTTGTTGAAGCAACGGGAGTGTTCACACGCCCCGAGAAGGGCGAGACAAGAATATCAGCTGCAAAGCACCTTGATGCAGGCGCAAAGAAAGTCATAATCACAGCGCCATCTGAAGGCGAAGATATAACGCTTGTTCTTGGAGTCAACCACAACATGTATGATCCAAGGCAGCACCATATCGTTTCAAACGCATCGTGCACAACAAATTGCCTTGCGCCTGTCTGCAAGGTGCTCCATGAAAAGTTCGGCATTGAATATGGCTTGATGACAACTGTGCACGCATACACGAACGACCAACGCATCCTTGATCTTGTTCATAGGGACTTAAGGCGAGCGAGGGCAGCAGCGCTCAACATCGTTCCAACTACGACTGGTGCAGCAAAGGCAATACACCTTGTTATACCGGAGCTTAAGGGCAAGCTACATGGAGTTGCATTGCGTGTGCCAGTCGGGACTGTGTCCGTGATTGATTTGAACTGCGTCCTTAGCAAGAAGGTGACGACAGAAGAACTGCACGAAGCATTTAAGGAGGCTGAAAAAACACCATGGAAGGATGGAGGGCTCGGTGGCATATTGCGCTATGAGCCAGAGCCTTGCGTCTCAAGCGACTTTAAAGGCGACCCAGCATCAGCAATTGTTGATGGTGACCCAGCATTCACATTCATCGGACCAGGAGGAATGGCTAAAGTAACAGCTTGGTATGACAACGAATGGGCTTACTCATTGCGGGTCGCCGACTTAATCATCTTCATGGCTGAGAAAGGAATTGAGTGAACGAAACCCGCTTCATTCATCAGAAGCTAAAGCAACTCAAGTTGAACGAAGCGCTCTTTTCCTTAGCTCTTGGAGACAGCGTTGTTTCATCAACTCAAACGATGGTTGAACACCAACGCATATTTCAACTGCTTTTACATTTGTGTAGACAAGCATATCAACTCCGTTTACAGTCATAGCGCCTACATCGCTTGCTTCCCTGAGTAACCTCGTTTCAAGCGGGTTGTAAACGATATCAAACACAACGAGATGCCTATGGAGGCAATCTTTTGGAACTGGTGTATCGTTTTCGTTTGGATGCATACCGACAGATGTAGCGTTGATGAGTATGTCAACCTCGCTTAACACTTTTCTAAGCTCTTCTACATTTAGCTGATGCGCATGCACATTTGCGTGTGACAGCTTTTGCATTACTTCTTCGGTGAGCTGTAAAGCCTTTTCGTAAGTTCGGTTAAACACATGGACACAATCAGCGCCATCTAAAAGCATCTGGAAGCAAAGGCACCTCCCTGCGCCACCTGCACCTATGATGGCGACCTTCTTACCAACCACATCAACACCAGCGTTTTTAAGGCTTTGGCTCGCGCCATACCCATCGGTGTTATAGCCCTTGATCCTATCGTCACAGAAGTGGAGCAGGTTTGCGCTCCCAGTCAGTGAAGCGAGCCAGTCAAGCTCATCAGCTATTTTCGCTGCAGACTCCTTGTGTGGTATTGTCACCATCAAGCCCAAGATGCCCAAAGCCTTAGCACCGTATACAGCTTCTTTGAATTCCTCGCGCCTAACCCTGAAGGCGATATTCCTGACATTCAAGCCGAGTGCCTCAAGCGCTGCGTTCTGTATTACGGGTGTCATTGAGTGCTCTATTGGGTCGCCAATCAAGGCTATGAATTTAGTTGATGCGTCTATCATCTGACATCACCAGTCGTGTCGGATTATACCTGTGCATCAAAGGCGTTCTGTATGAGGTTGATTTGCTTCACCTTACCATCTCGGCTCATGTAGACTTCAACGACATCAAACCTACAATCACGCCACTCATTCTCATACCTCGCAATGTATTCAAGAGCAAGGTTAATCAAGCGCTTTCTTTTACGCTCGTTTACTCCTTCTGCAGGTGTCCCAAATTCGTTGCTTGAACGAGCTTTCACTTCAACGAAGACAAGCGTGCCTTTGTGATCGGCTACTATATCAATCTCACCGCCTCTTAATCTCATGTTTCGATGAAGTATCTTATAGCCACGACTGCGAAGGAATTTTTCCGCCCTCCTTTCAGCAAGCCTTCCAAGCTCAACATTTGAGAGTGGCTTCCTACGCCAAAACAAGTTGCTCACCTGAACTTGTCCAAAAGGTGGCTTGTAGCCGTTAGAAGAACAAGAAACGCTTTTGCTTCTGCACTTGTATTGGCAAACCAGCGAGCCTGCGAGCAAGGTTCTTTACAGCAATACTTACCTCGCTGTTTGGGTGCGATATAACAAATGGTATTCCGCTGTTAATTGAATTTATGATGATGCTTGTTGCATTCGGTATCTTCTCCCATATTGGCATGCCTAAGCGCTCTTCTATCTTGCTATCTGGCACTTCGGTTGTGACTTTTTGTTGCGCCCTGTTTACGACTATGCGCACCTTCTCATTGACATTGTAGATTTTACGAAGCGCCTCTATTAATGCTGCAGTCACTCTTAGCGATAGCACATCCCAAGGGACTGTGATGACAACAATAATGTCAGCAAGGGCGAAGAGAGACAAGTCAGTTGAGTAAGTGACTGCAGGGGCGTCAAGAACGATGTAGTCATACTCCTCTTTCAAAACCTCAACCAGCTTTTGTATTTTCTCAAAGCTTAAAGGCTCTGGCAATCCATCGCTCACATTTGTTGCTGAAGCGAAAACAGAAACACCACTCTCGTGAGTTGCTGCATACGGGCGCAAGAATGTTGTATCTATTTCGCTAAGTTGTTCTGGCAGCCTTTGTAAGCTCAGCCTCGGATTGACATTTAAAAGCACAGCACAATCACCGATGTGTAAGTCAAGCAGTGCTACTTTTACCTTTGTCTCTTGAGCGAGCGCTATTGAGAGGTTTACAGCTATCGTTGATTTGCCAACACCGCCCTTCGCTGCAGTCAGAGCTATAACACGATACTTTTGTGGATACCCCTCTTCTTCTATTGGTTGCACAGTTACATGTTCTTTCTTTGCCCGCCTCCTCTCAACAACCTCTGCTATCTCAATGAGGTGTTTTGCGACGAGTTCTGCATCAAGCGGTCTCACGAAATATTCCTCAACGCCCGCACGCATTGCCTCGTCAACTTTATCTGGCGATTCCTCATCGGAGACAAATATGATGGCTGCATCTGAGTGTCTATCAATGAGTTCCCTCGCAATAGCTATAGCGTTTAACTCTGGCACATCTGCATCTATGACGATGATGTCTGGGGCTTTGATGCTCGCCAGATCAAGCAATGCTGTTGCCGTTGTAGCCAATCCAACTATGCGCAATTGGCGCTCAAGGTTTGGAAGGCGAGTTGCAGCTTTAAATATGGATTGATCTTCTCGCCTTACAAGCCCAAGGAGCACCGTTACAGGTGGACGAACATGGCTGTTAGACATTTCTTCACTAACACCTGCCACACTTGTGAATTAGCGTGGGAGAACAACCTCCTCCCTCTCCGTCCCACGATATACCGTGATCGTTCTTATCGGTGAAACGACTGGAACACTCACGGCAGTTGGGATCTGCTCCTTTGGCGCTGCTTGTGGTTTCGTAGCGCGCTTTATCGGTGTCCCCGAACTAACGGGAGCTCTTCTTTGCTCCTCAATGACTGGGATCATGAATGTATCGGTCTCATTTCTGATAGCGATATCAATCTTTGTGTTTCCAGCATGGATGGCACTCAGTATTTTTTGGGCTTGAGTTGGAGTGACGCTCAAAACCACTCTTCTCATTGTCACTTGCGGTTTGCGAGTCAGCTGAGTAGCCTGTGACGATTGCTGTTCAGCTTGCGGTTGCTCTGTCCTTTGGGCTTCCGTTACACGCACAGGGGTAGCCTCACCAGTTTCAACTATTTCGTCAACGGAAAGCACCCTAACAGCTTGTGCAAGCAAACTGCTACGAGTCGTCTTTACGCCGGTTGCACTCGTGAATTCGTAGACTGCAAACACATCAACGATGTCACCCGGCATGACTATATCAGCAGTTGACTCATGCACTCCAAGGTAAATGGCAATAGCCCTGTTGCCAACTGGGACTTGGTAGCCTCGTGCAATACTGCCCGAAACAAGGAGAACGCCTTTGCGCAATACTTCGCCTTGAGCAATCGGTTGAATTGGTATGCGCATAATGGCTTCCTCAACGCTTTTGATAGCGTCTTGAGGGACTTGTGTTATTGGTATCTTTTTCAGCTCAACTTGCCTTGCTGTTATCGGATGACCCTGAGGTAGAAATGAGCTTGCAACAACTACCTCTACCATCGGTATCTTCTCTTTCACCTTCGCCTTAGGGCGACGGGAGATAGTGTAAATAATCGTCACGACAGTGAGCACGGCAACAAGAAGAATGCCAACCAAGAGCGTCCTTGTCACTTCACTCATCACCTTCCTTTAACGATTGAATGTCATGCAATCGCAATTAGCTTGATTAGCCATCATAAATTCTGTCGCAGACGCATAACACCACAGCAAAGTAAATATGACGCATCTAACGAACCATGTGATATCATGCCATAAAATGAGCGCATTAGAACAAGGTGAGTGGCAATGACCACAAATAGCATTATGGTGGAGTTTGAGCGACTCCATGATATAGAGATTTGTGGGCAATTGGAGCAATACATGGTTGACGGCATTATGCCGAAGGTAGCTATCAAACCAAAATCTGTTGAGGCTCTGAGTAACATACTTGAGGTTGCTTTCAGGAATAATTTCAAAGTGATACCATTTGGAGCTGGCACCGCAATTCACATCGGCAACCCCCCAAAGGGATTTGATATTGCCATTGACATGACAGGGCTTGGGAATGTGGTTGAGTTTTCACCTTCTGATATGGTGGTAACAGTTGAGGCAGGCGTGCGCATGCAATCCCTTCAATCGTTGCTTAACTCACATAACCTTTTCCTGCCAATTGATCCTCCGCAGAATGACATCGCTACAGTTGGTGGCGTTGTGGCAACGAATGCATTCGGGACTATGCGCTTTGGATACGGTTCTGCAAGGGATTGGCTCATCGGCTTAAGTGTCATACAACCAAACGGCAAGCTGACAAGGTTTGGTGGGAAGGTGGTTAAAAATGTTGCTGGCTATGATATGGTAAGGCTGTATGCTGGCTCCTATGGAACGCTTGGCGTTATAGCACATGCAACTTTCCGTCTTCTTCCATTACCTGAGCACAGCGCTATAGTTACGCTTTTGCTTGAAGATGCAAGATGCGTTGAAGCAATGATGCGTTACATCGTTCTTAGCGAACTTCAACCGAGCACAGTTATGGCTCTTGAATGCGACATAACCGACATGCCTCAATTGGCTCACATCTTGAGGAACGCCTATGAACAACATCATGTGTTCCTTCTCCTCGTCGGCTTCGATGATTTCTACGAAGCCGTCAACTATCAAATTGACTTGCTCAAAACAGCTTCAAATGAACACGGTGCCATAGTAGTAAATATCGCTGACGGTGAAGAAGCCGAAAGCGTTCGCTCCACATTGCGCTGGCTTCAGCAAATGCCGAATGCGAAGATGCATGTTAGGCTGACCTTCAGCCCAACTTATTTCATTCGCATTTGTGAAGAGGTGAAGAACACATCCAACCAGTTTGGTATCGCCAAGATGGTGCTCATATCACATCCACTTGATGGCATCCTTTATGTGGGTGTTGTGGAATGTCATGATGATGTGATGGTCAAACTGGCAAAGCATCTCATCGGAGTTGCTGAATCATTTTGTGGCAATATTTTTATTGAACGCATACCATCGCACATCAAGCAGTTGGTGCCAGTGTGGGGACGCAGTATGAAAGCACACTCGCTAATGAAACGAATAAAGGAAGCGTTGGATGAACGCTCCATTATGAGTTATGGGCGTTTCATTGATGGCGTGTAATGACGCTTTCGTTTCAATGCTTCAAATGGGTGATTTGGTATGCATAAACCAGACGACGGACAAAAACCAAAGCTTAAAAGGGGAAAGCAGCTCGGGCTAATAACGAAGGGTTCCCTCGTTGAAGGGTTGGAGATGAAACTCAACCCAGATGTTTCTCCAGAGGAGATAAAGGCAGGCAAGTTCGTCGTAGTTGAAGGCGACGTGTTTGATTTCTTCTCCCTCATAACTGATGTGCGCCTTGATGCAACGCATCACAGCATCTTAGAAAACCCACCATCAACCGAAGAGAAGATAATGCGCGATGTGCTAAGTGGAACAAGCACATATGTGACTGTCACACTTCGCCCGATGTTGACGCTCCCGAAGAGACAAACTAAAGCAAAGGCATCACCAAGCCCTGTTAAGAGCATACCGCCACACTTTTCACCAGTGTATGAAGCAGTTGAAGAGGATGTGAGTCGCATATTTGGGAGTGAGTCCGAAGATAAGCATTATTTCAACATAGGCACACCTCTTGATATGGAGACACCAGTATGCATTGACTTAAGGCGCTTCGTTGAGCGCTCAACAGGCATATTCGGGAAGACTGGCACTGGTAAAACATTCCTTACAAGGCTTGTCCTTTGTGGGCTTATAAGGAGTGGCATCGCTGTGACACTCATCTTTGACATGCATAGTGAGTATGGTTGGTCAGGTCAGAAAGAAGCAGAAGAAGGTAGGAGGACATTCGTTAAAGGCTTGAAACAACTCTTTGGGAATCAGGTCGCTATATTTAGCCTTGACCCACAGTCAACTCGTCGCAGAGGAGTTGCGCCAGATGTTGAGGTCTTCATACCTTTTGATTGCATTCAGGTAGAGGATATAGCGCCGTTGCAAGATGAACTGCGCCTTCACACAACAGCGATTGAAGCAGCTTACTTAATCTACGCAAGGTATCATGCGCATTGGCTTGAAGAACTGCTTGCACGAGGTGACCGCTCACCAGATTCGGATGACCCATTCCCATTAAAGACTTTCGCTGAGGAGCTCGGTGCGCATCCAGAATCAATAGCTGCGCTTTATAGGAAACTCAAAAGGCTTGAGCGGTTCCCATTCCTTGTGAAGTCAGACAGACGCCCAGATGTTGATGCTATTGAGCACATCATGAGATACCTTCGCGAGGGGAAACACATAGTGCTTGAGTTCGGTCAGCAATCAAGCATGCTCTGTTATCTCCTTGTCTCAAACATAATCTCAAGGCGCATACACGAGGAGTATGTTAAGCAGACGGAGCGTTACCTTGCAACGCAAGACCCAAAGGATGAGCCAAAGCAACTCATCATCGTCATAGAGGAAGCACACAAATTCCTCAACCCGAGCGCAGCAAAGCAAACCATCTTTGGAACGATAGCGAGGGAGATGCGCAAATACTACGTGAGCTTGTTGATTGTTGACCAACGCCCATCGGATATTGATGACGAAATAATGTCGCAGATAGGGACGAAGATCATAGCTCAATTGAATGACGAAAAAGACATCTCAGCTGTCCTTACAGGCGTAAGCAATAGCTCTGGCTTGAGGAGCATTCTGGCAAGCTTAGAAACAAAACAACAGGCACTTGTCATAGGGCATGCTGTGCCAATGCCCGTAGTTATACGCACAAGGGACTACGATGAAAAGTTTTACGAAGAGGTGATGCAACTCACTGCTCCTGTGAGTAGCCTTGAGGAAGGAACAAACATGCTGTGGGCGTAACGAACTTGCTTATCTCACTCTCTTGCCATCCTTATTCTTTGCCTTTACCCTATCACCAAATATCCTCTTCAGCCTTGAAAAACTCGCCTCTGCCATGTTCCTTCTCCCATACCCTTTCTCTTTTGCCCATCCATCAAACCCTTTCTCCCTCACCTCCCTTATCGTCTCATCCCTTCCCAATAATCCCCTCTCCCTTCCATCCCTTCTAACCTTTATCACCACCTTTGCTTTCATCCTTTCAACTTCTCTCCAAACCTTTTCCCTGTCATATGCACCGTCCATTATCATCTCCCTTACCTTCAAACCTTTACCTTCAACTCCCTTAATCAAACCCTTGAATACCTTGCTGTCGTGAACCCTTCATCAGTCAAAGAAAATTCCACCATCTTCCCTTTCTTTTGGTCAAAGCATATGTGAACCTTTATCCATCCTTCTCCCTTTGCCTCTTCACCCATTCACCATCTCCCATAACCTTAACACTTGAACTGTCAACGATAAAAACCCATCCCTTCCCCCTTTTCCCTTCTCACCCTGAAAACTTCAAACTTCAATTTCTTCCTCCTTCTGCAAAGGGTAGAAAAGCAAGGAACAGGCAAAGGAAGAGAAGCAAGAGAAAACAAAGACTTAACAAACCCTTCCCTTTGCCTTAAAGGAAGATGAAAGATTTGGCTTATGGCGGCCAAAAACTTAATGGCAATTTCGCTGTAAAGGAAAGGATGACCTCTCTTCCTTCTTCCTTCTCCCTCTGTCCATCCATCTATGACTTCTTCTCTTAGCCAAATTTGAATGGATGCTCTT
>Ga0197143_1001873_pt1 | contig 16700 bp, 20 predicted proteins | sample GBS70_MetaG_FD_148603 | JGI IMG/M metagenome (GOLD analysis project Ga0197143, IMG submission 148603) | Sediment microbial communities from Great Boiling Springs, Gerlach, Nevada, United States - GBS 70_MetaG | ecosystem: Environmental > Aquatic > Thermal springs > Hot (42-90C) > Sediment...
CTGCTGGAGCCCCCCGGAATGTAGCCAGGGGCGGAGGGGTTGTCCGTGGGACCGAAGGCGCTGCTCTCCCCGCTGGAGCCGCAGGCGAACTCGTCCATGTTGGTCATCCCCACCACCACCCCCCCCTCCCTCCTGATCCTGGCCACTACCTCGGCGTCGTAGGGTGAAACGTAGTCCTCTAGGGTCCTGGAGGCGCAGGTGGCCTTCAGCCCCCTCACGTTGAGGTTGGACTTCACCGCCACCACCAGGCCCGACAGTCTCCCCCCTTCCCCCCTCCTGATCCTCCTCTCCACCTCCTCCGCCTCCTCCCTGGCCCGGGGGTTCACCTGAAGGAAGATGTTGAACCTTTCGTTCAGCCTCCCCACGCGCTCCAGAATCCTCTCCAGGTTCTCCATGGGGGAGAGCTCCCCTCCCCTGAGGGCCTCCAGCTTCTCTAGCGTGCCCATCCGGCCGCCTCCACCCTCAGGTTGCCCTCCTCATCCTTGGAGGGGGCAAGCGATAGGAACCTCTTCCTGAAGGCCTCCCTTTCCTCCTTCGGGGAGGGCTTTCCATCCTCCCTGAGGGGCTGATGGAATTCCCTCAGGTAGTAGGTACCCTCCTCCGCCGTGAGGATTTCTAGGCTCCTAGAAAGGGCCTGCAGGATCTCCTCCGCGCTCCTCTCCACCTCCCTTCTCCAGTCCTCTCCCTTGGCCTTCATCGCCACGAAGCTTTGCCCTCAAAGGATTAAGGTTTGGGGATGACCCAGAAATCGCAATGTTCGTCCCCCTGGGAGACGCACCTTATCTCCTCCACCTTGAACTTCCTTCCCGTGAAGACCTCCGTCACTCCCGCTATGAACCCGGCCAGGTAGTGGCAGCTCTTGGTTCCAGTCTTGAGCCTCTTGGAGATGAAGGTCCCCCCCTTGAACCTGAAGATCCTCCTCTCCCCCTCCTTGAAGAACTCTATCTCCCCCGCCCCGGTGCACTCGAAGAAGGCGTTCGAGTACCTCACCTTCTCCCTTATATCCTTCTCCTTCAGCTTGAATTCCTCCATCATCCACCTCCCGGCCTTCCTCCCGCAGCCCAGCCCTATCTCGTAGAGGAGGGAGTAGGGGAGGCCGGTTCTTATGTCCCTGGGAATCACCTCCTCCACCTTCTTGCCCATGTGCAGCATGCAGCAGAACCACATCTCGAAGGCCTTCCTCCAGTTCTCGGTGAGGTACTTCCTCATCTCCTCGGTGGCGGCCTCCATCTTTCTCCCTTTCCCCTCCCCTCTATAATAGCTTCTCGCCGGGCTCAACTCTAAAAGTGGTCCGTTTCACCTTGAATGGGATGAAGAAGGAGGCGGAGTTCTGGAGGCCGGAGGGGGAGGGGGTCAGGTGCCTGCTCTGCCCCAGGTTCTGCCTGATCCAGGAGGGAAAGACGGGCTTCTGCGGGGCCAGGAGGAACGAGGGTGGGAGGCTCTATACCCTCATATACGGCTCCGTCACCGCCGCCAACCCCGATCCCATAGAGAAGAAACCCCTGCACCACTTCTGGCCCGGCTCCCTGGTCTTCTCCCTCTCCAGCGTGGGTTGCAACTTCAAATGCGACTTCTGCCAGAACTGGGAGCTCTCCCAGCTCCGGCTAGGGGAGGTCTATCTCAGGGAGATGTCCCCCGAGGAGGCGGTGGAGGGGGCGGTGGAGACGGGATGTTCGGGGATAGCCTTCACCTACAACGAGCCCTCCATCTGGTGGGAGTACTGCCATGACGTTTCCAGGCTGGCCAGGGGGGAGGGCCTGTACACGGTGATGGTGACCAACGGCTACCTCAACCTTCCGGCCTGGGAGAAACTCTCCCCCTACCTGGATGCCGCCAACGTGGACGTGAAGGCCTTCACGGACCGCTTCTACCGAAAGTTCCCCGGCGTTCCCAGCCTTAAGCCCGTGCTGGAGAGCTGCGAGTGGCTGGTGAAGAAGGGAAAGCACCTGGAGGTCACCTACCTCCTCATCCCGGGGGAAAACGACGACCCGGAGGAGATAAGGGGGTTCTGCAGGTGGGTGAGGGAAGGGCTCTCCCCCGATATTCCGGTCCACTTCAGCAGGTTCTTCCCCCACTACAGGCTGAGGGACAAGAGCCCCACCCCCCTCAAAACCTTGGAGAGGGCCAGGGAGATAGCGAGGGAGGAGGGGCTGGAGTTCGTCTACTTGGGAAACGTGGCCCTGCCCGGGGCGGAGGACACCCTCTGCCCCTCCTGCGGGGAGTTGCTGGTGGAGAGGGCGGGCTTCACCATCCTAAGGTACCGGCTCAGGGAGGGGAGGTGTCCGCGCTGCGGGAGGAAGATAAGGATGGTGGGGGAGTTCAGGGGAGGGTGATGGAGACCTGCGACGTGGGAAGCCTGCCCGTTCCGGGGGATGAGGGGAGGCTGGAGGAGGGGAGGAGGAGGTACGCGAGGGGAGAGGGTGGGGAGGAGGCGGAGTACTTCGAGCGGCTGGTGGTCTCCTCCTTCCTGGACAAGGTGAGGTGCGGGATAGACCTCCCCAACTACCCCCAGTTCTCGGACATGATCTCAAGCTTCCTGGAGCCCCTGCGGGGGGTGAGGAGGAGGGGGGAGGGATACGTGCTGGAAGATGAGCCCTCCCTCAGGCCGGGGGAGGAGGTCCTCCCGGAGGTGAGGGCCCTCCTGAAGCACTCGGATGAGCTGGGGGAGGGGAGGATGAAGGTCTGCGTGACCGGCCCCTACACCCTCTCCTCCCTCTTCCCCGGATGGGATGAGAGCCTCTTCACCCTCCTCTCCCGGCCGCTGGCCAAGCTCATCTCCCACAACCTCCCCCGGGGGAAGGGGCTGAGGGTGGAGCTTCTCTCCCTGGACGAGCCCGTCTTCGGGGTGGACGATCCCAGGCTGGACAGGGGATCGGAGGGGAGGGAGGTCCTGCTGAAGGCCTGGGAGGAGGTGCTGGGGGAAGCGAGGGTGAAGGGGGTGAGGACCCTCCTCCACCTCCACAACACCTCGGACGGCCTCTTCTGGGAGCTGGAGAACCTGGACGGGGTGGAGTCCCACGTGGAGGACCCCCTCTATTCCTCACCTGAGACCCCCCACCTGCTGGAGAGGAGGGACAAGTTCCTGAAGGTGAGCGTGGCCAAAACGGACTTCGACCGCTTGGTGGAGAGGAGGGTGGGGACGGGGGAAAAGGTGGGGGAGGTTTGGAGGGGGATAAGGGAGGGAAGGGTGAGGGCGGAGGAGTACCTGGAGGATGAGGGGGAGATGGGCCTCAGGCTGAGGAAGGCGGTGGAGAGGTTCGGGGAGAGGGTGGTCTACGCCGGACCGGAGTGCGGGCTCAGGGGGTTCCCCACCTACGAGAGCGCCTTGGAGTGCCTGAGGAGGGTGGCCCGAGCCGTTATCCGCTTCCGGAAGTGAAGGCCTCCTACCCCATGGCCTCCCTTAGCTTCCTCAGCCCCAGCTCCGCCAGCTCCCTGGCCCTGTTCTCCGTCCTGGCCTCCGCGAAGCATCTGAAAATCGGCTCCGTTCCTGAAGGACGTAGGAGGAGCCAGCCGTCCCCTGTTTGTATCTTCAAGCCGTCCGTTCGGTCCAAGTGGTAGGAGGAGAACTCCTCCTCAAGCCTCCTCAGAACCCTCTCCTTCAGCTCGTTGGGGCAGGGAACCCTCTCCTTGACTTGGAAGTATAAGGGTAGCGTGGCATCGAACTCCGAGGTGCTTTTTCCGCTCTCCGCCAGGGCCTCCACGAACTTCAGGGAGGTGAGGATTCCCTCCCTGCACCTGGACCAGTCGAAGAACATCACCCCACCGTTCTCCTCTCCTCCTAGGTCACCCCCGTTCCTCTTGAACTCCCCCACGATTTCGGGCTCCCCCACCCTGGTGCGCACCACCTCCCCGCCCAGCTCTCGGGCCACGTCGTCTATCACCGAGCTGGTAGCCACGGGGGTGATGATTCTGGGTCTCCTCCTTCCCCGGAGGTAGTGCCTGGCCACCAGGGCGAAGACCCTGTCTCCCATCAGCACCCTTCCCCTCTCGTCCGCCACCACGGAGCGATCCGCGTCCCCGTCCAGGGCTATGCCCAGGTCCGCTCCGGTGGAGGCCACCGTGCGGGAGAGGAGGGTGAGGTTCTCGGGAAGGGGCTCCAGCTTCCTGGAGGGGTAGGTGCCGTCTAGGTAGTCGTTGAGGGAGATCACCTGCATGCCCAGCTCCGAGAGCAGGCCTGGAACCACCAGGGAGCCCATGGCGTTCCCGCAGTCCACCACCACCTTGAGCTTCCTCTCCGGCGGCCTCACCCTCTTCAGCACCTCCTCCCGGTAGGGCTCCAGGGCGTCCGCCTCCTCCACCCTCCCTATCTCCCTCCACCCCACCTTTCTCAGCCTCCCCTCCTCCAGCAATTTCTCTATCTCTCCCTCCCTCTCCCTGGAGAAGCCGCTCCCGTCTTCCTCCCAGAACTTCACCCCGTTGTACTCGGGGGGGTTGTGGGAGGCCGTGATCATCACCCCCGCCGAGCACCGGAAGTGCCTCACCCCGAAGGAGAGGACGGGGGTGGGAACCAGGCCCAGCCTCAGCACCCTGCACCCCCCGCTGGTTAGGCCGGAGATCACGGCCTGCTCCAGCATCTCCGAGGAGGTTCGGTTGTCCCTTCCCACCGCCACCTCACCCCCGTTCCCCAGATGGGTGGCCAGGGCCAGGCCCAGCCTGTAGGCCAGCTCGGGCGTCAGCTCCACGTTGGCCACCCCCCTCACCCCGAAGGTCCCGAAGAGCCTGGGCATCACTAAGGTTGAGCCGCTTTCCTTAAAAGGGACGTGAGGTTAGCCGAAGAAAACGCTGGCCACCTCATACAGTTTCAGATCCACCGTCTTTCTCTTCCCTATCACCTCTCCCAGGGGAACGGAAACTATCTCGTCCCCGCGCAGGGCCACCATGTGATCGAACTTCCCCTGGTGCACCAGGTCCACCGCCGCCACCCCGAACCTGGTGGCCAGGATCCTGTCGAAGGGGGTGGGCGAGCCCCCCCGCTGTAGGTGTCCCAGCACCACCACCCTAGTCTCCATGCCAGTGAGCCTCTCTATCTCCCTAGCCAGGTAGTACCCCACCCCTCCCAGGGTGACGTGGCCGAACTCGTCCACGCTCTCGCTGTAGACTATCTCCTTGCCCCCCCTGGGCTTGGCTCCCTCCGCCACCACGATGAGGCTGAAGTTCCTGCCCCTCCCCCTCCTTCTCCTCAGGTACTCACAAACTTCCTCTAGGTCGAAGGGCCTCTCGGGGATCAGGATGACATCCGCTCCCCCCGCCAGCCCGGCGTGAAGGGCGATGTGCCCGGTGTACCTGCCCATCACCTCCAGGATGATGACCCGGTGATGGGCCTCGGCGGTGGTATGGAGCCTATCCAGGGCCTCCGTGGCTATGGCCACGGCGGTATGGAAGCCGAAGGTGTAGTCCGTCCCCACCAGGTCGTTGTCTATGGTCTTGGGAACCCCCACGCACCTCAGACCGTAATCGGCCAGGCGGTGGGCCACCCCCAGCGTGTCTTCCCCTCCCACCGCCACCACCGCCTCCAAGCCCGCTTCCCCCGCCCTTTTCACGATCAGCTCCGGACCCCCCTCCCTCTTGAAGGGGTTGGTTCTGGAGGTTCCGAGGATGGATCCCCCCCTGGGAAGGATGCCGGAGACGGAGTTCAGATCCAGGGGAAGGAAGGACCCCTCCAGCAGCCCCCTCCACCCGTCCCTTATCCCCACCACCTCGTCCCCGTGCTGGAGCCCCCTCCTGACCACCGCCCTTATCACCGCGTTGATGCCCGGGGCGTCCCCTCCCCCGCTGAGGATTCCTATCCTCATCCCACCGCCCTCCCCGAACTGCCGAAGAGGCGCATCTTCTCCCTCACCACCTCCTTCATGGCCTCCCTGGCCGGACCCAGGATCTTCCTGGGGTCGAACTCTCCCGGGGAGGTGGCCAGGACCTCCCTGACCGTGGCGGTGAAGGCCAGCCTCAGGTCCGTGTCTATGTTCACCTTCGCTATCCCCAGGGAGATGGCCCTCTTCAGGTGCTCCTCGGGTATCCCCTTGGCCCCCGGGAGCTGGGCCCCGTACCTGCTGGCCTTCTCCACCGCCCAGGGGGGAACGCTGGAGGCTCCGTGCAGGACCAGCGGCACCTCCACCCTTTCCCTGACGAGTTTCAGCCTCTCGAAGTCCAGCCTGGGCTCACCCTTGAACTTGTAGGCCCCGTGCGAGGTGCCTATGGAAACCGCCAGGGCATCCACCCCCGTGAGCCTCACGAACTCCTCCGCCTGAGCCGGGTCGGTGAGGAGGGCCTCCCTCTCCTCCACGCTTTTCTCCTCCATTCCCGCCAGCCTTCCCAGCTCCCCCTCCACCGAAACCCCCTTCTGGTGGGCCAGCTCCACCGCCTTCCTGGTTAGGGCCACGTTCTCCTGGAAGGGGAGGTGGGAGCCGTCTATCATCACGGAGGTGAAGCCCGCCTCCAGGCATCTGGAAACCGTCTCCAGGTCCTCCCCGTGATCTAGGTGGAGGGCGAGGGGTACGGGGAGATCCTCGGCCACGGTCCTTACCGCGGTGGCCAGGAGGCGTAGCCCGCCATACCTTATGGCCCCGGGGGAGATCGCCACGATGACGGGGGATCTTTCCTCCACCGCCGCCCCCGTCACGGCCCACAGGCCCTCCAGGTTCTGGATGTTGAAGGCACCCACAGCGTAGCCCTCCCTCCTGGCCCTCAGCAGGAGCTCCCCTCCGGAGACGAGCATCCTTTTACTTGGCTCTGGTGGGTAATATAGACAGCCTAGCGGAGGGCCCTCACAGCCCTCACGAACTCCCTCATGAGCACCTCCTCCTTCACCCCCGGGGAGCGCTCTATCCCGCTGGAAACATCCACCCCGTCTGGCCTCACCTCCTCCACCGCCCTCCTGACGTTCTCAGGATTGAGCCCCCCCGCCAGAAAAACGGGCTTCCCCAGGGTCCCCCTGATCCTCCCGCTCACCGACCAGTCGTGGGTCCTGCCCGTTCCTCCCCCCAGCGGTCCCTCGGTGTCCAAAAGCACGTAGTCACCAACCCTTTCCGCCTCCCTCGCCTTGAACAGGAGAGAGGGCTCGTCCGGGGCCTGGGGGACGGGAACCGTCACCATCAGCTCTCCCCCCGGCCTCCTCAGCTTGGAGAGGGGGAAGAGGGGGTTCACCTGAATCACTTCGGGCTCCAGCTCCCGGTAGACCTCCTCCACCTCCTCAGGCCTTCTCGGCCTGAGGACTGCCACCCTCTTAACCCCCGACCTGACGCGCTCGAACAGCCTCTTGGCTTCCCCCACCGAGACCCTGCGGGGAGAGGAGGGAACCAGGTTCACCCCCACTAGGTCCACCCCCAGCTCGCAGGCCCTCTCCACATCCTCCGCCCTCGTGAACCCGCACATCTTTATCAGGATGCCCATCCTTTCCCCTACCCCTCCTTGAAGAAGAAAGCTTACGGTTTCCTCCTGGCGGCCCCCTTCAGGGACCTGACGAAGTCCGCGATCCTGGGGAGGGTGCTTTCGGGCTCCTCCAGCCTCTCCGAGTAGATCCTGGCTATGGCGCTCCCCACCACGCATCCGTCCGCCCCCGCCCGCAGGAGGGAGGCCACGTGCTCGGGGCGGGAGATCCCGAAGCCCACCAGGAGGGGTAGGGGGGTCGCCCTCCTCACCCTGCCTATGAGCTCCAGCGTGGAGGGCTCCAGCTCCTCCCTGGCTCCCGTCACCCCCTCCACCCCTATCACGTACAGGAAGCCCGAGGCCTCCCTCACGATCCTCCCCAGCCTGGCCTCGCCGGTGGTGGGGGTCACCTGGAGGATCAGGTGGAGGCCCCTCCTCCTGGCCTCCCGCAGGAGCTCCCCCGCCTCCTCCACCGGAAGATCGGGGACGATCAGGCCCTGGGCCCCCGCCTTTCTTGCTTCCCCACAGAACTCCGCCAGCCCCCTGGAGAAGATCAGGTTGTAGTAGGCGGTGAGGAGGACGGGAAGCCTCAGACCCTCCTCCCTCAGCCCTGCCAGCGCCTTCAGGCAATCTCGGGGGGTCACCCCTGCCGACAGCGCCCGCTCGCAGGCCGCTATGAAGGTGGGGCCGTCCGCTATGGGATCGGAGAAGGGTATTCCAAGCTCCAGCAGGTCGGCCCCGCTCTCCGCCAGAGTCCAGAGGAGCCTAAGGGAAAAGGAGGGTGAGGGATCCCCGAAGTAGACGTGAGGCATGAGGGCGCCCTCCCCCCCTTCCCTCAGCCTTTTCAGGGTGAGTTCAAGCTCCATAGAAGTACCTCATGATGGTCTCCAGATCCTTGTCCCCCCTTCCCGAGAAGTTGACCACCACCACCTCTCCCCTGGAGAACTCCTCTGGGTGGTTCAGGAGAAAGGCCAGGGCGTGGGCGGTCTCCAGGGCGGGTAGGAGGCCCTCGGTCCTGCACACCGTCCTCACGGCCTCAAAGACCTCGCGGTCGAAGGCGTAAACGGGCTTCACCCTCCCCACCTCGCAGAGGTGGGAGATCTCCGGACCCCTCCCCGGATAGTTCAGGCCAGCCGCCCTGGTCTTCGAGGGCTTGACCTGTCCGTGCTCGTCCTGGAGGAGCTGCATGAGGGCCCCGTGCAAGACCCCTGGCCTTCCCAGCTGGAAGGCCGCCGCGCTGTTGTCCGCCTCCAGGCTCTCCCCTCCCCCCTCCACGAAGTACAGCCTCACCTGCCGGTCCTCCAGGAAGGGTCTGAAGGCCCCCAGGGCGTTGCTCCCCCCGCTCCCGCAGGCGATGATGGCGTCGGGGAGCCTGCCCTCCCTCTCCAGGATCTGCTCCTTCAGTTCCCTCCCTATCACGCTCTGGAAGGTGGCCACGATCTCGGGGAAGGGGTGGGGACCCACGGTGGAGCCCATGAGGTAGTGGGTGGTGCGGGTGCACCTGGCCCACTCCCTGAGGGTGTCGGAGACGGCATCCTTCAGCACCCCCGAGCCCGTGCTCACCGGGATCACCCTGGCCCCCAGCAGCTGCATGCGCTTCACGTTGCTTGCCTGCCTCTCCAGGTCCTTCACCCCCATGAAGACCTCCACCTCCAGCCCCACCACGTTCCCCGCCATGACCGTGGCCAGACCGTGCTGTCCCGCGGCGGTCTCCGTGATGAGCCTGCTCTTTCCCATCCGCTTGGCCAGCAGGGCCTGCCCTAGGGTGTTGTTGAGCTTGTGAGAGCCTCCCGTGACCAGATCCTCCCTCTTCAGGTACACCTTGCAACCGGTCAGCTCGCTCAGCCCCCTGGCGTGGTAGAGGGGGGTGGGCCTTCCGGCGTAATCCCTGAGGAGGATCCCCAGCTCCCTCTGGAACTCGGGGGAGGGATAGAGGCGCTCGAAGGACTCTTCCAGCTCCTCCAGGGCCTGCATCAGGACCTCACTCACGTACCTACCCCCGAAGCGTCCGAACCTCCCCTTCAAGGCACCGCCCCCACCAGCTCCCTGACCTTCTCCTCCACCCTCCCCGCCCTCATGAGGGAGGTCCCCACCAGCACCGCGTGGGCCCCCGCCCTCAGCATCCTCCTCACCTGTTCGGGCGTTTCTATCCCGCTCTCGCTCACCAGCGTCACCCCTGGGGGGACCAGGGGGGCGAGCCTCTCCGTCCGGGAGAGGTCCACGTGAAGGGTGTTCAGGTCCCTGTTGTTTATCCCTATCAGCTTGGCTCCCGCCGAGAGGGCCAGCTGCATTTCCTCTTCGTTCGTCACCTCCACCATGGCCTCCATCCCCTCCATCCTCACCCTTGAGAGGAAGGAGGGCAGCCTCTCCCCCAGCACCGTCGCCAGGAGGAGGATGGCATCGGCACCCAGCCTGGAGGCCTCCTCGATCTGATAGGGATCCATCACGAAGTCCTTACAGAGGAGGGGAACCGGAAGGTCGGAGAGTTCCCTGAGGAAACTCGGGTCCCCCCCGAAGTACCTGGGCTCGGTGAGGACGGAGAGGGCCACGGCCCCTCCCCTCACCATGGCCTCCGCCAGCCCCCTCCTTTCCTCCGGGGGGCGTAGCCTCCCGGCGGAGGGGGAGGAGAGCTTCAGCTCCCCTATCACGGGAACCCCCCTCGCCCCCCTTATCGCCCTCACCAGGCTCCTCTTGGGCCTGGGGGGAGGAAGGCCTTGGAAGGACCTCTCCCTCTTCCTCCTCTCCACCTCCCTCTCCACCTCGGGCAGGATCCTCTTCAGGAAGCTCATTTTCCCAGCTCCTCTAGCCTTGCCGGGTCCCCTCCGGTGGCCCTCACGAACTCCCTCAGCTTCTCCAGGGCCCTTCCTGAATCCAGGGCCTCCGAGGCCCTCCCCACCCCCTCCCTGAGATCGGAGACCCTTCCTCCCACCAGGAGGGCGGCCGCCGCGTTCACCAGCACCACCTCTCTCCTCGGCCCCTCCTCCTCCCCCGAGAGGATCTTCAGCAGGATCCTGGCATTTTCCACGGCATCTCCCCCAGCCAGTTCCTCAGGTCTTGCCCTCTCCACCCCGAGCTCCTCGGGCCTCAGGGTGTAGCTGATCACCTCCCCCCCCACCAGCTCCGAGACCTTGGTCTCCCCCAGCGTGGATAGCTCGTCTAGCCCGTCCCTCCCGTAGACCACCAGCGCCCTCTCGCATCCCAGCCTTCCAAGCACCCTGGCCAGCTTCTCGGTCAGTCCCTCCTCGAAGACCCCCACCACCTGTCCCTTCGCCCCGGCGGGGTTGGTAAGGGGTCCCAGCACGTTGAAGACCGTCCGTATCCCCAGTTCCCTCCTCACCGGGGTGGCATGCTTCATGGCCGGGTGGAAGAGGGGGGCGAACATGAAGCCCACCCCCACCTCCTCGAGGCATCTCTGAACCCGCTCGGGGGGAAGCTCTATCGCCGCCCCCAGGGCCTCCAGCACGTCCGCGCTCCCAGCCCTGCTGGTGACGGAGCGGTTGCCGTGCTTGGCCACGGGCACCCCCGCCCCCGCCGCCACGAACATGGCGGCTGTACTTATGTTGAAGGTCTTTATCCTGTCACCCCCCGTCCCGCAGGTGTCCACCAGCCTCCCCCCCACCCTGGGATGGATGCGGAGGGAATGCTCCCTCATTACCCTGGCGAAGGCGGAGAGCTCCTCGATCGTTTCCCCTTTCATCCTCAGGGCGGTCAGGAAGGAGGCCACCTGCACGGGGGAGGCCTGCCCGGAGATCAGGTACCTCATCGCCTCCTCAGCCTCCTCCTCCGTGAGGTTTCGGCCCTCTACCACCTTCTCCAGCGCGGGGCGCAGGGGGTTCATCCCACCACCTCCAGGAAGTTCCTCACGATGGTCTTCCCGTGCTCCGTGAGGATGGACTCCGGGTGGAACTGGAGGCCGAACACGGGGAAGCGAACATGCTTCAGACCCATGAGCTCCCTCAGTTCATCATCCGTCCAGGCGATGGGGCGAAGCTCCGGCGGAAGGCTCTCCACCACCAGCGAGTGGTAGCGCGTGGCCTCGAAGGGATTGGGCACCCCCCTGAAGAGTTCGCTCCCGTCGTGCCTTATCTTGGAGGTCTTCCCGTGCAGGATTCTTCTGGCCCTCCCTATCCTTCCCCCGAAGGCCTGAGCGATGGTTTGATGTCCCAGGCAAACCCCCAAGATGGGCACCTCCCGGTAGAACCTTTTCACAGCCTCCAGGGAAATTCCGGCCTCGGAGGGAGTTTTGGGTCCTGGAGATATCACTAGGGCCTCTGGCCTCGCCCTCTTCACCTCCCCCAGGGAGGAGCGGTTGGTGAGCACCACCGGATCCGCTCCCAGCTCCCCCAGGTACTGCACCAGGTTGTAGACGAAGGAGTCTATGTTGTCTATGACCACCACCCTCAGCCTTCCACCCCCGCCGCTTGCAGGAGGGCCCCCGCCTTGTTTTTGGTCTCCAGGTACTCCTTCCACCCCCTGGAATCCGCCACCACCCCCGCCCCCACCTGCACGTATCCCCTCTTTCCCTCCACCACCAGCGTCCGGATGGCGATGGCGAAGTCAGCCGTTCCAGGGTCCCCCGCGGAGGAGGGAGGGCCGAAGACCCCCACCGCTCCGGCGTAGATCCCCCTCCTGGTGGGCTCCAGCTCCTCGATGATCTCCATGGCCCTCACCTTGGGGGCTCCGGTGACGGTTCCGGCGGGGAAGGTGGCCCTGAAGGCGTCCAGGGCATCCCTGTCGGGGCGGAGGCGTCCCACCACTTGGGAAACCAGGTGCTGCACGTGGCTGTACTTTTCCACCTTCATGAACTCGGTCACCCTCACGGATCCGAACTCCGAGACCCTCCCCACGTCGTTCCTGGCCAGATCCACCAGCATCACGTGCTCGGCCCTCTCCTTCTCATCGGATTTGAGTTCCTCCTCCAGCCTCCTCTCCTCCTCCCCCTTTCCCCTCCTCCTGGTCCCGGCGATGGGCCTCACGCTCACCTCCCTCCCCTCCACCCTCACCTGCAGCTCTGGGCTCGACCCCACCACGGTGCGCCCGGGGAAGTCGAGCATGAAGAGGTAGGGGGAAGGATTCAGCTCCCTCAGCCTGAAGTAGAAGGGCTCCGGAGGGGGAGGGGGGAAGAGCTCCATCCTCCTGGAGAGGACCACCTGAATGGCGTCCCCTTGGAGGATGTACCTGCGGGCCTCCTCCACCCTCCTCTCGAACTCCCTCCTGGTTAGGTTGCTCCTCACCCCGCTCCCACCCAGCTCCCCCTCTGGCCCCCGGCCCTCCACCGCCTCCATCTCCTGCAGGATCCTTTCTCCCCCTTCCTCTCCCGGGAGGAGGTTCACCGCGTAGATCCTCTCCCCCCGCGCCCTGTCAAAGACCACCACCCTCTCCGGGAGGACGAACTCCAGCTCGGGCTCCCCCAGGTCGTCCTTTGCGTTCCCGCCCAGCTCCACTTGGTACCTCACGTAGTCGTAGCCCACATAGCCCACCACCGGGCGCAGGTACCTGTTTCCTGGAGGGAAACCCACGAACATCTTCTCCCTGAGGAGTTCCAGGGGATCCCTCCCCACCCTCCCCTCCTCCGCCAGCTCCCCCCTCTTCCAGAGCCTGAAGCACCCGTCCTTCACCACCAGGTGGAGAAGGGGGGAGTATCCCACCACGGAGTACCTGGCCAGCTCTCCCGGTCCCTCAGCCGATTCCAGCAGGAAGGAGGGCCCCAGCTTCCCCCTCACCCCCAGGTAGAAGCGGGCGGGGTCCAGGTATCCCTCCCTCCGCAGCAGGAGGGTTCTTCCCGTTTCCATCCCTTCCTCTATTTATTGTATCTTTTAATACTTTATAGTACATTTTTGTTCAATATGGAGGAATCAGCGGGGTAGCGCGAAATTCTGCCAGCCTCATCTAAAAAGAAATCCGCAATTTCCCAGAGGGAAGGCTTGAGACCCCTCCTTGAACGCCCCGGGCCCCTCCTGAGGGGGAGGATGCTGGATAGACCCAACCGCTTCACCCTCTTGGTCAGGATGGGCTGGGGGGTGGAGAGGGTTCACCTACCGGACCCAGGGGCCCTCCGCACGGTGCTGGCTCCCGGAAGGGAGGTGATCTGCGAGAGGAGGGAGGGAACCGGGAGGAGGACCCGCTTCACCGCCCTGGCTGTGAGGGTGGGAAGGATCTACGTGATGGTGGACTCTTCCCTGGCCAACCTCCTCTTCGCCAGGGCCCTGGAGGAGGGGCTCCTTCCGGAGCTCAGAGGGAGCCGGATCCTCTTCCGGGAGAAGAAGATGAAGGAGGGGAGGCTGGACTTCATGCTGGAGGGGGCTCGGGGGGAGAGGAGCTACGTGGAGGTGAAATCCTGCACGCACGTGGAGGGGGGCGTGGCGAAGTTCCCGGACAGGCCCACGGAGAGGGGAAGGAGGCACCTCAGGCTCCTCCGCAGGCTCTCCAGAAGGGGGGAGAGGGCTTACCTTTTCTTCGTAATCCAGAGGCCCGACGCCGAGGTCCTCAGACCCTTCAGGGAGGTGGATCCGGAGTTCTCGGTGGAACTCCGGAAGGCAGAGGAGGAGGGCGTCCTCCTCAGGGCCTTCTCCATCCACTTCCGGCCCCCCCGCCTCTACTTCTGGCGGAGGGTGAGGGTGGAGGCATTGTCCCCTTAAAAAGGGCTTCCCTCAAAACCTCCCGATGGACGAGAGGGGAGCCATGGACATCCCCATCAAGCTGGTGATAGCCCTGGCCGTGGGAGCCATCTCCATGGGGGTCCTCACCCAGTTCGTCAACACCTCCGAGCGGATGATGTGGAGGGACCTGAGGGTGCTTCTCTCCTACAAGGGGGGAGGATCCCTCCAGGTGAGCGTTTTCGATGGGGAGACGGGGCAGCCGCTCAACGGGGCCACCGTGGAGGTGAGGTATCCCGGAGGGGTGAAGATGCACACGCTGGGCTCCTCCTCCAGCAGCTACACCTTCTCCCTTCCCAGGAGCGGGACCCCTTATCTGGCCACCGTGAGGGTAACCCATTCGGGCTATCTACCCTGGGAAGGTCAGGTGGCCATAGAGTGAACGATGGAGTCCTTTCCGCTCGTGCTCCTGCTGAGTCTCCTCCTCTCCCTCTCCACCCTCTCCCTGGGGCTGGCAGGAGTGGAGAGGCTGAAGAGGATGGAAGAAAGGGAGAGGTCCCTCCAGGAACTCCGTCTCTTGCTGGAGGAGATAAGGTCCCTTTCCTTCTCCCACCGAGGTAGTGAGAGGGAGGTGGAGCTGAAGCTGGGAAGGGGGGAGCTCCTGGTTCTGGGAGAAAGGGTGGAGGTGTGGCTGGAGGGGGAGAAGGTGGGTGAGGGGATTTCACCTCTTCCCCTTCGCCCCTCTCCTCTCCCCTTGAGGGAGGGAAGGTACCTTCTCAGGCTAGAGGGAGGGAGGAACCCCGGGGTTCTGATTCTCCCCGTTTCCCGCTCTTAAGGGGGCGGGGCACAAACCGGACGGATGGGCAGCCTGAGTCTCTTCCTCTCCGGCAAGACCGCCGCCGCCCTGGCCTCCATGTTCCTCTTCGTCAGCTGCCTTCAGCTCTCCTCCCGCCTGCGTTTGGACGGGGAGAGGGAGGAGGGGAGACAGGTGGCCTCCATGGTGATCAGGATTCTGGAGCTCTCGGCCTCCCTTCCCGCGGGTGGGAGGATGGAGGTGCCGCTCCCTCCGCTGGAAAAGGAGCTCCTGCTGAGGGGGAGGTGGGAAGGGAGCCAGGTGGTGGAGGTTTGGGACGGGGAGGACCTGCTGGTATCCTCCCTCCTCCCCCTTCCAGTTGAAGGAGGATCCTTCGAAACTTCACTACTCAGTGCCGGACGGCTTCTGGTGATCAGGGGGGAGAACCTCCTGCTCTTGGAGGGGGGGTGAGCCCACGGAGGACCTCTACGCTTGGCCGGTGGTGCTTCTCCTCCTTTCCCTCTTCCTGCACTCCCTCTTCTCCTTCCGTGGGGAGAGGTGGGAGGCCGGGGAAGCCGTGAGGGTAACGGAGAGGACCCTCTCCCTTCTTTCCAAGGAGCCCGGCTTGCTGGAGAATCTGGAGCCCGAAGGGAGGTGGAGGATATGGAGGGGGGAGGAGCTGCTGGCGGGAGGGGAAGAACCGGGAGGAAGGACGGTGGTGCTGCCGGCGGCCCTGAGGAGGGGCTTCTCGGCGGAGCTGGTGGAGGTGGAGGCCTGGGAATGAGGGGCACGGCCGTCCTTCTGGATCTGTTGCTCTTCTCCCTGCTCGTCTCTGCCGCCTGCCTCCCCTTACGCCTCCCACCACCTTCCGAGGAAGAGAGGGTGGCCTCCTCCTTCGGCCAGCACCTCCTGCTCGCCCTCCAGCACGTCACCCTAGACTCCCTGACCCCGGAGTCGGCGGGACTGCGGTACAAGCCGGTGATGGGGGCGCTGGTGGAGGAGGGGGTTCTGGGGAGGGAGGAGGTGGGGAAGGAACTGGAGAAGGCTCTCAGGAACCTGTGCGGCGGCAGGTGGAGCTGCACCTTCCGGGTGGAGGTCCTGAGGTCCTGGGACCGGACCCTCCTGCTGGAGTTCTCCACAGGGGAAAAAGGGGGGAAGAGGGTATACTCCACCCTCCTCCACCGCACCCTGCCCCCTCCCGAGGTGGGCAGGCTGGAGGTGAGGATGGAGCTGTGGTCCCGTTGAGAGGTTTCTTCCCCCTCACCGCCTCGGGTCTCCTCCTGCTCCTCCTCTCCCTCTCGCTCTCCCTACAGGCCCTCAGGATACACCACCTACGCTCCTCCCTTCACCTTCAGGAGACCGGCCTACAGGAGCTCGTTCTGGTGGGGGTGAACGCTAGGAACGACCTTAGGGATCTCTGCAGGTACGCCACCTATCAGGCCCTCTGGGAGGTAGGTCGTCATGCCTCCTCCTACCGGAACGACGGGGAGAGGGTGGAGGCGGTGGAGAACTTAGCTAGGGACCTCTTCTCCTCCCAGCTTCCCCTTCTCCCCGCCCTCTACTTCGAGGCCGATCCGCGCCTCCTCTTCCTTCCGGGGAGGGAGGTTAGGTTCCACCTCTCCCCAACCGAGAACGGTTTTTGCTTCTTGAGGGTGGAGATGCCCGGAGCGGAGCTTCTGGTGAGCTCCCACGACGGCTCCACCCAGCTCCGCTTCCCCCTGGACGAGCTGGAGGTCTTCATCGACTCTAGGTTCTTCCTCCTTCAGGAGAGGATGAACCTCTTCCTGGGTCGCTTGGGGAAGATAGAGGAGAAGTGGAGAAACGCCCAGTACCTCTCCGCTTGGACTCAGGCCCTCTCCCTGCGCAGGGTGGTGCTCTCCCCCTCCTTCGCGGAGGTCAGCCTCTCGGTGGCCTGGGCCTCCGAGGAGCTCGGGACCTTTGGTTCCTTC
>Ga0197143_1001874_pt1 | contig 16694 bp, 12 predicted proteins | sample GBS70_MetaG_FD_148603 | JGI IMG/M metagenome (GOLD analysis project Ga0197143, IMG submission 148603) | Sediment microbial communities from Great Boiling Springs, Gerlach, Nevada, United States - GBS 70_MetaG | ecosystem: Environmental > Aquatic > Thermal springs > Hot (42-90C) > Sediment...
GTAAACCCGTTTACCGGGGAAGGCATTGGTCCTGCCATTAAAAGCGGAATTCTTGCAGCCCAGACAATAAAATCATCCTTTTCTTCAGGAATAAAAGACCCTGAGGTCATCTCAAATATTTATTACCGGAAACTGGAAGAAGAATTTGAAAACTACATGAAGAGAGCCCTCTTCATGAAAAGACTTGCGACCAGCAAATTCGTGACCCACAACGTTCTACGTGTTCTGAATCTTTCGCCTTCTTTAAGTCAGTTAAATATACGATACTGGGTAAAAGGCTGAATTTTTCTTGGTTCTTACTTGACGTAAAGTAATACCCTAATTAAAGTAATACTTACGAAACTGCGGAGGTACCTTATGCCTAGAATAACTTCTAAAGGACAGGTGACTATACCGAAAAAAATACGCAGGCAATTTAAACTGAAGCCGGGCGATGTGGTTGAGTTTAAAGTTGAAAACGGACGCGTTTACCTTGAATTCCACAGAGAAAACATTCTCAGTGCCATTATTAAGCCGGACAGGAAACAAAATGGCTAAGCTTTTATTCGTTAATTACGATGCTTTTTTAAAATACTTTGAGCCTGAAAACGACGAACAGGAAAAGCAGCTGCGCCGTTTTTTTGAAAAGCTTGTCTCGGGAAAAGTAAAGGCCTATACCACCACCCACTCTCTTATCAAGCTTGTCGAGGAGCTTGAAGCCACAGGTAGATGGACAAGGGAAGAAATTGTGAAAAACCTTCATCTTATACTATTAACGCCCAATCTTAAACTGAACTTCCGGGACGTCATGGAAGAAGCCTTAAAGCTTTACAGTGAAAAGGACATATCTTTGTTGAATGCCTACCACCTCGTAATCATGCAGCGTATGAAGGCCGAAAAAGCTGTTACTTTCAGCAGTGACTTCCGCCGTCAAAAAAAATATGACTTTCAGGAGGCAGAATGATGAGCAAAAAAGTTGCTATTATTGGGGCCGGCATAACCGGTCTTACCGCCGCTTATGAACTTTCAAAAGCAAAAATTCCCGATGTAGAAATTAAGGTTTTTGAGAAAAATAACCAGGCTGGCGGAGTGTTTGCAACCGAACATATTGATGGCTTTTTAATTGAAGGTGGTCCAGATTCATTTGAGATTTACAAACCAGCCCCGCTTGAACTGGCAAAAGAGTTGGGAATGGAAGATGAAGTCATAGATGCAAATGAAGAGCTGCATGTTAACTACATTTACATCAATGGCAAGCTACAGCAAATACCAAAAGGATTGCTGGGGCTTGTGCCGCAAAATCTACTTTCTCTTGCTTTCTGTCCGTATCTTTCGCTCGGTGCAAAGATACGGGCAGGTATGGAGCTCTTTATTCCGCCGATTACGCTTGATGACCGCGATATAAGCATCGCAGAATTCTATCAGAGGCGTTTTGGTCGAGAGGTTTTTGAAAACATGGCTGAAGCCCTTTTTGGCAGCATATATGCCTGCATACCTGAAACTATAAGCTTAAAAGCGTGCTGGCCCCGCGGCATGGAACTTGAAAAACAGTATGGCTCGCTGTTGCGTGGAATGCTTGCAAGAAGGCGTGAAGTTAAGAAAAGCAGTCAATCTTTTGCAAAGGCAGCTTCCATTTTTAAATCATTTAAAAATGGGATGTATTCCTTAATCGAAAGATTACTTCAAAAGCTACCGGAAGGAATGATTGAGTACAGCTGCGAAGTCAAAACGATTCACTACGACAGAGATTCGAGAAAGTACAGAATTATCTTTAAAAACGAAGTTATTTATGAAGCTGATGCACTGGTAATTGCAACTTCACCGTCGTATGCAACGGCTAACATTCTTAAAGAACTTGACCGGGGCATTTCTGACATGCTCTTAAGGACACCTTTTGCTTCAAGCGCTACCGTTTCCCTTGCCTACAGAAAAAGCGAATTCAACCATTCTCTTAACGGATTTGGCATCCTTGTTCCGCGCAAGGAAAAAACAACAGTCAAGGCTTCTACCTGGTGCTCCACTAAGTTTCCCGGAAGAGCACCTGAAGACGGGGTTCTTATAAGGTGCTTTGTTGGAAATGCCCAGGAAGAAACCATAGTCTATAAAAGCGACGAAGAAATACTTGATGCCGTCTTTAGAGATCTGGAAAAAATGATGGGGGTTACGGCAAAACCGCTCTTTTATCGCATTTATCGATGGTACAATGCCATGCCTCAATATACCCTCGGGCACAAAGATAGAGTAAAGTTTATTGAAGAACGTGAGAAGCTTTATCCGGGTCTCTGTCTTGTCGGAAACGCTTACAGGGGTCTAGGTATCGGGGACTGCATTAATGAAGGACGCCGTGCACGAAGCATTATCCTCGATTTCATGAAGACGAGTTAGAATTCCGGTCTATTTCACAATTTTTTCATCTCAATTTCAAAAAGATAACCTAGTATGATAGTAGGAAACTGGGTAAGGCGTGATGAGATGGAATTTTTATCTGCTTTAGCGCTTGGAGTTGTTTCAAGTCTTCACTGTTTGTCCATGTGCGGCAACCTGCTCTTCACAAGCTCCTTGTTTCAATCAAGCAAGCTTTCTTCTGCAACCAGGCAGGTCCTATATCAGTCAGGCAGGCTGTTTTCCTATGTTTTAACAGGTGCACTGCTAGCCATTTTCTTTGATAGCTTTAAGCTAGAAACAATTAGACAATACGCAATGCTTTTTCTTTCCGCCGTTCTTCTGTTGATTTCTTTAAGAACACTGGGTTTCACTCTTAACACAAAATTTACACCATTTCGATTTATTGAAACTCTTCAACGACCTATTCTGAAAAAGGTAATCAAACTAAGAAAAATGGGCGGAAGCAGCGCCCTGATAATTCTCGGTCTGCTTAACGGTTTTATGCCCTGTACACCGCTTCAGGCAGCCCAGTTATACGCAGCCAGTACGGCTAATCCCATAAAAGGATCTTTTGTTATGTTTGCCTTTTGGCTGGGAACACTTCCCCTTCTTGCTTCAGCAGGATTATTGCTTGGTAAAGCATCTGCCAGATTTCAGAAAAAAATTAAAATAGCGGCTGGAATGATTATGCTGTTTATGGCCTTACTTGTTCTGGACCGTTCCCTTGTGGTTTTGGGATCCAACCTTTCTCTAACCAGGCAAATGCAGTACATTGAACAGATTTTTGCGTCACGCGAAAAACCGGCTTCAGGTGTTAATAATAAACACACTTATGAAATAAAGATAAGGAATGCAGCTTATAATCCTTACAAGTTAACAGTGCCCAGTGGCAAGCAGATTGAACTTGTCATTGACCGTCAGGAAAACATAAGATGTTCAGATGAATTTCTTATTCCGGAGCTAAACCTAAGGGTACGCCTGCTCCCATATAACAAAACAAAAATTACTTTGCCTCCTCTTGAGCCAGGAATCTACCGTATAACCTGCCAGATGTATATGATGGAAGGGTATTTAATCGTTAAATAAAGCAAAAAGGAGGCTAAATATGCAAAGAAAAAAGCTCGCCATCAAAGGTATGCACTGCCACGGTTGCGAAAAGTTAATCACCATGAGCCTTAAAGAGATCGGCATTAACGTAAGAAAAATTTCTCATGAAAAAGGTTATGCAATCGTTGATATTTCCAAAAATACAGACAGAGAAAAGATCCGACAGACACTTGCCGAACTCGGATATGAGCTTGTAGACATTGTTGACCCTGACGAAAGTAATGAGGACGAGGACTCTTCCCCAACAGAAAAAAATTCAACTTTGCTTCAATTGAAAAAAACTGTGCAAGATCCTAAAACACGAACAATCCTTCTAGGAATAAGCGGCATGACCTGTGCTGCCTGCGTTAAAGCAATTGAGAAATCACTGCTCAGGCTTAACGGGGTAGTCAGAGCAGAGGTAAATCTTGCTACCAACCGCGCCGTAGTTGAATACAAACCTTCCTTGATATCAGAAAACGACATCATCAACGCCGTTAAAGGCGCCGGCTATGGTGCGTCTATTTTAAGCGCTTTCAAAAGCATTTCACAATCGTATGAACAGCAAGAAAAAGAGCAGGAAGAGCATTACAGGTACCTTTTAAAAAGGTTTCACTTTGCAGTAATCCTTTCCGTTCCGATCATTCTTTTTTCGATGGTCCCCTCAATTGCTGATTCAGTTTCTTTTAAGGTTAGATTTTTGATGCTTTTTGTATTTACTTCGCTGGTTCAGTTCTACGTGGGAAGTATTTTCCTGAAAAGCGCCCTGACTGCGCTTAAGCAACGCTACGCCAACATGGAAGTTCTGGTTGCTCTGAGCACCTTAAGTGCTTATCTGCTGTCGGTTCACCAGGGCTTATCTGGAAACGGTGAAGTCTTTTTTGAGACGCCGGCGCTGTTAATAACCTTTGTTTTGCTAGGAAAAATCCTTGAACACAAAGCTAAAGCAAACACCCGCAGCGCCATTAAAAAACTCATTGAACTCAGTCCCGACGAAGCCACTCTTCTTAAAGGAGAACGCGAAATTGAGGTACGGGTTAAGACCGGTGAGCTTGTACCCGGCGACATTGTTGTTGTAAAGCCAGGAGCAAGGATACCAGCTGATGGAACGGTAGTTGACGGTCACTCATATGTGGATGAATCAATGCTTACAGGTGAACCCATTCCAGTGGAAAAAGCTACCGGATCAATGGTGATTGGTGGAACCCTTAACACGACCGGAACGTTAAAAATCAGAGTTGAAAAGGTTGGCAACGAAACTGTGCTTGCCAGAATTGTTAAAGCCGTTGAAGAAGCAACGGAGCGCAAGCCTCAAATTCAAAAGACAGTTGACCTTGTCGCTTCTTATTTTGTCCCGGCTGTCATAATCATCTCGTTAATCACGCTCACCTACTGGTTGTTCATAAAAGGTTCCGCTCCTGAACAAGCTATTCTGACATCTGCAGCTGTTCTTGCCATTGCCTGCCCTTGCGCCCTTGGACTGGCTACACCCACCGCTATTCTTGCAGGTACGGGTCTTTCTGCCCGCCATGGAATTTTAATTAGAAACGGAGAGGTAATTGAGATTCTTCCCAGTGTAGATGCATTTATTTTTGATAAAACAGGCACCCTCACTTATGGCAGACCTGAGGTGGATGATATCATTGCAGAGCCCAGAACCGATAACACCGAAGTTCTCAAAATTCTTTATGCCATAGAAAATCTATCAGAGCATCCAATTGCCTCAGCAGTTTGCAGCTACCTCGAAAAAAATTACAGCTTTGATAGAGTATCTTTGCCAAGGGTTGAAAAATTTCAGGTCATTCCAGGTGAAGGTATCAAAGCTATGATTGGTGGTGAATTCTACGAGCTCAAACCTTTCCACAGGATTGATGAACAAACAAAAGAAAAATCAAGTAAGAAGCTGCTTGATTTCTGCAGAGAAAAAGCAGGCAGAGGACGAACTGTTTCGGTGCTTATCAAGAACAATCAAATTTTACTTTCTATCGCCGTCACCGACCGTATTAAAAGCGAGGCAATAAAATTAATCTTATGGCTTAAAAGCAGGGGTGCAAGTGTATATATGGTCACCGGCGACAACAGGGAAAGTGCACTTTCTATAGCTCAAGAACTTTATATCCAGCCAGAAAATGTTTTTGCTGAAATTCTGCCAGAGGAAAAAGCTGAAATAGCCGGGAAGCTAAAAGAAAAACACCACCATACTGCTTTTATTGGCGATGGAATCAACGACGCAGTTGCCCTTGCAGCTGCTGATGTTGGAATCGCCACTTCCGGTTCAGACGTTGCAGCGGAAGCAGCCTCAATCGTTCTTGCCCAAAACAATCTTTTGCTTATTAAAAAGGCGATTTTGATCACTAAAAAAACCCTGGGAAAGATCAGGTCTGGACTTTTTTGGGCTTTTATTTACAATATTTTAGCTATACCTGTAGCTGCAGCCGGATATTTAAAACCTGAGGTGGCAGGGCTTGTCATGGCGCTTTCATCTGTCTCCGTCGTTCTCAACGCACTTCTTCTTAACCGCTATAGACCGCTGTAGTTGACAGTTTCTCTAAGTTTCTGATAATGGATTTTCAACCATTTCCCATATTCCACATGGACAGACACCGGCACAAAAACCGCAACCGATACATCTATCCCCGTCAACCACATAGGCAAAAGAACCATCGGCATTTTCCACTCTTTTTATTGCATCCCAGTAGCATGTAACCTCGCAAACCCCACAATCACGACAGAGCCCACAGGAAAGGCAACGAATCGCCTCCTTTTCGATGTTATCCGTCTTTCTTTCCTTACCGTAATATTCAACCTTAATCCTTTCATAAGAAATCCTCGGGCGTAAATCCCTTTCGGGCTCCACGCCCTTTAACCGGGCATCAATGAGTTCTGCTAGCTTTCTTCCGTGACCAATAGCATTGGTTGCCAGCCCGAGGCCGGTAACGTCACCAATGGCAAAAACTTTCGGATCGGTGGTGGCAAAATCCTCTGTTATTTTTATCCAACCACGCTCTATTTCAACCGTTTCAGGAAGAAAATCAAGTGCAGGAAGGTCGCCAATTGAAATAATAACAACATCGGCTTCCAGACTGCTGCCATCCTTAAAGCAGATCTTTTTTTCCTTTGGGTCATAGCGTTCGGTGAATCTGGGCCAGAGAATTTTTGCACCCTTAGCCTCGGCAAGATAAAGTTCCTTACCGAAAGCTGCAGGTTTTTGAATATCAACGGCCACGACAGAAGCTGCACCATACGTAAAAGCTTCACTGGCTACATCCATGCCCACATTGCCAGCACCAATAATAACCACACTTTTACCATTTAAATCAGGTTTTTTGCCGGCATTGATATCTCTGAGAAACTCATAAGCAGTCAAAACATGTTCCGAACCCGGGAAATCAAGCCGACGAGGCTGATGAGCTCCAACGGCTAGAATTACGGCATCATACTTCTTTTTTAGCCGTTTAAATTCCTCCTTATCGATATAAAATTCTGTTTTCACCTCTATTCCCAGATCTATAATTCGTTGAATTTCTTTTTCCAGAACTAACCTGGGGAGTCTTTCCTGAGGAATAAGAGATGCCAGCTTTCCTCCAAGAAAACTTTCTTTTTCAAAAATAGTTACGTCATATCCTTTCAATGCCAGCTGCCAGGCTGCGTTCAAGCCAGCAGGTCCACCACCTATAATAGCTATTTTTTTGTCCTTTGGTTTTTCTTTTTCTGGTGGTTTTGCATCAAGCGACGCCCTCCCAAAAACATCCATGCCAATAGGCTCATCTAGTTTGCCCCGCGTACAGGCATCCATACAGGGTGCCGGACAAATATACCCACAAATGGTTGCTGGCAATGGTGTATATTTGAGAACCAGATCAACTGCTTCTTTTATTTTTCCCTGTCTTACCAATGAGGTTCTTTTCTGGGTCGGTATTCCGCTCGGACAGGCAAAGTTGCAGGGTGCCACATACTTTTCATTATTCCACAAAGGTTTGTAGCGCCTATCCTTGCCGGTAGTAATATATCTAAGTAGCGTTCTTTCGTGGGTTATGTAGTCGGCAAAAATTCCTCCCCGTCCTACTTCGTTTTCCCAATATTTTTCCCGGAATTCCTGTATTGAAAGTCGGTAATACTTTTTCTTTTTGCGCTCCTCAGGATTAAGTGCAACCAGCTTGCGCCACTCAGAAGCATCACGGGTTAAAAGATCAAAGTATTCCTCTCTCTGAATTGCCACTAAAAATGGTTTTATGTTTTCAACCAGCCACTTCCAGTCATCCTCGTCTAAATCAAGCAGCTTTACGTCTGCTTCGCTGTATTCCTGGATTTTGCCTCTGAAATACACAACCCCACCAACCATGCCAACGCAGGGACGATAACCAAGTACGTTATCGGGGTTTCTCGGATTGACACCGCAAACTACGGCAATCCCTCCTGCTTTGAACTCAGCAAAACTATCACCCACATCTCTGAAATACCAGGACTGAGGTGGATCAAATCTCGGGTTATGCTTGGTTAAAGTATCACAGCGGGCACCACCGCTACCCTGAACATAAAGGATTCCCTGCGCAGCTGCATTAAAAGCACCGTTAGTAACATCTCCAAGAACCGTGATTTTTGCACCGCAATTAATCCAGCCCACATCATCGGAAGCAGATCCTTTAACCGTAATTTCAGTACCAAAATAGCCCATAGAACCAAGCCTCTGGCCAACCGGACCTTCAACAATAACTTCAATCCTTTCGCCTCTGGGCCAGATACGACCGCCTATTCCATGCTGCCCGTCAGCATAAACCAGTAACTTTCGTGCCCCCTGATTAACCGCATACTGGATGTATTCCTCCAGCACCCTTGAAGGTACGCGGTCTCCCTTGATGTTTCCAAATACCTTGACGGTTTTTTCGTCAATCCACTCAAGTATTTCTTCTGGTTTAGCTTTAAAATCGAGCTCTTTAACAGACATAGTCTATTTTCAACCTCTCTGCCATTTCTTTATCATCAATGGAGATTCCATCGGACATGCCGATTGGTAGCTCGGTGCTTCTTCCCATTGGTGCAAAAATTTTCTTTAATTCGGTTTCAGCAGCCTTAAATATTTCCACTACTCGCTCAGCTACTTTATCGGCATCGAGACGACGATAAAGTCTGGGATCCTGAGTGGTTATGCCCCGTGGGCAGCGACCGGTATTGCAAATGTTACAGCGGTTTCTTTCGTCTCCAAAGCAACCTGCGGCAGCTTGCATGATATACTTACCTATAGCCACCGCAGATGCACCAAGCATTATGAGAGCAGCTGCATTGGCAGCAAGTTGTCCGGTCTTACCAACGCCTCCAGCGGCGATCAAGGGAAGCTCGTTTTGTTTGCCCTGTTTTACAAGATCAAGGTAACATTCCCTTAAATTGGAAGCTATTGGATGCCCCATCTTATCAAGCGAAACATTATAAGCTGCTCCGGTTCCACCATCTTCACCATCTATATAAAGAGCAGCAGCATAAGGATTGCGGACCAGGTTATTAAGAACTGCTCTTGCGGTTTTAGTACCAGAAATCTTTGGATAAACAGGAACTCTGAAACCAAAAGCCATAGACATTGACTGAACCATTTTTGCAACCGCTTCCTCAATTGAATACTTGGTTTGATGGGTAGGTGGTGAAGCAAGGTCTACAGCCTCAGGCACTCCCCGAATTCTTGCAATCATTTTAATCACCTTTTCTGCCGGTAACAAACCACCGTCTCCAGGTTTTGCCCCTTGCCCGTATTTGATCTCGATAGCTGCCGGATCTTCAACCATCTCCGGAATAGCATGAACAATTTCGTCCCAACCAAAGTAGCCAGAAGCAATTTGAAGAATAAAGTATTTGATATAGCGAGATTTGAGTAGCCGCGGAGGGACTCCGCCCTCACCGGTACACATCACCACCGGAATACTCTCAACCTCATTTAGATAGGCAACACCCATAGCCAGTCCTTCCCACATCGGAGGAGAAAGGGCACCAACCGACATCGAACCTATCATTATTGGAAAAATTTCTCTAACTGGTGGAATAAACTTACCGCTTTCTTTATCAACTACCAAACGTCCATCTACAACCTTAAGAGGCAGCTCTTCCGGTGGTAGTATCCTTCCAAGAAGAGTCCTTACCCTGAATTCATGCCTGGCCGCATCAAGTGCGGGGTCTGTAAGCATCGAAATTCTCGTGAACTTGATTCGGTCAAGAGTCGAAGGTAAGGTATCGTTGCGTCTTCCTCCGCGCTTGTAAGGTTCTCCGTTCTCATTTTTAAAATGAAGGAATTTATGTTTTGGATTAAAAACTGTTTCAATTGCATTGTTGGGACAGACAAGAGCACAGGTGTTACATCCGGTACAGTATCTGGTAATATCAACCGACTGCCTGATTATATGTACAACTCTCGTAATTACCTTTGGTGCTGGTAAACCCCCTTCGGAAACAACCTCACGAACGAGCCTCACACCAGGTTCAATTGCCTGCATCGGACACACAGCCGTACACTGTCCACACCTTTTGCAGCGATCTTCGCGCCACTCAACGATATACGGAAAATCTGTTAATGCAGGTTTATTGGTAATGTCTGCATTCAAATAAAATGTGGTCATGCAAGCCGCCCTGCAAAATTCACAAATTCACCTTTTAGCTGATTCCAGTGCCACAGAGTTTGGGCATCAGGCGGAATAATTATGAAATCGTATTTCATTGGATAGATGTCAAGCGACCTGTCCCGGTTGGGAATGAGCCTGTCCAGACCACAAACCTCAGACATAAGTCCATACCTGCCCGGAATACCACCAACGACACCGGGCCTAAGCTTTTTGGAATCCTGAAGCATGAATACATAGTTGTCCGGGGTTACTCCGATTACACAATTAGGACCATCTATACAGAGTCGCCTCAATGAATAACGCATCAAGTGTAATGCTTCTGCATCAGGCCTTTTTTCAGCTTCTTCCGGCTTAAGAGGGGTTACCACATCTTTATAGTAAACAAGCGGATAACCAAGAACCTTTACAGTATAGTGAAGAATATGGGCAAACACCTCGCTATCACTGTTATAGCCAATGTATCCAGGAAAACCCCGTGACATCAAAAATTCCTTAATTGGAACAAAAGCCGTATTTTCTCCATTTGTCATTGTCGAAAAACCCTGGATAAAGAAGGGATGACAAGCATAAAGGTTGATAGCGTAATTGGTATTCTGTCTTCCCTGGGCAAGAATAATTTTTGCCGTTAGCCGATCATCTTTGTCAAGCGAAAAGAATTCAGCAACCTCAAGAGGGTCTCCAACCTCTTTAAGCATCACAACATCGGGATAAAAAGAAAACACAATGATAGATTCGTCGTTTTCACCGAGCCTACGTAAAGCCAGCCTAACCTTCATTAAAAGGTCAATACTGTCATTTTCCGGCTTATCCAGATAAGAATCTGGATAATCGTAAAAACGAACAAAATAAACACCACGTTTTTTTACTCCGGGTTTTGGTGTTATTTGGGGAGACCAAACATGAACCAGCTTAAACCCGATCTCTTTCATGTAGTCATCCAGAAGCTCGATACCCTTTGGGGATGCTATACCAGACAGCGCCGGAAATGCCTTTAATTCCTTAAATTCACCACCCAGATCCTTTAAAAGAAGACCGATCCCTGACCCGTCGTGCCCTTCCTTCATTGTCTCTAGCGAATAAACAAGATCAATAGGCCTCTCGTATTCAGCTGAAGTTATAGCTGCAAGTCTACACATATCAGCTCCTTTTCATAAAAATAATGGTAATTTTTTGCACTTTATACAATGTTTGCTTCAAACCAAACAAAGAATATAAATTTGTCCGCTGTAGACAAATACCCTACCAGAAGTATAATTAACCTATGTTCGGCATTTCGCTTAAAGAAATTCTGAAGCTACCCCTTTTAAAAAATGTAAAGCTGGTCAGTGGCGAAAAATCTTTAGATCGCTTTGTAACAGGCATAACTGTAGCAGAGGTTCCCGACATCGTTAATTGGGCAAAAAAGAATACGATTTACTTATCAACATTGTTTGCCTTTACCGATGATGAATCTTTAAGGTCGCTTGTCCGGGGACTTCATACTAAAGGAGCGGCTGCACTTTTTGTAAAACCAAAAAGATTTTATGACCGCACACCGCATTCGCTTATTGACGAAGCCAGAAAACTGGATTTTCCTGTCATCGAAATTGAAGAAAAAATCAAATGGAGCGACGTCATTCGGGCAGTTCTAGAAAAAATCATAGATGAAAGCTCCGCAAAAAATAGAGAGCTTTCCCTTTTTCAGTCGCTTCTTGAGGGCGATTCAGAAGGCACCAAAGAGGAACTGCTAAATTATTTAAAGATCCAACCATACCAGCCTTTTAGGCTGGCTTTGCTTGGTTTTCCTTTCGCAAGACTAAAAACAGCAATTCCAAATGATGAAATAAGCTACAGAATCAAAGGTGAGTTCCAGAAAATTACAGGTAGTGCGCTTACGCTTGAGAAAAGAAACGGCTATTTTGTCGCCTTTCCTTCATCGCGTACTGTGGAAACCAGTTTAAAGACGCTAGTGCAAAGATTAAAAAACGCGTTCGGATCAGAAATAGTCCTGATTGTTTCCGACGATCTGTTCGATCCTGGCGAAATTCAAGGAACAGCTGAAAAACTGAAGCAAATTTTCAAAATAGCAGTTAAGCTAAAGCCAAAAGAAAATATTTTTAGACTTAGAGAGTTCGAATATTTTTTGCTGTTAAACAGCCTGCTTAAAATGCCTGAGACCCGACAGCTAATTGAAAAATTTAACCAGAATATCATTGAAGCTACAGGTAAATTGATGGCAAAAAATCTCCTGCTGACAGTAAGCGCTTTTCTTGATTCAGGACTTAACAAAACTAAAACAGCACTAAAACTAAACACACATATCAACACAATCAAATACAGGCTGAAGCGTTTTGAGGAAGTTACAGGAATTGATCTCCAAAATACTGAAGATCTTTTCAGGCTATATTTGATGCTAACTTTCTTAAAGCTAAAAGGTGATATTAAATAATGGTCATTAACTAGTTCAACGAAAGAATAGGATATTTAAGCGGTCAAACGACGGTTGGCATTATCAAGCTTGAAAAAGGAAAAGTCGTTCTCATAGATTCCGACATTAACAAAGAAGCGGCGAGAAAAATAGACAGGGCGCTAAGGCCTCAAGGCTTCACTCCAATGTTCATTATCAACACTCATTCCCATGCAGATCATTTTGGTGGAAAAATTACTTTACAGAAAAATATGGCGTCCGCGCTGCAGCACCAAAGGGTAAACTTTGAATTTTCCTTTTTCCCGAATGGGAGCCATTTTATCTTTATGGTGGATCACCGCCGGAAGAAATGTATGTCCCTTTTCTTATGGCCGCTCCGACCGAGGTTCACTTTCCTGTTTTGCCTGGAGAGCTAGTATTTGAATACACGGAACTTAAACTTACAGATCTCAGCGGGCATTCACCCTTTCAACTTGGAGTTTTTCTTGATGGATACCTTTTAGTTGCTGACGCCTTGTTTTCATTAGATATATGGCTAAAACACCGCTTTGTATACTTTGCTGATGTTGATAAAGCAATACGAAGCATTAAAAAAATATTAAGTCTTCCTCTTGAAGTTATTATTCTTGCCCATATGGGCTTTTTTGCCGACGTTGAACAAATTGTTCAATTTAACCTTGAACAAATTGAGCTCTTTGCAGACAGAATCCTTCCTTACTTTAAGCAGTCACCGTTAAGCATCGATGATCTGCTTGAAAAATTGATTTTAGAGTTAAAGCCCGACATCAATTCCTTCCCGTCTTATTTTCTTGCCCGCCAAACATTAATTTCGTATTTAACATTTTTGGCAAAAAGGAATATTATTAGAGGAGAAATTTGTTCGGGGCGCCTTGTTTTCAGGCGCACCTAAAAAACAAAGGAGAAGCAGAAATGGAAAAACCTAACCTGGAAAAAGTTTATTTTTACGCTGCCTCTTTAGTGTTGCTGATAGCTTTTGTTATTTTGGTTATTACCCTGATAAGCAATCTGGTAAATTATCTTATCCCCTCAACCAGAATTTATGCTCAAGATGAATATGCACTCCGCGAGCAAATTGTAAGAAGCAAATACGGTCCTGAGCTTTCCAGTGAAGAACTGCAGGAAAAGATATGGAGCGTTACAGACAATGAAATCAAGGATTTTCTGCAAAAGCAAGCAAATCAGGAAAGGGCACAACTTCTTAAAAGCATTCTGTCTCAAGCTCTGTCCCTTGCTTTCGTTCTTCCGCTCTATCTCTTTCATTACCGAATGGCAAGAAAATTAAGCTGAAATTTAATTACAAAACCGCAAACCTAAAATATAATTTTTAGCCAAAAATAAAAATAAAAAATTTTTGTAAAGGGGAGATGAGAATGCAATTCTGGCCCAAGAGTAATGACGCACTTGGAACTGCCAACCGTGGCAATCCGTCAGAATCAGGCCTTTGCACCCTATGCCGGGCAGACTGTTCCGGAAAGTGCGAAACCTGGATGTCAAGCCTGCTCGGCAGAAAGATGCTTTATCCAAGGGATTTTGGTCTGGTAACTGCAGGTTCAGCAAATACCACCCACATTGGCGTTAACTATAATACCTTACGCATCGTGGGTCGAAATTACGGTGCCCACGGCCTACCTGAAGGGCTCTCCAATTCACCCGATGACTGTGTTTTCCCCAACGTATCAACCGAAGTAGAATTTGGAAGCAAAGTCAAAACTAAAGCCCGTCTACCAGTAATTACCGGTGCTCTTGGCTCAACCTTCATTGCCGCTAAGTATTGGGAGCCAATGGCAATTGGTGCTGCTCTTGTCGGCTTTCCGATTGTGGTTGGCGAAAACGTAGTTGGAATTGACAGGGAAGCAGTAATTGAAAACGGTAAAACCCTGAAAGCACCTGAGCTTGACAGAAGAATTGAAACCTATCGCCGTTACTATGATGGCTACGGTGCAATTATTGTCCAGATGAACGTTGAAGACACAAGAAACGGTGTAGCTGAATACATCATCGAAAAATACGGAGATGAAGTTATCATTGAGCTTAAATGGGGTCAGGGCGCAAAGTCAATTGGTGGAGAAATTCAGGTTAAAGATCTAGAATACGCTTTATTCCTTAAAAAACGCGGTTACATTGTTGATCCCGACCCAACTCTTCCGGAAGTTCAAGAAGCATTCTTTGCCGGTGCACTGAAATCCTTTGCCAGGCATAGCCGCCTTGGTTACACCGAGTACAATTCAATAGAAGAAGTAGCGGAGGCTTTTTACAAAGAAGTTGAAAGATTAAGAAAGCTTGGATTCAAGCGCATTACCCTAAAGACTGGTGCTTACGGAAACGAAGCCCTGGCAATGGCTATAAAATTTGCCTCTGAAGCCGAACTTGACCTGCTTACTATTGATGGTGCAGGCGGCGGAACCGGAATGAGTCCCTGGAATATGATGGAAACCTGGGGCGTGCCCTCTATCTACCTCCACGCTAAAGCTTATGAATATGCAAGCCACCTTGCCTCGAAGGGCAAACGCGTCGTAGATATGGCTTTTGGTGGCGGCTTAGCCCGAGAAGACCACATCTTTAAAGTCCTTGCTCTGGGCGCACCGTTCGTCAAACTTGCACTGCTGGGTCGCGCCATGATGATTCCCGCCTTTGTAGGCTCAAATATTGAAGGCGTTTTGCGGCCTGAAAACAAAGAGAAAGTTAACGGCAACTGGGATAAACTGCCACCGAGTGTCACCGCTATTGGTTCGACCGCCGAGGAAATTTTTGCGAACTACTTCGATGTTGAACAAAAAGTGGGTTCCGATGAGATGAAAAAAATTCCTTACGGTGCCATTGCAGTTTATACACTGATGGACAAAATTAAGGCTGGCCTTCAACAACTTATGGCAGGAGCAAGAAAGTTCAGCCTCGAGGCTATCTCGAGGGATGATCTTATTGCCATGAACAGAGAGGTTGCTGAAATTACCGGCCTCCAGTACGTAATGGAAGCCGAGGACGACAAAGCCCGCCGGATTCTTGATATGTAGAGAAAGCTAAAAAAGAAAAAAATAAAACCCCCGCCTCCCCATTTACGGGGAGGCGGGGGTTTTTCTACGGTGTTAAAAGACCCCTTTCAGGACGGCTGAAGGTGTGGCAACAGGAGCAATCATACTTCTTCCTTGTAACGTGGGTGTCGTGACCGGCACTATAACCTTTCCAGTCCCTTAAGCGATGGCACTGGGTGCAAACCTCGGACCGCGATGCTTTAAGGTGATACCCGAGTTTGCCAACAAGATCCATGCGTGTTTTGTTTTCGTGACAATCACCGCAGGCAAGTACAGCACCTTGTAACTGAACATCAGCAACTCCATGATTAAGCATCTGATAAGTCTCAACCTTTACGGTGGTCCAGGGCTCTGAAGTTGAATAACCCATGTTGGCAAGTCCCTTCATAACAGCACTTTCATAGTTGCCAGAAACGAGAATATACTCGTAAGTGTCTAACGCAATCAGGATGTTTCTGTTGATCATAATAGGCTGCCAGGAGATTTTGTATTTGAATGGATACAGTTTATTGGTGATATCGCCACTTACACTTCCCTGGAGAATATCCATCATGTATGCTCCAGTTTCAGGATTAAAGGTGGCAACATCATTAAGCAGATAGTTGTGGGTCTTGCGATTCCACCACTTGTAAACGGGAATTACGTTGCTTTGCATTACTCTCGAAGGATGATAAGGCGGTGTGCTAGCATCTGTGTGTCTCCAGTCCCTTTCGACTTCTGTGGCAACCTTACCGTAAACTGGTATGTGGCAGGTCTGGCAAGCAACTCTGGCAATGTGATCGTTAACCTTCGTGGTTGCGTGTCCACCATTTACGCGATCGGGGTGACATTCTGAAGTTGCGCACCTGATTTCTGCCTGGTAATCCGTTGATTCAAGATCGGATCCTTTGCCAGTAACCCTGTGATTAACAAATTTATGACATCTCTGGCACGGGAAGTTGCCACGGGTGGTCGCCATGTGAACATCATACCCCGGATCACTTGAATTGTAATGTGCCCAGGCTAGATCGCCTCTTTTAACAGCATCTCCTCCACCCGCATAGGCATGGCACTTAAGACAATTGCCCCGGGTTGGCTTGTGAATATTTCTAACGTAGCTATCAAGGGTTACCTGATCAGTTCCCTCAGGAGGACCCATGGTCCCATCGCTTCTTCTTACTCTTGAAAGAGAATAATCTTCATTGT
>Ga0197143_1001875_pt1 | contig 16687 bp, 13 predicted proteins | sample GBS70_MetaG_FD_148603 | JGI IMG/M metagenome (GOLD analysis project Ga0197143, IMG submission 148603) | Sediment microbial communities from Great Boiling Springs, Gerlach, Nevada, United States - GBS 70_MetaG | ecosystem: Environmental > Aquatic > Thermal springs > Hot (42-90C) > Sediment...
CCCAAGTAGGCGTCTTTTAGTCAGAATTCCTCCAAAGGAGGCAAAGCTATGAGAAGATTGCTCCCTCTAATTTTGCTAACGGCCATTTTGGCAGCCGGGTGTAAGGCTGCCCCCGCTCGTGCCCCAGCTGTTAAAGACGCCGAAAGATTGGCCATGCCCAAACCACTCCTTCCCCCAGCCCCTCCACCAGCTGGCGAAGAGGTTCCCTCCCTCACTGATAGGATGATAATCCGAAGGGCCGAGCTGTCCTTGGTGGTCCAGGATACAAAAGAGGCCATCTCCAAAGTTGAGGCCATAGCGGTGGAAAAGGGCGGATACCTCCACCAATCAAACGTCTGGAAGGAGGGCGAAAGCCTCAAGGCCCAGTTGACTATAATGGTGCCAGCGGCGAAGTTTGAGGAGACGTTGAACGCCCTGAGGAAGCTGGCCGTTGACATCTTGAAGGAATCAACCTCGGGCCAAGACGTGACCGAAGAATACACGGACCTTGAGGCACGCCTGAGGAATCTGGAGGCCACGGAAAAGGAATTGCGCGAACTCCTGGCCACGGTTAGGGAACGCTCAGGAAAAGCAGAGGATATTATGGCCGTCTACCGCGAGCTTACCAATATAAGGGGCGAGATTGAAAGGGTGAAAGGCCGGATGAAATACCTGGAGCAAATGACCGCCTTCTCCACAATCGTGGTCAACCTTACTCCAAGCGTCCTGGCCCAGCCAGTAGCCCCCACCACTTGGAAGCCGGCTCTGACCCTCTGGCGCGCTTCCAGAGCTTTGGTCAGGGTCTTCCAGTTTTTGGTGGATGCGGCGATTTGGATTATCATAGTGGTGGTTCCAACCCTTCTGCCGTTCGTTCTGGTAGGTTACATCGTTTGGCGGCTGGCCAGAAGGGCAAAGCCTAAGAGGGAGGCTGGGCAATGAAAGTGGTTGTGGTCCCCCACACCCACTGGGACAGGGAATGGTACCTGCCATTTGAAAGGTTCCGCTATCACTTGGTCCAGCTTCTGGATGAGACCTTAGCCCTCCTTAAGGCGGATGATAGGTTCAGGCATTTCCTCCTGGATGGCCAGGCTGTAATCGCCGAGGATTATTTGGAAATCCGGCCGGAAAAGGAGGGGGAGCTGCGGGAGGCCATAGCCCAAGGGCGCCTGGCAACAGGCCCTTGGTACACTATGCCGGATGAATTCCTGGCCGGAGGAGAAGCCCTAATCCGCAACTTGCTTGAGGGCCACCGGCTTGGGCAAAGGCTCGGAGGCGTGATGAAAATCGGCTATTTGCCCGACCCCTTCGGGCATGTGGCCCAGATGCCCCAAATCCTGCGTGGGTTCGGGATAGAATCCGCTTTCCTTGCCCGCGGGGTTGCCCCCTCCAAAACTGAGTTCTGGTGGGAAGCGCCCGATGGTTCCAGAGTCCTCACACACTGGTTCGCTGCTTCCTATTGCAATGCCCGCAACCTCCCTCCGTCCCCAGAAAGCTTTGAGCTCGGCCCTTTCCGAGGCCTTGAATCCTTGCTGGAATTCTTAGCCGGCCTTTCAACCTCCGATGCCATCCTCCTCATGGCTGGGTGCGACCACATGGCTCCCCAAGAGGACTTGCCTTCGGTCCTAGAAGCCCTTTCGGAGAAGCTCGGCCATCCTTTCACCTTGGGTTCGCTTGAGGATTACTTGCGGCTGTTGGATAGTAGCCAAGATTTGGAAGTAATAAAAGGTGAGCTTCGCACCCCCTTCTTCGCCCCTCTTCTCCCTGGTGTCCTCTCTACCCGCATTTACCTCAAGCAGATGAACTATTGGGCCCTCACCTTGCTTAACTTTTACGCTGAACCCCTCGCCTCTTTCGCCATGACCATGGGCGAGCCTTACCCCGCAGGCTTCCTCAGGCACGCCTGGAAGCTACTACTCAAAAACCACTTCCACGATTCCATCTGCGGGACTTCAGTGGATGAAGTGCACCAGGAGATGGTGATAAGGTTTGCCCAAGCGGAGCAGGTAGCCCAAGAGCTTGCCTCCGATTCCCTCCAGAAAATCGGCCAAGAGGTTAGGGGTGGGGATGGGGTGAACCTCTTGGTCTTTAACTTAACCTCATCCCAGCGGACGGATTTAGCGGAAGTGTGGGTTGAGCCCAGGCTTTCCCCTCCGAAAGGTCGGGCCCAAGAGCCAGGACCGGAAGACCTGGACTTTAACCGTTGCGTCCTCCTTTCGCCCGAAGGCAAAGCCATCCCCTTCAGCGTTGGGGAAAGAACCCTGGAAAGCAGGGATATCCTGGCCGGGGTGAAGCACGTGGAGAAAGTCAAAATCTCCTTCCTGGCCGAGGATTTGCCCCCATGGGGCTACAAGCTCTACCGCCTTGTCCCCGGAACCCCTGCTCCATCGCTTGAAAGAAGCGTCCTCTTGGACCAAAGGACTATGGAGAACGAGTTCCTACGCGTGGAGGTTGCGGAGGACGGCACTTTAACGGTCACCGATAAAGAAAGCGGCGCCGTTTACGAGAACATCGGTTACTTTGAGGATTCTGGGGATGCGGGCGATGAGTACAATTATGAGCCCCCGCAGAGCCAGGAGATTTTCACCACACTGAACCAAAAGGCCGAAGTAGAAGTAGCCGAGGATTTCCAAGATTGGGCAACCATTATGATAAGGCACCGTTTCCTCATCCCGCAGGGCCTTACCGCCGACCGCAAACGCCGAAGTGCCCGGAAGGTTCTATGCCCTTTGACCGTTTTTGTCACCCTCAAGCGGGGGGTGAAGCGGGTTGAATTCCTAACCATTGTGGAAAACAGGGCCCAAGACCACCGCCTAAGGGCCGTTTTTCCCACAGGAATCCCCTGCCACAAATCAATTGCCGAAAGCGCCTTTGCTTTGGTATCCCGCCCCACATCCCTCCCGGAAGCTATAAGCCCGTTTGAATCCCCTGTGAACACTTACCCTCAGGAGCGCTTCCTTCTGGTCCAAGGCGATGGCTACGGAGTTGCAATCCTGAACAAAGGCTTGCCCGAGTACGAAGTCACCCCTGAGGGGGTGGTTTTCCTCACGCTTCTGAGGTGCGTGGGCTGGCTTTCAAGGGATGATTTGCGTTCCAGGCTTGGCCATGCCGGCCCTCCCTACGAAGTTCCGGAGGCCCAATGCTTAGGCGTGCACGCCTTTGAGTATGCTTTTGCGCCCTACTCAGGCCCTTGGCATGAAGCTTCCCCTTGGCTTGAAGCCGAAGCTTTTACTCGGCCCCTCTTGGCGGAAAGGGTTCAGGCTTCCGGGGACTTGCCACCTTCCATGAGCTTCCTGCAAGTAAGCCCTCCGCAGCTGGTGGTAAGCGCCGTGAAGGCGGCCGAGGATGGGGAAGGAATAGTAGTGCGGCTCTGGAACGCAAGCCAGGAAGAGGTTTTGGGAAGCATCCTCTTCTGGTTTGACGTTGAACAAGCGTGGGAGACAAACCTCCTTGAGGAAGCTCTAACCGCTCTCAAGGTGGAGGGGAAAAGGGTTACTTTCCAGGCGAAAGGGTGTGAGATTAAAACGCTGAAGGTTTTGAACCGCAAGGCTTCTTAATCGCTCTACGCTCTTTACGCCCTCGGCGCAAAGCCGACCTTTGCGGGCCCTGCCGATGGTCGGGTTCGTTGGCTTTCATTTCTTTTGCCAAAGCTCAACCCCTTATGGTATACTTCGGCCGAACGGAGGAGGGGGAGTCTTATGGAGAAAGTTGAGGAGCTTTTCCCCAAAGTGGAGGAGGCGCTGCAAAAGCTCCGCTCAAAACTTGAACGGGGAGAACTACCCCTGCAAGAAGCCGCTTATACTCTGAAGAAAGCGCTTTTGCTCTTGGAATTATCGGCCCAGAGGGAGGTAAACCCTTTAGAGATAAGCTCTGTGTTGGACTTGGCAGAGAGGGAGCGAGAGATAACCACTAAGCTTTTGGTAAGGCTGGGAGAATGCTTAGCCCAAGCGGAAGGGCCGGAACTTCGGAGAAAGCTGCAGGAAGAGCTCAGAAGAATCGCCCTGTGGCTTCAGCCCCCCGATGATTTCATAAGGATGGGCATGACCGAGGGGGTCAAGTTTTTTGCCCGGAAGGCTTTTGAAGGCCTTCCGATCCAAATTGAACTGAACGTTGAAGGCTTGCCCGATAGGCTACCTGACCTCCTGGCTTTGTTCCTCTTCCGCATCTTCCAGGGAGCGCTCCTTTATGCCTGCCAATCGGCTCAGGCAAGGAAGATAGAGCTTTCCTTCAAGAGGGAGAAGGACTTTATCTTCATCAATCTCCAGCACGATGGCTTGGCCTTTGACGAGCAGGAAGCCGAGATGCTTTCCACCCTCATCCCTCTTTACACCCGTGTTCGTGCCCTCGGGGGGAATCTGAAGGTTAAGGAGTGCTTCCTTCACATAGCTGTCCCCTTTGCCCTTTAAACTTCAATTCCGGAGGACGGGGTGATAAAAGTCCTCTTAGTGGATGACCATCCGATATACCGGCAAGGCCTAAGGCACATCTTGGAGCTGAACGAAAACATAAAGGTGGTGGGTGAGGCTTCCAACGGGAAAGAAGCGCTGGAGATGGCCAAGAAACTTTCACCAGATGTGGCTATTGTGGATATAAGCTTGCCGATAATGGATGGCCTGCAGCTCACCCGCTACCTCAAGATTCATTGCCCGAACACAGCTGTTATCCTCATAACCGGTTTTGATGCAGAGCACCAGCTTTTCCACGCCATTAAGGCTGGAGCCGCTGCTTATTTCACCAAGGAAATTGAGCCCGAAAAGCTTCTGAAGGCCGTAGAGATGGTAGCCCAAGGGTACTACTTGATCGGGGAAGAGGTCCTGAAAGAGCCAGCAGTAGCCCACTGGCTCATCGGCGAGTTTGAAAGGCTTGCGGTTGAGCTTGGGGGAGAGCCAGGGGACCTCTTTAAGCCCCTTTCGGCCAGGGAGTTGGAAATACTCAGGCTCATAGCCAAGGGTTATTCCAACAAGCAAATAGCCCACCACTTGGGGATAAAGGAGCAAACGGTGAAAAATCACTTGACCTCAATACTCCGAAAGCTGGCCGTCAACGACCGAACCCAAGCGGTCCTCTATGCCGTGAGGCGGGGATGGATAAGGCTTGAAGAACTGGGAGGCAAAGATGGAAGAGCTCCGGCAATTCCTAAGGGAATGCGCTGAAGAATACCAAAAGGTCCTCCAAGAGCTAAAGGAAAGCGAAGACCTCTTGCGCCAAGCGCGCAAGGAGTTAGAAAAGCTTACAACCCAGAGCGCCCAAGCAGCCGTTACAATTCGGCAGATAGAAGAAAATATTGACCGTTATCCGGCCAGGGAAGTGCAAAGGGCCTACAAGCAAGCCCAATCGCTCCAGGTTCAACTTTTGACCTTGAGGGAAAGGATTGGGCAAATAGAAGGGCAATACAAAGCTTTAGAGCGCTACGCTCGCCACCTGCGCCGCCTCTTAGACCTGGGGGAGAGGATGGAAGAAACCTTGCCTTCGGAAAAGGAAGCGGTGATACCGGGTGAACTGGTCCTGCGGATCGTTGAAGCCAGAGAGCAAGAGAAAAGGGAGCTGGCCCGCCAAATGCACGATGGCCCAGCCCAGGCTCTTACGAACCTCATCCTCCAAGCGGAAATATGCGAGAGGTTATTCCTCCGTGACAGGGCCAAGGCCCAAGAAGAGCTGGCCAACCTCAAGAAAGCGGCCAGCGAAACTTTCCAGCAAATCCGCAACTTCATCTTCAACCTGCACCCTATGATGCTGGATGACTTGGGCCTTATACCAACTCTGCGGCTTTACCTCCAGGAGTTTGAACGCAAGACCGGCATAAAGACCATCTTCAACTTAACCGGTCAAGAGAAACGGCTTCCTTCTCGCTCGGAGATAGTGCTATTCAGAGCTATCCAGGAACTTTTGGACAACGTCCACCGACATTCCAGGGCCTCCCAAGTTCAGGTCTCAATAGATATCACCGGCAACAGGGTTAAAGCCGTAGTGGAAGACAATGGAGTTGGCTTTAATGTAGAAGCTGTTCTGCCTTCCGGGGCAATAGGCATAAGCGGAGTGCAGGAGAACGTTGAAGCCCTTGGTGGGGAAATGAGCGTGGAAAGCTCCATCGGAAAGGGCACAAGGGTCACTATAGACGTACCAATCTCTGAGAAATGAAGCCAAAAAGCTGAAGGAGGGGAAAATGCCAGCCGTAGCCTACCACATCAAGGACATTTCCCTCGCTCCCGAGGGGAAGAAGAAAACCGAATGGGCAGCCCAGGAAATGCCCGTCCTTAAACTCATAAGGGAACGCTTCGCCAAAGAGAAACCGCTCCAAGGCATCCGAATCTCCGCCTGCTTACACATAACCAGCGAGACTGCCAATTTGGCCCTCACCCTCAAAGCTGGCGGTGCAGACCTGGTCCTTTGCGCCTCAAACCCCCTTTCCACCCAGGACGAAGTGGCTGCTTACCTTGTGGAAGAGGGCATCCCTGTCTTTGCCATAAGGGGCGAGGACAGGGAAACTTACTACCGCCACATCCATGCTGCCCTTGAACATCGCCCTCACATCACGATTGATGATGGCGCCGACCTTGTCTCAACCCTACACAAGGAACGGACGGAACTACTGGAAGGGGTAATCGGCGGGACGGAGGAGACAACTACTGGGGTGATAAGGCTTAAAGCCATGGCCAGGGATGGAGCTCTTCGCTACCCGATAATCGCCGTAAACGATGCCCTGACCAAATACCTCTTTGACAACCGCTACGGGACAGGCCAATCCACGATTGATGGAATCCTTAGAGCCACCAATGTCCTACTGGCTGGTAAAACATTCGTGGTGGCTGGGTATGGATGGTGCAGCCGAGGTATAGCCATGCGAGCCAGAGGAATGGGAGCCAACGTGATTGTAACCGAGGTCAATCCGCTCCGAGCCCTTGAAGCCCTAATGGATGGATACAGGGTAATGCCCATGCGGGAAGCAGCCAAAATTGGCGATATATTCGTCACCTCCACTGGGGATATAAACGTAATAGACCGGGAACATTTCCTGGTGATGAAAGATGGTGCGATTTTAGCCAACTCGGGCCACTTCAATGTGGAAATAAACATCCCAGCCCTTGAAGAGTTAGCGGTTGAGAAAATCCGAATCCGTCCGAACGTTGACCAATATATCTTGCCTGATGGTCGGCGCATAAACCTCTTAGCTGAAGGTAGGCTTGTGAACTTAGCCGCTGCCGAAGGCCACCCCAGCGCTGTCATGGATATGAGCTTCAGCAACCAGGCCTTAAGCGTGGCCTATCTGGTCAAAAATGGCCGGTCCTTGGAAAAGAAGGTCTACCCTGTGCCCAAAGAGATTGACGAAGAAGTAGCGCGCTTGAAACTGAAATCCCTTGGGGTTGAGATTGATACCCTCACCCCGGAACAGGAAAAGTACCTGAGTTCCTGGGAAGAAGGGACATAAGAACTGCCCCGATAAAAGCAGCTGGCCAAACCTTGGCCGAGGAAGAGAAAAGGAGTCAAGGTGCCTTGCCCCCCTGGCAACAGGCTTGGGGGATATGCCCCAAGGAAACCAAAATGGGGGCAAGTGGTTTATTTTTGACCCAAAGCACTTGTAAACCCCCAGCCAACGGAGGTGGAGAAAACTGGGAGCTAAGAGGACAAAGCCCCTGTCAGGGGCTTAGAGGTTACGTCCACTTTAGCCAACAGCTTAAGCTTGGCCTAATACCCCAGGGGAAAAGGTGATTTGGCGGAATGGACTCTGGGCATTATAATAAACCCAATCAAGCCCCCGGAGGTAGTGAAATGAACCGAAAGAAATGGCCTTATTTGGCCCTAACCTTGCTAATGGTAGCCCTGGTCCTAAGCTGTGGCCTTGGGCCAAGCCAACGAGCTCAAATCCCCACCCCCACTTTCACTAAAACCCCAAGGCCAACTTTCACTCCTACACCCATAGCTACTCCGACCTTCACTCCTATCCCCTTTACTCCCACTCCGACACCAGAGCCCTTCACCCCCACTCCAACCCCTTCACCCACACCCGCCACCCCTCAAACAGCAGTGGTCAGCGCCGCCAGGGCAAACGTCCGCCAAGGGCCTGGGACTGTCTACCCACTAATAGGCCAGGTATCAGGGGGGACCCAGTTTGAAATAAGGGCGAGGAACGAAAGGGGAGACTGGATAAAAGTCTGCTGCGTAAACGGAAGAGAAGGGTGGGTTGCCGCCTCCCTCCTCAGCATTCCCGGCGAAATCGCCATGATCAACGTGACTACCGAAATCCCGCCCACACCAACCCCAAGGCCTCCTACCCCAACCCCAATCCCAGCCCCTACCCCAACTCCAGCCCCAGCTTACCCCTACATGTATGTCCAGGGAAGCATGCAACAAGCGCCTAACTGCGGGACAGTCTACTTCAAAGTCAAAGTTGTAGACGCCGCTGGCAACCCAATTAACGGTGTAGTGGTAGAACTAAACTGGTTCAATAACTGGTCCTATGTGAGCACTGGGATAGACATCCCCGGTTATCGTGAACCGCCCGGGGAAGTTGGCTTCACCCCCTTAGGCCCAGAATTTTACCATCCCCCAAGCCCCATTGAGTTCCGCATCCGCCTTGTGGCTGATAATACCCCCAATGTGCGGATAGGGCTTACAAATGCGCCTCCTCCAGGAGTCCGAGATCTTTCCGATACAGTGGTGATAAGGTTTGAGGATTGCAACAAGGCTGGGCAATTTACCAATATAACTTTCAAGAAGGTGCGGTAATGAAAGTGATAAGGCTCTTTTCCTTGCTTACAGTGCTGGTAATCTTCGCAGCCGGATGCGGTGGGATGCCAATGGCTCAGAAGCCAACCCCATCCCCCACTTTTACCCGAACCCCAAAGCCTACTTTCACCCCAACCCCCTCCGAAGCAATGGCTGCTCTTCCTGCGACCCCAACCCCCCTTCCCTCCCCTGAGGTTACCAGTGAGGCTACACCAACCCCTACTCCTTTCCAATCGCCTATAGCCACGCCTCCTGGCCAGCCTGAGACTTCTTTCCAATCACCTCTGGCTACTCCTACCCCTGCCCCTACTGAAGCACCTGCGCCCACCGGCCTGGTAAAGGCCATAGTCACCATTGATGAACTGAACATCCGCACTGGCCCCGGAACCGCTTACCCAATCTTAGGGAAGGCTAAGCTGAACGATTCCTTCACCGTGATAGCCAAAAACCCCGGGGGCGATTGGCTTCAGCTTTGTTGCCTTAGAGGGAAAGAGGGATGGGCCTCGGCTCGGTATCTGAGGCTTGAGGGAGGTACTATTGATTCGGTCAAAGTAGCCCAGGCTATTCCTCCTACCCCGACCCCTCGCCCAAGGCCTACGCCCACGCCTCCACCACCACCTCCTCCTTCCTTGCCTTATGCCCTTACGTCCATAAAATGCATGGGTGCAGGTAGCGCTTACTTGAAGGTCTTTGTAAGGGCTGGAGGACAGCCACAGGGAGGGGTAAACGTGGTGTTCGTCCCAGTCGGGGTATGCAATGGCCCCACTACTCCCATAGATGGCTCCCGGGGCTGTACATTGGCAGTTGATGGCCCGCTGCCAGGAAACTGGCAAGTCTACCTCACTGACGCTGCCGGAAATCGCATATCCGACTACGCTAACGTTCGCACTGATTCTTCGGGATGTGTATCTGTTGAGATTTACTTTGACCACCGTTAAGAGGGTGGAATGAGGCTTCCCTTTAGGTGGCTGGCCGGAGCATTGCTCCTTCTGGCCATCTCTTCCCTTTACCTCTTAACTCTGGACGACGGCCTCCGGCCCGATGAGCTGATGGGAGGCGACCTCATAACCCACCAGTATGCCCAGGCCGAAGCCCGCTTTGCCAATGCTCCCGGTTACCCAATTTATACCATGCTGGGCTGGGCCTGGTTTCATTCCCTTCGCTACCTCCTGCGCTGGGCTTTAAACCCTGTCCAGATCCTCTCCCTTTACTCCACTTTCTGGGCCATCCTCTCTCTCCTCCTACTATACGCCATACTTTTGCGCCTATTCCCTCAAAACTGGCCCCTCGCCCTTTGGGGAACCGCTTTCTATGCCGTGACTTACTTCTTCTGGTATTACGCTGTCACTACTGAGCAGTACACTTCCGCTGTCTTCCAGACGCTTTTACTGCTTTGGCTGGCCTTGAAATGGGAGGAAGAGCGGAACAATTCTCTCCTTCTGTGGATGGCTTTTGTGGCTGGCACATGCGCTGCCAACCTGGTAACAACTTTGCTCATCATCCCTCCTCTGGCCTTATTCATCCTCAGGGAAGATCCGACCATCCTGCGTAACCGTAACCTGATCCTCAAGGCCTTAGCCTTGGCCTTGCTCCCCCTTTTGAGCTACGTTTACGTTTACATCCGAGGGGCACAGCATCCGGAATGGAGGGGGCAAGGGGAATGGCCCAACACGTTGGCTTGGTTCTTGGAGTTCCTTACTGCCCCTCAAGGCCGGTCCGAGATGAGCTGGACCCTCTGGCCTCCAAGTCCCAATTACCCCTGGATCGCCTTCAACGAATTGTCCTGGCCGGTTATGCTGACGGGGTTGGCTGGCTGGGCCTTTTTGGGCAAGAGGAAAGCATCTTTATTCTATGGGACAGCCCTGCTTTACTTTGCCTTCTGCTACATTGACCGCTTCGGCAATTGGTACCAGGTTATAATGCCCCTTTATCCCCTGATAGCCATCGGAGCCACGGCCTTTGCTGAGCGGATTATCAGAAGTTGGCCTCACGTTGGAGTCCGCCTCGCCTTAGGAGTTTGCCTTACCCTCCTCTTCGCCTGGCGATTGGCTAAGAGCTACCCAATGGCCGATCAGAGCGGAAGGCCCGATGCTACGGCTCTTGAGCCGGGTTGGGCCATCCTGGCCGATAACCCTTCTGCGGGAAGCTGCGTCGCTGGAACTTACTCGGAAAACCTTGCCCTCCAATACCTCATGAGCATCTGGGGAGCAAAGCCAAAGGTTAGCCCCGTTGCACTGGAAGAAGCTTTGAAGAGGGTTCGGCAAGGGGAAACTTGCTACGTTACCCGCCAGGCCGTGCACCTTTTAGGCCTCTGTCGTGAAGGCATTTACCCTTCTTCAGCGGGGGAAAACTTAATCCTGCTCAAAACTCGGCCAACCGAAGAGCTCCCGAAGGAAGCATGCTTACAGGAGTGCTTCCCGATTAAACCTGTGGGAGAAGAAGTAGCCCCAGGCCTGAAAATTGCTGGCTATGCCGCAGGCTGGGAAGGGGGGAAACTGCGTGTAACCCTTTTCTGGCAAGCCACCCGTTCCATTGCCTTGGATTATTACGTATCCGTCCGATTCGTCCGAGGTGAAGAATTTTCCCAGCAAGACCATCCGCCCGTCTGGGGTGCGTACCCTACCTCATGCTGGAAGCCGGGTGAAATTGTCCGGGACGATTACTTCCTGGAAGTACCCCCAGGCCAAGCCGGAACCCTTAGGGTGGTCGTCTATTACCTTAAGGGCGGAGAACCGGTCCCCGTAAGCGAAATATCTCTACCTAACGGCGGCGCCACCGAGGGATAGGGAGAGGTATACGCCGTCTCCTCTTTTCTACTCTCTCTAAACGCCCATCCCGCCTTAGCTTGTATTCCTCACCCCTCCACACTATTTTCCTTCCAAAAGGTGCCCAGACCCATAAGGCAAACTGGAAGAGGTCTGCCAGAGGTAAGAGCAATATGTTCCTGCGCATCTCCTTATAGTCCATGAACCCTAAGGCCAGCCAGCCCACTGAGAGCCTTAAGCCTAAGGATAGAAGTAAAACGGCGCGCGCAAAGAAGGAGAAATCCGTTAGGAAACCAAGGAAAAGGGAAAGGGGGAGGGAGAAAGTGAGGATTATCTCCGGGTAAAGCAGAGGGCGGCTGACCCACACGCAACGCATCCACCTAAGCTGCCTTGACCACAATTCCCGCCAGGAAACTGGACCGAGGATAGTGTCAACAATGCAGCGAGAGAGGTACACGAGCTTGCCAGTTGCCCTGACCCTCGCCCCTGCCTCGTGGTCATCAGCCAAGTAATCGGCAAAAGATTTGAACCCACCAATCTCTTCCAAGGTCTCCCGCCTCAATGCTATGGTAGAGCCGAAGGCGTATCCCATCTTCATCCACCTGAGGCCGATGGAAGCCGAAGGCAGGAGGTTTGTGCTAATGTAGAGGGCTTCAAGTTTAGCAGCCACGGTCAGAGCTTCTTTCCCCCGATAAAATGAAGTCACAAGCCCTATTTCCGGCTTCTTCAAGGGCGAAACCACTTGCCTGAGGTAATCGGGAGGGACACGGAAGTCGCTATCGGAGGCTACAATGATAGGGTAAGATGCATGCTGGCTTAATATTTCTAACATCCCCGCCTTGCGATTGGCGCTTTGCGGCTCGGCCACTATGATTTTAACCGGGACTTGGGGATGCTCTTCCATAAGTCGCTTTATCACCGGCAAAGTTGGCTCCTCCGGCGTTTCAACCCCGAAGAGTATCTCGTATTGGGGGTAATCCTGGGTGAAGAAGCTCTTGAGGTTGAGGTAAGCTTCGTAGTCAAACCCCTTTATGGGCTTTAAAACGGATACGGGCGGGCTGAAGGCCGGGTCAATTTCGTCTTTCTGGCGGTAAAACGCCCAGGTAGAAATGAGGGCTACAATCCAGTACACCCAGCTTACGAAAATGATAAGGCTTATGAAAGCTTCAAGGTGCATGCTTAACCCTCCGCAACGAAGGATAGGTAACCAGGCGAATCCCCCTCTCCTCAACAACCTGGCGGATGCGAGGACTCAAAAGGGTAGCCAGGTCGCCAGGGTTAGGCCCAAGGGGGCTGATGGTCCCTCCCGATGTTGGGTGGAAGTAAAGCTCGGCCGAGCTTTCCCTAAGGTTTTTAAGGACAGCCTCTACGTATTCCTCGGTCATGCTCCCGGTTTTGAACAAGCCGTAGACTTTATCGGTTACAATTAAGCCGCTCCTTTTGGCCACTTTTAAGGCCCAGGAGGTTAAAGGGGCATAGATAAGTGCCCAAAGTGTACTCAGGAAAAAGCGCTTTGGGGGGAATTTCAGGGAAAGCTTCCAATCATCGCGGGGGATTCTTATCCCGCTGGCACCAGATTCCTCGGCCAGGCGAAGGAGCCTGGGGAATATAAGAGGGTGGATGTGGAAGTGGAGATGGCCATCCACATGGGAAAGAGGCAGGCCGGTAGCAAGGAATCTCCGGAACTGCTCTTCAATCTCCCTGAACAAGGCTTGGCGAGCATCGCGGCGGAAGAGGATTAAGAAGCCCACCGCTGGCCCACTGCGCAGCTTCCCCTCATTATCGGTCAGCCCTACCAGCTCCGGAGGGGACAAAGTAGGCCACCCCTCGGCCATGGTTACGTGCAAGCCAACGGCTAAGGAAGGGTTCTCCCGAGCAAGCCTTACAGCCTCCTCAAAGGCCTTACCCCCAACCATGAGACTCGCGCTGGTGAGGACCCCTTCCCTGTGCGCTCGGATTACTGCCTCGTTTATCTCCTGGCTATCTCCAAAGTCATCGGCATTGAATATCACCCACGGGCCGTTCATCCTCCCCTACCTGAAAATTTAGCCTTGGGGCTCGCACCCCGTACAGCGAATCCACAGCAAACCAAGAAGGCCAGCAAGCTCGCCGAACTCAGACCGGCCCCAAGGTATAGGCTGGTAGGGTAGTAGCGGAAAGCAACAGTATGCTCGCCTTCAGGCACGATTACCCCTCGGAAAGCCCCGTTTACTTTGTAGATAGCAGCTGGGCGCCCATCCACTTCTGCTCTCCAGCCGGGGTAGTGACTTTCTACGTACACCAAGAGCCTCGGAGCCTCCGCCCAAACCTTTAAAACAGCGAAAGTTTCGCCTCGTTCTATAATTTTAACCCCTTCACTTGTCCCCAGAGGCACCTTGGGAAGGTCAGGGAAAGAGCTGGGGACTACAGCCATTGACTCTGGGGCAAAATCTGGGGAGTTCAGGATTGAAACTATTTCCCAGTTGGTTTGAGCTTTCCGGACCTCGGAGACCAAATAAGCCCTCGGGTTGAAGCCGAAGAAGGCGTAAAATTTAAGGCCGCCTCTTTCGTAAAGGAGCTTGAAAGCGCCATGAGTTATATCCCTTTGCGTGGCCAGGATGTGGACGTTCATCAGTTTGAGGCGGGTTATTTCCTCCACATTAGCCATGATTTCCTTGAGCCAAGCCATCTGAAGTGGTGCTGCTCCGGATACATTCTCAAGGCCGAGGAAAACCCCGACATCGCGTAAGCCAGATTCATTTCCATCAATGCGAAAAGTACCGGGAATAGCCTGCAAGGGGGCAAATTTTTCCACCGCATCAAATGGAGGCCAAGGCCCTTTCGCCGGCTCCAAAATTCTGCCCATGTTTATGGTGAAAAGGTCCAAAAGGAGAATAGCCGACAAAAGGGGATAGCGGAGGCTTTTCCCAGCGAACTCAAAGGCACTCCAAATAGCCAAGAGCAACAAAGAATCGTAAGCCAAAGAGTCCAAAAGCCAGCTGTACTGCGGGGGCTGGCCGGGCAATGCTTTAGAGGCCAGCGAAGCCAAGAGCCAGCTGAGGAAAAAGGTCAAGGTTGCGGCCCCAAGGATTTTGCGCAACTTTTCGCTTTCTTTATTCAGCTCCGCAAAGCCCAAAGAAGCCAACATCGCTACTGAAAAACAGAAGCCCAGTGCGACTCTCTCCACGTTACGGAGGTAGCCGGGAAAGGCAAGCTTCTGAAGGAGGTAGAAGATAGGGAAGAGGGCAAAATTTTTGCCAAGGGAAAAGAAAAGGCTGGCAATAGCAACCCAGAACCAGAAAAGCCCTCGCTTACTCCACACAGCCCAGGCAGCCAAGAAGAGAGCAATAAGCCCAGGGTAAAGGGCATAACTCCCCACCACGTGAGGCAAAACAGCCCCCATGAGCTCCCACCAAGCAAACCCTCCCTCGGAAGCACGCTCCCAATGTATAGCCGAGCGGTCCGATAACTTAGTGAGCTCCCAGGTGGGAATCGCTTGGATCGCCCCAAAGCCGAGCCAGAAAGCCAGCATTGGAACCGTAAGCTGGATAGTTCTTCCCCAGGGAAGCCTTTTCCTGTAAGCTCGGTAAAAGAGCCAAGCCAGGGTTAGGGGTAAAATGGTCAGGTAAGACTGAGGGCGCCCTGCCAGTAAAACCATTGCCAGACAAAGCCCTGACGCTCCAGCCCAAAGGGATGAGTTTCGGTCAATGGCCAAAGTAGTGGCTAAAAGGGAAGCGGGAAGCCATACCTCAGCTTCAAGCATGGAAAGCTGAAGGGGAGGGAAACCGGTTAAGTATCCACTAAACGTGAAGGAGATGGCAGCCAGGAAAGCGCCTCCGCGGTTCCTCGTAAGGTAAAGGGCAAAGAGGTAAGTGAAAAGGCCAGCCAAGAAGAAGTGTAAGATGGCTTCCCACTGAAGGGCTTCCAGGGAGAGCCTGCCGCCGGTTAGGAAGGCAGTGACCCAAGCGATAGGGTAAAAGGTAGCGGCTTGGGGGTCGGCAAAGTGGGGGTAGCCGCAGGAGACAAAAGGATTCCACAAAGGTAGATGGCCGCGAGCCAGGTGAGAGGCCGCATAATACCGAGCGGGGAAAAAGATGTGGGTGAAATCGCCAGGCTTGAACCTGGCCTTATCGGCTGGGTCGGGAATCCACGTTTGCCAGAAGAAGACAAGAACAGCTAAAGCCAGGACGGAAAGGTAGAGGCAATCCCGCCATGAGGGCCTAAGCTCTGCTTCCAAATCATCCCTCCCCAAAACCCAGCTTGCTCAGCAGCATTCTCCAAGATTCAACCGGGATCACACCACTTGAGGCCTGGTCGTGGCCGTAGCCCATGTATCCTTCGGCCACGTCTACTTCTACTTGGCCCAGGAAATCCAGGACATTGACATCGGCAGCAGTCCGGACACTGAAAGCAACGTAGCCGGGGATGTAGCCGTGGTTGGCTACAATTACGATGTATTTCGGGAGGCGGGTGCGCCAAATTTGGGCGATTAAAGGATGAACGTAGCAGGGGGTGGAAATTTCTACCAAAGCCACATTCCCGCTGAACTTGGGAGAGGCCTTTTTGGCCTCCTCCAGCGCAGCTTTGGCTTCTTCCCGGAACTCATGGAGCAAGCGTGCTTCCGGGCTTGCCCCTTCCACGATTTCCCTCGGGTGCGAGGCTTTGAGCACAGCCTGAAGAGCCACCGAGGCATCGCCAGAGCTGCTCCTTCGCGCTGCATTGATTAGAGCTGTGGCCTCTTTGAGCCATTTGGCCTTGTATTTCTCCTTAGCCTGCTTAATGATGTCAAATGGCGCTTTATCCCCAAGATCGCTCAGCGTTCCAACGGCCGCTACCCAGTCCAAATCTTCCACATCAGCCACGGAACGGCACAGCCAAAAGGTGAGCAGGCTGGAGTTGGGTATGGGGTCCCAATGGTAACTGGAGATCAGGACCCCTTCCGGTGGCACTCCGTAAGGGCGGTGGTGGTCTATAAAGAGGGTGGGGACTCCGGGGACCACTGGCTCTTCCTTGCATCCCAAGTCCAGGACAAAGAGCCTTTCGGGGGCAAACTCTGCGGCTTGCCTTTTGGTTAGGGGAGTGTAAGCGTTTTGGCCCTTGCCGGTGATTAGAGTGGAGAAATCCTTAAAGCCCAAGCGCTCTAAGGTCTTGTGCATTATAGCGCCAGCTCCTATGCCATCGGCATCGCTGTGGGAGATGATGAGGGTGCGAGCGGAAGGGGGACAACGGCTCAAAAAAGCTTT
>Ga0197143_1001876_pt1 | contig 16687 bp, 24 predicted proteins | sample GBS70_MetaG_FD_148603 | JGI IMG/M metagenome (GOLD analysis project Ga0197143, IMG submission 148603) | Sediment microbial communities from Great Boiling Springs, Gerlach, Nevada, United States - GBS 70_MetaG | ecosystem: Environmental > Aquatic > Thermal springs > Hot (42-90C) > Sediment...
TCCTTACTCAATCAGCAAAACACAGGATCTCAGAAGATTTCTTTATAGAGATTCTCGAAAATCACTTTACAGAAGAGGAGGCCTGGAATCAGCTCGAGACAGCCATTGATTGGGGAAGATATGCAGAACTCTTTGCCTATGATTATGATACAGGAGAGCTTTATCTTGAAGAGGCACCAATCAGGCCATAGGCTGTAGGCTTTAGGCTACAGGTTTTTAAAACTACCTCTAAAATGTTTTTTTACGTCTTTCCCTGTCGCCTGTAGCCTGATAATCATCCTCTCAATCCTTTCATAACCCTTTCTGTAACACTCCTCAATAGCAATGTCGAGGATGCTCTGGGCTATGGAGGCTTCGTGCATTATTTATGTTCTTTTGATAACCTCTCAAGCTCTTTTTCATAAGCCTCTTTTGCAGCCTCGAGGGCTGATTTAATGGCACTCTTTTTGTCTATAACAAATTCCTTTCCGCTTTCTAATGTCTGCTTTGCCTTTTCAAGGAGCTCATCACTGAATTCCTTAATCTTCTTTCTCATCTCCTCGCCACTTTTTGGGGCTATAAGTAGTGCTATACCCGCTCCTATGATCCCTCCAAGTATAAAGGTTAATAAAAGAGAACCTGTGCTGTGTCCTTCTTCTCTCATGGCTTACCTCCATCGTCGTCTTTTTTAAAAAGGGCTGAAAGCCCTGCGATCAGTGCTACTTTTAAAGCCCTTGTTTTTGAACTGAGATTGTATGTGAGGTCTTCAAGTTCATTGCTTATTTCCTCAACATTCTGACCTATTTTTCTAATGGAGCTCGTGAAATTTCTTAGATTACTCGCTATCACTCCTATCTCATCGGATGAATTTTTAAGACTTCGGAGAGTTTCTCTAAGGTCACTCATTGTTGCCTCGAAATTTCTAAGGGTTTTTTTGATATGTAAGATAAGGATAACTAAAAAAACAACAAGTGTTACAATTGATATTGCACTGATAATTTCAAACCAGTTCATCTCTCCTCCTATGTTTATAATAAAGAACTATTAAGGCATTGTCAATATTTAGTGAGTTAGTGAAGAACTGAAGGGGTGAGGTTCTATTTTAGCCTTGACAAAATATATAAAAATTTGTTTATATATAAACATTGTTTGTCTGGAGGCATAGATGTTAAAAGAATTCAGTAGTTATGTAGTTTATAGTGTGTTAAAGCTCGAGCAGGGTTCAAGGCTTGGTGATGCCATAGAATTCTTTATATATGACACGATAAAGATATTCTTGCTCTTGAGAAAGGTCTTAAAGATTCAATTGTTGGCAGTGTTTGTCGGAATAATGACGGTAACAATAATAGCAGTGGGGTATATGTTTAATGCAATATTGTAGGAAGAGAAATTATCCAAATAGAATTGTTAGAAGGAATTTTAGCTTTTCTTTCGTGATACCAGCCTTTTTGAGAATATTGTGGAGTGTTCCTTTTTTGAGAGGTCTATTGGATGTACTGGAACAGGGATGGTAATTGTACCTTCTTCTGTTATTTTCTGGTATATGCGATGTGAGCCTGTTTGTCTTACCAATTTAAAGCCATCTTTTTCCAGGACAGAACATAAGTCTTTACCTGATACAGAAGGGAGTTTATCAATTCACTATGAGTTCAAGTTCCTCTTTTATAGAATTTTTAGAAAAATAAGGAATGTTCTCTATACCGACTACCTCTATATATCCACTGGCAGCATCTTTCAGCATCTCTATCGCCTCTTGCACAGTTTCACCTTCGGTAGTAATGTCAAGTTCAGGACAGTAAACTATATATCCGCCTTCTTCAGCTGGTATCAATTCAGCAGTAATCTTTATCTTTCTCATGACTTTATACCTCCTTTTTCTAACATTATATCACAGGAGACAGGGATATGCTGAAACTCACAATAAAATGGCAGAGGCTTGTAGATGAAGCTCAAAGGACATGCCCGAGATGTAGCGAAACCGAGGAAGAGCTTGAGAAGGCATTTTTAAAACTAAAGGAGGCGCTTCAGCCCCTTGGTATTGAGGTTGTTTTCGTCAAAGAGGAGTTGAGAATGGAGGATTTTAAAAAAGACCCCCTCGAATCAAACAGGATATGGATTGCTGAAAAAGGTATTGAGGAGTGGCTCGGTGCAAGGACCGGGCAGAGCCAGTGCTGTGACCTATGCGGTGATTCAGAATGCAGAACAGTAGAGATTAGAGATAATATCTATGAAACGATACCGTCGTCATTGATCATAAAGGCAGGTTTGATTGCAGCTGCAGAACTCTTGCCAGTGAAGACACCGGAAGATCGATTGTTACATGTCTTTAAGATGCGGATCGGAAGATGCATTGAGGGAAAACATCTCAAAGGCCCTGGAGCTTGAGGGCGTTATTGCTGAAGTGAATTTTTACAGAATTACAGAGGATCAGGCAAAGTCAATGGGATTAAGAGGTTCTCCTTCGGTTCTTATTAATGGGCAGGATATTCAGCCTGCTGATATTGAAGGGTTTTCTTGAAGGGTCTTTGTTGACGAGTCAGGAAGGCTCGCAAATGTCCCTTCTGTTGAGATGATAAGAAATAGGCTAAAGGCTGAAGGCAAAAGGCTATAGCCTATAAACTAAACAATAAGGAGGATTATAAGATGGAGATCAAGGTATTAGGTCCAGGATGTGCTAATTGCCATAAAATGGAGGAACTCGCAAAAAAGGCTGTAAAGGAGCTCGGTATTGAGGCAAGGATCGAGCATGTGACAGATATTCAGGAGATTATGAGATACACTATGTCAACCCCAGGGCTTGTGGTCAATGGAAAGCTTAAACATTCAGGGAAGCCATTGCCAACGATTGAAAAAGTAAAAGAGTTGATAAAGCAGGAGATGTAGATGCAAGAATTGATTTCACTTTTTAAGGCCCTCTCTGATGAGACGAGGCTCAGGATACTGAAGCTCCTTGAGCATGGAGAACTCTGTGTATGCGATATTGTTGCTGCCCTCGATATTATTCAGCCAAAGGTATCTTTTCATCTTAGTGTGCTTCAGGAGGCTGGTCTTGTAAAGAGCAGAAAACAGGGTAAATGGATTCATTACAGTATAGATGAGTCAGATATCTTCAAACGGTTTCTCCTTATGTCTGTTTTTGAAAGGATACACGACACAGTAGCTGATGATAAGAGGAGACTTGAGGAATTTCTGAAGAAAAAGAGGCCACTGGCAAAGGTTATAGAGATAAAAAATAAAAGCAGATGCTGCGGGAGGTAAAGATATGCTTAAGGTAATGTTTCTCTGCACAGGGAATTCCTGCAGGAGTCAGATGGCTGAGGGATTTGCCAGAGAACTTGGCAAAGGGATTATCGAACCCTATAGTGCAGGGCTCATGGCTTCAAGGGTTCATCCAAGGGCTATCGAGGTCATGAAGGAGGTAGGGATTGATATCTCAGAACAGAGTTCAAAAGAGATAGACCCTGACCTGTTGAAGCAGATGGATGTTGTTATCACCCTTTGCGGCCATGCAGAGGTATCATGCCCTGTGACTCCGCCTCATATAAAGAGGCTTCACTGGCCAATTGATGACCCTGTAGGCACCGTAGGCACAGAGGAGGAGATCATGAATGAATTCAGACGGGTAAGAGATGAGATAAAGGAGAGGATAGTTAAACTCGTTGAGGAGGTAAAGGATGCTCAGAAGATCTCTTGAAAGGCTTCACAACTTCAGGCTGTTGCCGGTCTTTGTCATTGTCAGCATGATAATCGGCATTGCTATCGGCAAGTGGTATGGTATTTCGAATTTTGCACTCACTCCACCGATTGATGCGATTAAATCCATCTTTCACGGGACTTATGAATTCAGCATACCCAACACCCTTGCCCTGGGTGTTGTCGTCGGTCTTTTCATGATGATGTATCCGGCAATGGCAAATATAAAGTTTGAAGATCTGGGTAAGGCAACCTGCTCTCCGAAACAACTTCTAATTGTGGTATGCCTGCTCTTATCCAGTGCTTCATTTCCCGTGACGCAGGAGGAGATAAGAGGCATGGAATTACTGGAAAAGGCAGTATTGACTCTCAGTCAAAGGAGCAATTATGCCAAGGCTATCAACAAGAGATAAGGAAAAGCCTTTCATACTGATTGGTGCGGTGATAGCAGGAATTCTCCTCCAGAGTTTTATTGGAAAGGAACTTCCATGGATCATCTATCTAACAGAGATAGGCGTCTTCTTTGTAATCCTTGCAGTTATGCTTCCAGTGGAGATAAAGGAGCTGGGTAAGGCCTTCAAAAAGGTAAAGCCCACCGCCATAGCCTTATTCATGAATTTTATCTTCATCCCAGCCTTTTCATGGACAATGGGCTGGCTCATACTCAGGAATTATCCTGACTTCTGGATCGGAGCAATACTCTACACCCTAACTCCATGTATCGGCTGGTATCTTATATTCACGGATATTGCAAAGGGTGATGTGCCATGGGGGATAGCCCTTCTGCCATGGAATATAACCCTACAGGTTGTTCTTATGCCTTTTTATCTTTACATCCTTGTTGGAAGAATAATACCTCTTGATATCCTTACCCTTGCAAGGAGTGTTGGGTTATTTCTTGTAGCGCCTTTTGTCCTTGGCTATATTCTCCAGAAGGCGATCATAAAGACAAAGGGGAGAGATTATTTCTTTGGTCCATTTAAAGGCATTCTTGGTGAGGTGAAGCTCTGGGCACTCGTTGTTGTGATTATCACTATGTTCGTATCCCAGAGGTCTCTTGATATATCTGATGTCCAGAGGGTCGGCTTACTGATAGTTTTTCTGATAACCTTTTTCTTTGTTCTGTTTTTGTTGGCGATAATTATTGGCAAGGTTTTTAAACTCAGCTATGAAGATACCGTTACAATGGCATTCACAACAACTGCAAGGAATTCTGAGGCAGTGATAGGAGTTGCAGTAGCAGCATTTCCAGGACACCCCCTTGTGTATTTAGCCATTATCCTTGGACCAGTGGTAGAACTTCCAATGCTTCTCCTGATAAGTAGGCTTCTTCTGGGTTTTAGAGAAAGAATCTGGGTTAAGGGTGGTCAAGGGAATATTATTAATTTTTAGCTATTGTTATACTTTGAAGAGGGTCTGCTTTGAGCCTGGGCAGGGTTCTTAAGATATTTTATGAAAAATAGGGCAGTTTCAAACCTTTTTCCGTCTTTTTGGGAGGATATCTTTTGAGTCTGTTGATTGCCATTATATAAAGCAGTTCTCGCTTATCTTTATCACGAGGTCTTCTGCGGACCTTTTTTTCAATCACAAGACCTTCTTCTGCAAGCCTTGCCTTTACCTTACTTGCTATTGCCTTGATTTGATCATAATTGTATCTGCCCATAGTGTCTTTCAGGTTTTTAATATTTCCTCAAGGAGTTCGACAGTCCCTGCTTTTAAAGCCCTTTCTTTAAGATATTCTATATCAATAGGCTCGCCCGTGGCTTCCTTTACTTTTACCAGTACCTTTGCCCAGATAACACTGTCCTCATCTTTCCAGAACTTTGCAGCATTCAGCCTATCTATAATAAGGTCTTCAATGGAGATTACCTTGACCTCAAGGTTTTCTCCAACAATAATTGTATTGACCCTCTCTTCTGCCTGAAGCCCTTCGTTAAGATTGCTGCCGAGCCAGTCTATATAAATATCAAGGTCTTCATTAACCCAGATCCTTCCTTTTTTAGTAAATCCCCATTCCCTCAAAACCTCTTCCAGTATATCCTTTTGAGCCTTTATGTCAATATCTCCTGTTGTGTAGCTGCCCTGTGTATATATCTCAAGACTGAGGCCTCCGACTACTATGGGTTCCTTCCCACCTCTTTTTTTGAATTCCTGAGTCAAAAGCCCAACAAACAGGACCTTTCTTTTGACAGGGTCTTCTATTGAACTGAGTCTGTCAATTAGGTTCATAGGGTATTATAAATAAGACCATGAGTTTAAGGCTATCCTTTAGGCTGGGGTTTAACTGAAGTCTATAGACTGAAGGCTGAAGATTTTTAAGGTAGTTTAATATATTTCTTCAGTCTTAAGCCAATAGCCTACAGTGGCCTCATACCACTTTACAATTAGGAGAGACAAATATTATAACAGATGTTAATGAAAAGAAATAAGGGCTGGCTTTTATTCTTTTACAGCGTCCCTTCAAGGCCTGTGGCTAACAGGATGAAGGTATGGAGAAGGCTTACGCAGGCAGGGGCATTATTATTTCGCTGACATACTTTGGCGTAAGATAGGAGGCTGTTATGAATTATAAAATTCAAGACTCAGACATAGAGGTTCTAAGGAATGCTGGTGTTTCAGAAGATGATATAAGACACTGTATAAAAGTTGCTGAAAAGGCACTTGAGATTACAGAAAGAATTGAGGATTCTGCAGCCATTAAACTGGACAGGGACCTCATAGTTAGAGGTGCATTGTTTCATGACCTTGGTAAGGCAAAGACTCATGAAATTGAACATGGAATGATTGGGGCAGAGATAGGTAGAAGGCTCGGATTACCAGAGGAAATTACAGATATTATGGAAAAACATATCAGGGGTGGACTCACTGAAGAAGAGGCAAGGGAACTTGGATTGCCTGTAAAGGATTACACCCTGAAAAGGCTTGAGGAGAAAATAGTTATATATGCGGATAGGCTTGTTGATATAATCACTGATGGGATTGTTGAGATTAAGGATGAATCAGAAGCAGAAGAGAGGTTTGAAGATATACTAAAAACCTACCCCAAATATAGCAAAAATGAGAAGACACTCCAGAGGTATCTCGGTTATCACAGAGAAATACAGAGGCTGATTAAGAAGGCTTAATATCATGAAATTAAGTCCTTTCATGCTTTTATGCATTACAGGGCTTTTTGCTATCTTCAGCTCTACTATATCAAAAAGCCCTGTGCTTCCCCTTTTTGCCATACACCTTGGCGCAGGTCATTCAGAAGTCGGGATGGTTGCCTCTGTGTCTGCCTTTACTGGAATAATAGCGAGCATACCAGCCGGGATTCTTTCGGATAAGCTTGGAAGAAGGAGGATGCTCATTTTTTCATTAATTGTATTTTCAACAGCACCATTCCTCTATATTTTCGTGGGCAAGATATGGCAGCTTGCTCTTGTGAGATTTTATCACGGTTTTGCAACTGCTATCTTTATTCCAGTTGCAATGGCACTTGTGGCAGATCTGTTTCATAAAGAAAGAGGAGAGAAGATGGGATGGTTTTCTACCTCAACCCTTTTGGGCAGATTTGTGGCACCAATTGCTGGTGGCACTATAATAGGAGCTCTGGTATTTAACCCAGGGCATAGTTATAAGATTGTTTATCTTATTTGTGGTATTGCTGGTATTATAGCCCTTATACTTTCATTTAGATTACCATCTGTAGATAAAAAGGTAGAAAGACAAGAGTGGAAGGTTACACTTTCAGCTTTTAAATCAGTGCTCTCCAACAGGCTTATCCTTGCCACAGCAGGGGTAGAGGCAGCTATACTTTTTGCTTATGGAACATTCGAGACATTTCTTCCTCTTTATTCAATAAAATCGGGGCTCACTGCCTACGAGGTCGGGATCTTTCTATCTTTACAGGTTATAACCCTTGCATTTACAAAGCCTGTGATGGGAAGGTTTTCAGATAGACACGGAAGACAACCCCAGATATTCTGGGGTGCTTTGCTTGGTTCATTATGTATTAGCAGTTTTTCTCTTTTTAAATCATTTATCCCTCTTCTTACATTAAGCATATTATTTGGCTTAAGTCTTTCGATTGTGACCTCTGCTACAGCAGCTTTTATTGCGGATTTAAGCAAGCATGAAACACATGGTTCGGCAATGGGAATATTGGGCTCTGTAATGGACATAGGTCATACAACAGGTCCTCTGGTTTCAGGTTTTCTGGCGGCTTATCTTGGTCTTGAAAAGGCCTTTATAGGTGCTGGGGCTGTTCTTCTTATAATTACCTTATGTTTTTTGCTGAAGGTTTATTTTGTCAGGTCAGAGTTCATTTAGTTTATGCAAAAGGTTTTTGATATATGTTATTGTAACTTTATGAAGGCTATTGAGCTTGTGCCAGAGGTGGCAACAAGAAAAGCCTTGAATGAATTGAAGGAGAGGTTACTTGAGGCACTGAAGGACAACCTGATTAAGATTGTCTTCTTTGGTTCAAGGGCGAGGGGGCTTTTCGAACCTGATTCTGATCTGGATATCCTCATAATGGTTAAGAAGAAAAACCATGAAACTGTCGACAGGATATTTTCTATAGCTCAGGAGATAGAGGATACCATACTTCATAAAATTGCCTTTTCTATTCATCTTTATGATATGGAGAGCTATATAAAATTAAAAAAAGTTGGAAGCCTCCTTATCAAAAACATTGAATCAGAAGGATTGGTGGTTTATGAAAGAGTTAATGACAATTGAAGACAGGATAAATCTATCCCTGTATAGAAGAGAGGTTGCCCAGGAGCGTCTGAGGGCTGCAGAGGTGCTTTTCAAAGAAGGATTTTATAATGATGCTATCACAAGGGCATATTATGCTATTCATTCTATCTCTCGGGCATTGTTGATTTTATACGATATCAGGGCAACAACCCATGAGGGCGTAAAGACAATGCTTTCAAAACAACTTGTGAGAGAGGCAAAGGTCTTGCCATCAGATTTTGCTAAAAAATTTTCTATCCTTAAGGCATTGAGAGAAGATGCTGATTATGAGGACTTCATCAAGTTTTCCTCCGCTGATGCAGAAGAGGCATTGAAGATTGCACAGGATTTTGTAGAAAAGACCTCGGCTATTATAGATCAAGTAATAAAGGATCTTAGAAAAGGCTGATGGTAGTGTGGAGCTTCTTAAGATAAAAAACCTTTTTTATTCTGTAAATGACAGGCATATTATAAAGAACCTTACACTTTCAATTTCTCCTCATGAGATTCATGCCCTCCTTGGAGCAAATGGTTCAGGAAAGACCACCCTTGCCTATCTCATAATGGGCTGTGAGGGTTATAGACCAACCGCTGGAGAGATAATCTTTGAGGGAAAAATAATCAATGCTCTTCCAGTTCATGAAAGGGCAAGGCTTGGTATCACTATGGCATGGCAGGAGCCTGTAAGGTTTGAAGGTATTTGTGTGGCTGATTATTTAACTCTTAAGAATCGATTTGTTTCCTCAAAATCACTCCAGCCTTCTTTATCACCCGCCCATTACCTCGAGATGGTCGGTCTTGAACCCTCTCTTTATCTTGACAGGATGGTTGATAAATCCCTTAGCGGTGGTGAGAGGAAAAGAATAGAACTTGCCTCTATCCTTGCTTTAAATCCAAAACTTGCAATCCTTGATGAGCCTGATTCAGGCATTGATATGCTATCCACGCAGGATATTATCAATGTCATAAATGCCTTCAAAGAGAATGGTTCTTCCGTATTACTCATAACCCATAGAGAGGAGATCGCCCTTATTGCCGACAAGGCATCCCAGATATGCCATGGTGAGATTATTGCATCAGGTAGTCCAAAAGAGGTCTCAGAATATTATAAATCCAGAAGGTGCCTTGTGTGTGAGGGAGAGGTCTGTCGTGAATGAGCTTAATGAGCTTTTAAACGCCTTTGGAGAGACAGGGGCTGATAAAAGGATATTCGCAGATAAAGAGATAGCCCATCTTGCAGCAAGCGGGCATAAGATATTGAGTATGAGGGGTGTAGAAGGGCTTGAGGTAGATGCAAGTGAGACCCTTACAGGGATTTTCGCCAATGTGGTTGTTAAGGAAGGTGTAATATTAAAGAATCCTGTGCATCTCTGTTTTGGGGTACTTCATAAGAAGGGAAAACAGAGGATAAAGATTAATGTTAGATTAGAAAAGGCCTCTTATGCCCACTTTATTGCCCACTGCGTATTTCCCAGGGCAGAGAGGGTAAAACATATAATGGATGCAGTTATAGAGATTGGTGAAGATGCTGAGATGAGGTATTCTGAGACCCATTATCATGGACTTTATGGAGGCGTTGAGGTTATTCCGAAGGCGGTTGTTAAGGTGGGCAAAAAGGGCAGATACTTTACAGATTTTAACCTGACCACTGGAAGGGTGGGTATTCTTTTTATAGATTACACTGTAGAGGCAGCAGAAAAAGCAATAGCTGAGTTGACAGCAAGGGTCTTTGGCCATGCCAATGATAATATAAAAATAAAGGAAAAGATTGTTCTTTCTGGAAGGGATTCAAGGGGTTTGATAAAGACGAGGATAGCCCTTGAGGATGAGGCAAGGGCAGAGGTCACTGGCATTACAGAGGGAAATGCAGAGGGTGCAAGGGGTCATGTTGATTGTACGGAGATAGTTAAGGATAGGGCAGTTGCAAGGGCTATTCCGATTGTGAATGTTACCCATCCCCTTGCAAAGGTGACCCATGAAGCAGCTATTGGAAGTGTTGATAAACGCCAGATGGAGACCCTCATGGCTCATGGCCTTTCTCCTGAAGAGGCTGTTAATCTTATTGTGAAAGGGATATTGAGATAGTATCAGTTAGGGATATTATGCACTGCTGCCAGAACAAATTCAGATATGGATATTATGCTAAAATAATATTTCTAAATAATTTGAGAGGTCTTAACTATTACACCAATGTCTGAAAATGATCAGAAAGTTAAAAATGCTGAAAGGCCTGTGAAGGAGGCCCTGAGGCTTCACAGTCTTTACAGAGGAAAGATAGAGATTATTCCGAAGTGCCCTGTAAAGGGTCTTGATGACTTTGCTGTTTGGTATACCCCTGGAGTTGCAGAGGTTTCGAGGGAGATTGCAAAGAATAAAGAGGCTGTTTATGAATATACAAACAGGGGGAATACTGTTGCAATCATAAGTGATGGCACAAGGGTACTCGGTCTTGGAGACATAGGGCCAGAGGCAGCTTTACCAGTTATGGAAGGAAAGGCCCTGATATTTAAATACCTTGGTGGAGTGGATGCCTTTCCCCTCGTCCTTGATACAAAGGATGAGGATGAGATTGTAAGGACCTCGAGGATTATAGCTCCATCTTTTGGAGGGATTAACCTTGAAGATATTGAAAAGCCAAAATGTTTCTCAATCCTTAAAAGACTTATAAAGGAGCTTGACATACCTGTGTGGCATGACGATCAGCAGGGCACAGCAACAGTGACACTGGCAGCCCTGATAAACAGCCTGAAGATTACAGGAAAGGACAAGAAGGATGTTAAGATAGCTTTGATTGGTGCTGGTGCTGCAAATACAGCTATATTTAGATTCCTCACGATGTATGGAATTCCAGCAGGGCATATTATCGTGGTTGACTCAGCAGGTATACTGAACAGGGAGAGGCAAGACCTTAAAGATGATGAGGAGAAGTGGAAGATATGCTCCACGTCGAATGAAGATAACAGAAGGGGCGGGATAAAGGAGGCCCTTGAAGGTGCTGATGTATGTATAGCCCTCTCGAGGTCAGGACCAGGAGTGATAAAAAAGGATTGGATAAGGGCGATGAACAAGGATGCCATTGTCTTTGCCTGTGCAAATCCTGTCCCTGAGATGTGGCCCTGGGAGGCAAAGGAGGCTGGAGCAAGGATTGTTGCAACAGGAAGGAGCGATTTCCCGAATCAGGTGAATAATTCCCTTTGCTTTCCTGGATTATTCAGGGGAGTTCTTGATGTGCAGGCAAGGGCAATTACAGATGAGCTCTGCATCTCAGCTTCAGAGGCAATTGCAGGTTTTGCTGAAAAAAGGGGGCTTTCTGAGGAATATATCATACCCACCATGGATGAGTTAGACCTTTTTGTAGAGGTTGCCCTTACTGTTGGGCTAAAGGCAATCGAGCTGGGGATTGCAAGAAGGGTATTGAGTAAAGAAGAGCTTTATAATACAATACGCGAGAAAATAAATAAGGCAAGACAGGAGATAGAGGCCCTTGGCCTTGGAAGAAAGTAACACTATTGAGGAGGATTAATGGAGTATACCCTTTCTATTGTTAAACCTGATGGTGTTCAGAAGAACCTTATAGGAGAGGTTATTAGGAGATTTGAGAAGGCTGGTCTCAGGATTGTGGGCCTTAAGATGTTGAGGCTTACAAAAGACATGGCTAAGGGTTTTTACATTGTTCATAAGGATAAGCCCTTTTATGAAAGCCTTACGGATTTTATGTCTTCAGGCCCTGTTGTAGTTATGGTTGTTGAAGGTGAGAATGCCATATCAAAGGTAAGGGAGATTATGGGTGCAACAAATCCTGAGAATGCTGCACCTGGCACAATAAGGCATGACTTTGCCTCAGATGTGGAGCACAATATTGTTCACGGTTCTGACTCTCCAGAGTCAGCAAGGTTTGAGATAGGTTACTTCTTCTCTGAGGTGGAGATCTTTAAGAGATAATAGCTGTCCAAAATAAATTAAAATGGTATTTTAAAGAGGGCATAAGGCCTCAAAAACACAAAAGAAGCGACAGGATTATTTTATTAGGGTATAATGAGGTTATCAACTTATTTGAGAGGTTTATTAAGGTCATGACAGGTTATTTAACAAGTTACATTAAGGAGTCGCCTTTTGTGCTTTTTAGGGATGGCGGAAGTAATAGTTGGCCTCATGCCCCTTTAAGATTTATCTTGGACAGGTGTATTAAGAGATAATTCAGATAGCCTTTATAATATAAATCAGATAAAAGATACCACCTGTTATAAGAAGGAGGGCAGGTATCTTTTTCTTTATTGATGCAAATAGCATAATCAGCAAGCCCATACTCAGGGCAAAGGTCATATTCAGAACCTCTGTTATATTTATATCCCAGTTGGTAAAAAAGAGGCCAATACTTACAGGAAGGGTTGATTGAAAGACCATTGCACCTGTTATGTTTGCCATAGCTATGGTGTCCTTCCCTTTTATAGTCCATGTTATGGAATTAAATTTTTCGGGTAGCTCCGTTGCTACCGGTGCTATCAGAAGAGAAAGTATAAGAGCTGGGATCCCGCTCCGAATCGAAAAGATAGAGATATACTCAACAAAGAGGTGTGACCCTATAATGATAAAGAATAGGCCTACAAGGACTTGTCCAATTATCCAGCCGAACTTTCTTGGGCATCCAAGGAAGAAACCGAAGTGAAAATGTTCTGTATATTCCTCTCCCTCAATGGATTCATGTTTGAGGGTATAGAAGATAAAGCCTGTATAAGATAAAAGCAGGGCAGTTCCGAGGATATAATTCAGGCTTTTTATCTTCAGTAACGAAACAATCAGTATAGTGCTCATGACAATGATGAAGAATCGGAGCTCAAAGGTGAGGGCCTTTATATTTACATTCATTTGGGGAGCTATTCTTTTATTGAGAAATTTTAAAGTCAACACTGTTATGCCAAGAAGGAACATGGCAAGGGTGCTGAGCATAAAGGGTGCACCAAGGATTGCACCCACTGCAATACCCTCCTTGTATTCTGCCTTTCCCGCTAAAAGGGCTATCACGGGTATCATTGTTTCTGGAAGGGCAGTGCCAACGGCTGCAAGAAGGCTTCCTGCTGTGGCATGGGAGAGATTGAGCCTGTCACTAAGGCACTCCACTCCATTCGCAAAGAGTTCGCAGCCTCCAAGGATAATGAGCATTCCTGTAACAAGGCCTGTAATTATGAATGGGTAGTTGGGGCTAAGGGAGTTGTGCCCTTTAATATAAAAGAAGACAGAGATAGCCGTGATAATGGAAAGACCTATGATAAGGATCAGATATTTTTTCATTGAGATATTTTAACATAAAGTTATGAAACCTTATATCCTTAAAGAATATGGTTCCTGGTCTGTTTTTATCTTCAGTTTCCTTGCAGGCCTAATCATGGCATCAGGTAAGGCTATAGGCATCAATACCCTCTTTTTATTTATAGGCCTTTCACTTCTGTTTAACTCCAAACAGGCCCTTGTAACAGGACTAAGATTAAAAAACAGATTTGCCTGGATTGTCTTTTCTTTTCAAATCCTCTCAGGATTAATGCTTCTCTTTTTCTCAATAAACAGTTACTTCTCCACCAGCGAGCCTCAGGTATTAAAGCTCTATGCCTTTGGTTTGATACCTCTTATCTATATCCTTTCCCTGTTAATTCTTGGTGAGCATAACCTTTTTACAGAGATTGCTGGCTTTCTGAGTCTCTGCCTATCTTCCCTTATTGCATACTTTTCTGTTACGAAATTAATTAATATTCACCTCTACATTATGGTCTCCCTATTTTTTGTTGCCGGGGTATTTAAGGTGAGGGTTCAGTTGAAGAAAGGATTTCTCGAGAGGCTCATGGGCATCCTTTATCTTCTCTTTGTTTTTTTACTCATCCTTGTCTTAAGACTTCCCCTCCTGCCCTTCTTACCCCTTATTGATAATCTTATCCATAGCCTTTTCCTTTACAGGACAAGACTCAAGACAACAGGATGGATAGAGGTTCTGAAAGGTATTGCCTTTCTGGGACTTCTCTATCTGGCAGGGCCATAGCCTGAATCCTTCAGCCTATTCTGTGTGATAAAATAACTTTTATGTTTGTGAGAGAAAAGAAAAGGATTGCCGTAAGGGGCGTGAACTGGATTGGTGATGCCGTGATGACCATTCCAGCCCTGAGGGCAATAAAAAAATACTTTAATGAAGCTGAGATAAATCTTATCGTAAAACCCTGGGTTGCTCCTCTTTTTTATGATAGCCACTATGTAGACAACATAATCCTGTATTCTGCAGAGTACAACACCATAAGTGGAAAATTCAGATTTGCAAAACTTTTGCGAAGAGAGTCCTTTTCAAAGGCCCTCCTCCTTCAGAACGCCTTTGATGCTGCCCTTATAGCCTTTCTTGCAGGTATCCCTGAACGGATTGGCTACAAGAGGGATATGAGGGGACTGCTTCTTACAAAACCTGTTCCCTACAATGGTGAAGACCGCTTTATGCATCATATCGATTATTACCTTGAACTCCTAAGAAGAGCTGGCATTCCAGCAGAGTATTCGATGCCCTGGATTAAACTGAACCTTGATGAAAGATCAGAGGCAAGAAGGAGACTTTCTGCCCTAAGGAGACCTCTTTTGGGTATAAATCCAGGTGCTACTTATGGTTCTGCCAAGAGGTGGTTTCCTGAAAGATTTGCAATAGTTGCAGATAACTTTGTTGAGCTCACAGGTGGAAGTATTGTGCTTCTTGGTGGTGAAAAGGAGATTGATATCGCAAGGCAGATTAGAAGAGATATAAAGAGTGAAGATGTCCTCATACTTACAGGAAAGACCACATTACGGGAGCTTATAGCAGTAATCTCTGAACTTGATATACTCTTGAGTAATGACTCAGGACCAATGCATATCGGGTATGCTGTTGGGACTCCTGTTGTAGCCCTTTTTGGCTCAACAGATCCTGCCCTCACAGGACCAAAGGGATATAGGGATGTGGTGATAAAGAAAGACATGGATTGCAGTCCCTGTTTTAGAAGAACCTGTAATGATATGAAGTGTATGGAGGCCATAACAATAGACGATGTTATGGATGGCATAAGGGGTTTAACTCCTGAAAACAGGGCAGTATTTTTTGACAGGGATGGAACCCTATGTAAGGATACAGGATATTTGAATGACATTTCGAGGCTCGAGATATTCGAAGACATTAAAGCTTTGAAAGGTCTGAAGGAGAGGGGGTTTAAGCTTATAGGTGTTACAAACCAGTCTGGCATAGCAAGGGGTATTGTTAAGGAGGAGATAGTAAGAGAGATAAATCAGCTTTTTATTGACAGGTATGGATTTGACGATTTTTATTACTGCCCTCATTTACCTGATGAGCACTGTGAATGTAGAAAACCAGAACCAGGCACGGTCCTCAGGGCAAGGGCAGAACATAAGATTGACCTGAGGAGTTCGTGGGTAGTTGGAGACAAAGAATCAGATATATTGCTTGCAAAGGCAGTTGGTGCAAGGTCTATACTCCTGAGGACGGGCGAACTTATGGAATATCCTGCTGCAGATTATGTGGTCAATACACTTTCAGAGGCCGTGAAGATTATCCTCGATGCCTAAAACAAGGGTTCCTGTGTGATAAAGTTGCCCATTGTTTTTTGGGATATTGACTTGGTATAATAATTTAAGTAAAATACTCAATTCGGATGAAGCCTTTTTCTTATAAAAGCCACCGTAGCTCAGCTGGTAGAGCAGCTGATTTGTAATCAGCGGGTCGGGGGTTCGAATCCCTTCGGTGGCTCCATATAAAGCACTTATACAGGAGGAGAGGTTCCCGAGCGGCCAAAGGGAGCAGACTGTAAATCTGCCGGCGTATGCCTTCGGAGGTTCGAATCCTCCCCTCTCCACCAGACATGTTATAATAGATTTCAATAGGATGCGGGAGTAGCTCAGTGGTAGAGCGTCGGCCTTCCAAGCCGAGGGTCGCGGGTTCGAATCCCGTTTCCCGCTCCATGCCCATGTAGCTCAGTTGGTAGAGCACGTCCTTGGTAAGGACGAGGTCACCGGTTCAATCCCGGTCATGGGCTCCATGGCAAGAAGAATGTAGAGGTTTGATTGTTCGGGATTTGAAAAGAATAAAAATTCATTGGGAATTTTTCTCAAGCATCAAGAGAAGGGAAACATGGTTTCCCCTTTTCATAATTATTTAAATCAGGAGGACTTATGGCAAAGGCTAAATTTGAGAGGGTAAAGCCGCACGTAAACGTAGGCACCATAGGGCATGTAGATCATGGCAAGACGACATTAACGGCGGCGATAACGAAGGTACTGG
>Ga0197143_1001878_pt1 | contig 16662 bp, 11 predicted proteins | sample GBS70_MetaG_FD_148603 | JGI IMG/M metagenome (GOLD analysis project Ga0197143, IMG submission 148603) | Sediment microbial communities from Great Boiling Springs, Gerlach, Nevada, United States - GBS 70_MetaG | ecosystem: Environmental > Aquatic > Thermal springs > Hot (42-90C) > Sediment...
AACACACAAATAAATTTTTTCATTTTTTATGTCTGTGGGCTGAAATGTGTTTTGTAAAAAGGGGTATGGTGTGGAAGTGGGATTTGAAATAGGGGTCTGGTTTCAGCCATTTTCCGGACAGGTATTTTCTCCTTCATCTCCTCATTTTCTTACACAAAAATTATAATTAGTTCCCCTTCACAAATGTGGGTAAGTTTCAATTCAAAAATGATGATTTTTGAAATTACTTCTCTTAACTGATAAAATGGAAAATGTGAAGGTAAAATGTCCAGTATGCAAAAAAGAAATTGAATGGGAGACCTCAAAGTACCGCCCTTTCTGCTCCGAAAGGTGTTATCTCATAGATCTGAGCAAGTGGCTGAGAGGAGAATATTACATTCCTGATGTAGAAAGGAAGACGGAGAAAAAGGATGAAAAGGAAGATTAAAGTTCTGGCTTACGGAGTAATAATTCTATTAATAGTGTCGGGGTTTATTTTTTTACACCGGTATACTGAAAGATACCTTCAGAGATTTCTCTCTCAGTTCCTTTCAAAGATGGGAATGGGAGAGATTTCCTTTTCTTCGATGAGCATAGATTATTTTTCTCAATCTATAAGATTTAAAGGTTTGAAATACAGGTTAAAAAGGGAAAATTTTGAAACAGAGGCGGAAATAGACAAAGGTGCCATTAAGTTTAAGAGAATTCTTACAGAATGGAAAAAGCCATTGAGAGGGATAGAGGTTGACGGAGGTCATATAAAATTGGTCCTCCCTGCTGAAAAGAGGGGAAAAGGCGGTGGATTCTTTATTCCCTCTTTTCTGGAAGGCTCTTCCATATCCCTTAAGAACTTCCATTTTGAAATCCACTCTGGAGAGATAGAAGCGGATGGAAAAGTGATTCACTTTCAAACGGACAAAATCTCTCAAATTATAAGAGGGTCCGTTGAGCTTTCCATTCAAACCTTTATTTTCTCCTTCAAAAAAATTCCCTTACGGAGTATTTCAACGGATTTTCAATACAAAAAGGAAGAACTTTCTCTTTTCAACCTTGTGCTTGATTCCGAAATCGCAGCAATTTTTGCGCATGAGGTGAAATGGCAAAGGGGAAAATGGCTGGATTTCGCTCTCAGAATGGCAAATTTTAAATGGAAAGAATTTTCAGTGGGATATGGAATTTTTGAAGGACGGTATGATTTCAAAAAAAACGAGGTGGAGGGCAGAGGTTCATTTAAAAAGGCTGAATACAGAAAATTTTTAGCCGAAGAGGGGAAAGTATCTTTTAATTATTCAATAAATAAGGGAACTCTTTTTGTTGAAGACGGAGAAGTAAAATACAGGGAAGGAGTTCTGAAGATAAAAAAAGGAGAACTTACCAAAAGCTATCTTCGGTTTGACATTGGACTTGAGTCATTACCCTTTGAACACCTCCTTTTAAACACAGGTCATGTGGAGAGCAGGGTTTTCACTACATACACCGGAAAGATTTCGGTGGAAGGACCTTTGAAACCGTTGATGATAAAAGGGGAAGCGGATTTAAAAGCGTTAAACTTTGCGGTTTGCGATGAGATATATCCAGTAGAATGCAGAACTCACATTTTGAGATTCCCTGCTGGAAAAGCGAACATCCGATTTGAAATTCGTCCGCATGGAGTTGAAATCACCGATGTGCTCGTATATCTTCCTGATTCAAAGGGTTTCTTGACGGGAAATGGGACTGTCTTTTTTGATGAGAGTTTGAATCTGCACATAAAAATTCATTCCCTGGAACTCGGCTATTTCTCTGAAATAGCAGACATTCCGATGGGTGGAATGATGAAAGGGGAAGTTTACATTACGGGTCCCTTTCAGGATGTCTCGGTGTTTTACAGAGGAGAAATTAATCACTATCTCCTTAGCGTTCTCCATTTCGAGCACGGAAGATACACTATCTTTTACAGAAACAAAATTCTTTACTATTCAGGCACTGTAAAAACAAGAAATGGAGGGGCGCTCTTTGCGAACGGGTTTATAGATTTTTCAGAGGAGCCATCAATTCATCACACCTCTTCTTTTGAGGAAATAGAAACTTCTGAACTCTCGGAAATGATAGGTTTGCCTTATCCGCTGAAAGAGGAAATCAGCAAAATTTCAGCAAAATATAATGGGAGTTTTTTTATGGACGGCTCCATAAAAGGAAAACTCCCCAGGATGTTCGGTCGCCTTGAGACCTCCTCAAAAGCCACTTATATGGGAGAGGTTATAGATGGCTTCCAGGCAGAAGGACATTTTTCAGATGGAGAAATATCTTTTAAAGGATATGGAAGAAAGGGAAAAGAGATCATATTTGAAGGGACCTATAAAGAGGGGATGATTTATGCGGGAATATGGGGCAGCCTGAAAATTGACAGCATAAATCAGATAAAAACGGCTGACCTGGGGGCAGAAGTTTACGGAGATATTTCTTCTCCGGTTATTGATTTCAGCGGAAAGGCGGAGAATTTCTCTTTCATTGGTGAAATAGAAGAGGGAATGAAAAACCTTTTTATTATGAGTAAAGATTTTCTCCTTTACAAAAAGGGAACGTATACAACAAAAGCTGGGGGATGCCTGGCAGATTCAGATCCTTTAAGCCTTTTCAAAATCAAAGACCTTTCCTCTGGAGTGAACGGCTGCTTCATGGGTGTAATTTTTGACGGAAAAGCAAAACTGGATGCGATTTTAAAAAATGCCTTTATAAGAGTATCGGATGAAACATTTTATCTGAAAAATCCTGTGAGGATAAAAGACACAAAGGGTATAGTTACCTTTGAAGGTAAAGGGGGATTTGTCAGGTTAAACCTTATGGAAGATATCGCCAGATTGACATTCAGATTTCCCGGTGACCTCTTATCCCTTTTTGAAGGATATGAAATAAGAAGGGGGTTCGTAGAAGGAAATCTGTCTTTTCCCGTGGATGCGCCCTTGAGCGATTTAAAAGGCAACCTCCGACTGGAAAGCGTCTCATTTGGCATGAAGTTTATAAAGATTGAAAAAATATGGGGTGAGGGAGAACTGGAAGGGAAAACCTTAAAGTTCAAAATCTACTCTACATTTCCCACAGAAGCAAACATTGAAGGAACATACTCTCTTGAAGACGGAATAATAACCCTCACTTTCCGTGCACAGGGAATTAAAATAAGGAGAGAGGGAATTAAAGCGGAAGTGAATTCATCTTTGAGAGGAGTGATGGAACCGAACAGAATCTCCCTAAATGGAGAGATTGAGTTTACAAAATTGTTTTTGCCATTTGACCTCTCCCTCATAAAGAAGTTTTCTCTTTCCGAAAGCACAAAGGAAAAGGAGTTTGAGATTGAAAATCTGAAAATAAGATTTCCTGATTTAAAAATAAAGGGAAGTGGAAATGAACTGAGTGGAAAAGGAGAGATTCTGCTGAGGGGAATAAATTCCATTGCTGGCCTGGGAAAGTTAAATTTTGAAGGCAAAATTACATACCTGGGAAAGGAATTTGAAATGGTAAAGGGAGAACTGATATGGGATGGAAGCAGCATTGTCCCTTTTCTTGATATAATTGCCCATACCGTTCAGGAAAAGGCTTATCTTAGGGAAAGTGAGACAACCTCTTCTTATGACATCTACCTTTCTGTAAGGGGTCCTGCGGATGCTCCAGTTGTTGAGCTATCCTCTTCGCCTTCTTTGAGCAGGGAGGACATACTCGCTCTTCTTTTTACAGGAAAGACGATAAGGGAGATTTATGAAGCACCTATTAAGGGGGAGGGAGCAACTGCAAAAATTTATGAAATAGGTTCCGGGGCAATACTCGGCGCGGAGTTTGAATCTTTAAAAAGAATTTCGCGCCTTGACAAGTTTACCATCTACCCCAAGTATTCTGAAACCCTTCACAAGACAACCACATACATGAGCATAGGCAAAAAAATAGGTAAGGATCTGTGGATGGAATACTCGAGAGACATGAACTATGATGAGCAAGCATTTGAACTTCTCTGGAAGCCCGCAAGAAGGTTTTCTATAAAAAGCGGCTGGGACAATTTGAACACAAAAAGGACCACCGGTAATTCCGAACTCGGAAATATTTCTGTGGACATCATTTTCCAGTATGAGTTTTAGCCTTTTTATCCTTACTCTTCTCTTAACAAAACCGATTATAGAGATTGACAATAAGGTATATAAGCCAGTAATAGAAAGGGTGGTAGAAAGATCGAAGGTGGATTTCTCCGATCGCTCGCAGGTTTCCTTTCTTATAAAATATCTCATGCAGTTTCCTTTTGTCCATTATGCAGAGGTTTACAAAATAGAAGATGGTTTTCTCCTTTCGGTAAAGACCAGGTTCCTCCTGAAAAAGATAAAATTTTATGGGTTTAAGAAGTGGGAGGAAGAATGGATTAAAAAAAGGCTCTCTCTGAGGATAAACGAATACTATTCAGAGGAAGAGCTTGATGAGGTGAAAGGAGAAATAGAAGACCTGCTCAAAATGGACGGTTATACCCATCTGAATTTAGAGGTTTTTAAAAAAAGCGAGAAAGAATCTGTGGTGCTGTATGTGAAGTTAAAAGAGGGAAAAAGGAGAATGGTAGAGGAGGTTCTAGTTGACGATGGATATAAATTCTTCAAGGGTATAAAAGGGGCAGGTTTTTCAAAATTGCTCATTGAAGAAAGGGTGGGAAGTTTCAGAGAGTATATGACAAAACAGGGATTTCTCGAGGTAGAGGTGGAGTGGGAGGCAATTGAGAACGGTAAGGTTGTCAAAATAAAGGTGTTGAAAGGAAAAAGGTTCAGATTCAGGGTGATTTCCGGTCTTCATCTCTTTACCGATTACGACTTTAAAAAAATAGCAATGAAGGTGTATGAAGAAAACGGTGTTCTTGATAAGGACAGAATTATACTGAATGTGAAGGAAATCCTTGCTAAGAGGGGACTTGATAAAAGCATGGTCATGATAAGAGAAGAAGAAACCGATGCCGAAAAGATATATACCCTTTTAATATTTGAAAACAGGGGGCTTTTCGTAAAAAAGATAAGTTTTGAAGGAAGGAGCAGTATTCCTGAAAAAAAGTTGAAGGAGGTGATGAAGACAGCAGAAAAGAGATGGTTCAAAAGGATGTTCAGCGATGAAAACGGAGTTCTTATTAACGAATGGTTAAAGGAAGATATAAACTCCTTAAAAAAGGTCTACAGGGAGGCATCTTTTTTAAATGCAGAAGTCCAGTTGGAAAAAATAATAGAAAAGCATGACGGATATGAGATAGTTATAAAAGTGAACGAGGGCAAGAAATATGTCGTAGACGAAATAAATTTTCTACATTTCCCTTCTGATATACTGAAAATTAAAAAGCCTTCTCTGCCAGCGGGAGTATATGAAATAGAAAGATACCTTTTAGAACTCAAAGATGCTTTCAAAAATTCCGGATTTCTGGACACAGATGTTTTCGTTGAGAGGTATATTCTCTATGAGACAAAAAATGAGGTTCACCTTATATACACAATTGGCATAGAGGAGGGAATAAAATATAAGGTGGGTGACATATTCTTTATGGGCGACAAAAGGATAAGAGACCATCTTCTGGATACTCTTTTATCGGACATAAAAAATTCGCCGTTTGCACCCGATACAAGGGTGAAAATCTATACCCGCCTGAGTGCCCTTGACTATTTCAGCGATATAAATATCAAAACCTTTGAAAATAACAAAAATGGGGTGATTGATATGGGAATAAGCCTTAAAGAAAGATCTGCGAGGAGATTTACTGCCGGATTTGGTTATGCAACTGAGGAAGGAGCGAGGGCTTTTGGGGGAATTGGATTTTATGGCCTTTTCGGGGAGGGAATAGACCTGTCTTTCTATGGAAAGATTGCTTCATGGATTCACCATTTCAAACCAGACGTTCTATTTGATGAAAAAAATTATGAACTTTCTGTTTTTGAGAGTCGTATGGAGGTTCATAAGAAAGTCTTTTTTCACAGAAATCTCGTGGGGGGATTGATCACGAATTACAAGTACATAAACAGACCAACTTTTGAGGTGAAATACCTTGACCTCTCCTTCATAAACAGAGGCGAGATTTCCCCTGCGACCTGTTTCACCTGGGGATATACCTTCAGAAGGAGGGAACCAATAGAATATTCTCTGGAATATGCGGAAGAAGGAAGGTTTACCGTTGTGGGATTTTTAACCGCTGGTTTTCTACTTGACAGAAGGGATAATAAAGTCCTTCCTGAAAAGGGATTTATTCTTGAAATAAGGGCGGATCTGGCACTCCGGGAACTTGCCTCAGAAGGAGATTATGTGAAGTTTTTGATAAGAGGCAAGGAATACATTCCGCTGAACGGATTTCTGAATCTGAGAATTACAAACAGAATAGGGTATGCAAGAAGTTTTTTAACAGAGTTCAAAGTCCCCGTTGAAGAAAGGTTTTTTCTGGGAGGTTCAAACTCCATAAGGGGATTTGAAGAGGATTCGGTATCCCCGAAAGATGCGAGTAATAAATACATAGGGGGAAATTTCATGATAAATTACGGAGCCGAACTATCAATAAAGGCTGGGCAAAAGTTTTCATTTGCCCTGTTTTTTGATGGCGGGGGCGTGTTTGAAAGCGCTGGAGTTTTTGATGTGGAAGGTTTAAGAGAGGGAGCAGGATTCGGGGTAAGGTGGAGCACGCCTATCGGAGAAATTGCTGGCGATATGGGATTTAAACTTGACAGAAGAGCGGGCGAGAAGATAAACGTGTTCCACTTTTCGGTGGGCAGGTTCTTATAAAAGGTCCTCAGGGAATTTCTCGCAAATTTTGCTCTTTTTAAAATCTTATGGAAAGGGAGTGATTTAATTTAACCAAAAAGATGGTAAAATTCGGTTAAGGACAGAAAACATGGGAGTAAAGGAGTACAAAATTACCTTCAAAACACATGGTTACACCGATATAAAAAACATAACAGAGGAAATAAAAGAAAAGATAAGGGAGAGCGGGTTCAAAGAAGGTATAGCGGTAGTGTTTGTTCCCGGGGCTACAGGTGGAGTAACAACGATGGAATTTGAACCAGGGGTTATAAAGGATTTGCAGGAAACATTTGAAAGAATTGCGCCTCAGAATGGAAAGTATCATCATGACCACAGATGGGGAGATGGAAATGGATATGCTCACATAAGGTCAGCGATACTCGGAACATCTGTAAGTATTCCTTTTTCAAATGGAAATCTACAACTGGGTATGTGGCAGAGTGTGGTATTTATTGATTTTGACAACAAACCGAGAAGGAGAGAACTTATAGTAAAAATCCTTGGTGAGTAATGCTGAAACTGCTGGTGGGCATAGTATTTTTTCTCTTCGGCTTTGAACTTCTCAAAGAAGGATTGAGTTCCCTTTCCACTCAACCGGTAAAGCGCGTGATCTATAGGCTCTCTGATAGCAAGCTGAAAAGCTTCTCCATGGGTATACTTCTCACATTCCTTTTTCAAAGTTCTTCAGCGATCACATCCATGCTTGTCGGAATGGCAGATTCTGGAGTGATACCTCTCAAATCCGCCTGTGTTATGGCTCTGGGAAGTGGAATAGGCTCTGCTATCACTGTACAGATAATCTCATTCAACATTTCCACAGGGGTGTATCTTCTCATCGTCGCGGGTTTTATTCTTTACCTCTCAAAATCAGGAAATCTCCACCTTTATGGAAGGACAATGCTCGGGATAGGTCTTATATTCTATGGCTTGACAGTAATGGAATCGGTTTTTCGCACGGATTCAGGAATCATGCAGGCTCTCCTGCCCTTTTTGAAAGGACAATATTTTTATCTTTTTTTAACCGGGATAGTGCTCACAGTTATCCTCCAAACGAGTGCCTCCTCACTTGGTATTCTTATGGCTATCTCGGCAAGCGGAATACTATCACCATCTGACTGCTTATCTTTTGTGCTCGGAGCAAATGTGGGAACCACTTCCACTGCATTTATAGCCTCAATGAGCGGGGGTCCAGAAGGAAAAAGGGTTGCGATGGCGCACTTCACATTTAAACTCGCGGGAGCGCTTATTTTTCTATTATTTATAGAGGAGATAAGCGAGGCTCTCTTTTATCTCGCAGGAAAAAATATGAAATTTTTCATTGCAGATTCAAACATGATTTTCAACATCATAAACTCTTTCATCATTTTCCCCTTTATAGAACCCTTTGCAAAACTGTTGGTGAAAATTGTCCCCGAAAGATGGAAAACCGAAGGGAAGTTCTGTTTGAAATACATTGACAGAAAGGTGGAAAATTTATCTGTCGCCCTTGCACAGGCACACAGAGAACTCATGAGAATGAGCGATGAGGTTGGAGAGATGCTTGAAAAGTGCCTATCTGCCTTTGAGACCAACGATGAAAGGGTTGTTAAAAAAATACGGGAGATGGATAATTGCGTGGATTTCCTTGATGAAAACATAAGGAAATTTCTGGTCGGAATCACCAAATACCCTCTTGACACAACAAGTGCTTCAAAGACTTCCTCCATGATAAGAATTTCTTCTAACCTTGAGAACATAGGCGATACAATTGAGAGAGACTTGATGGACCACGCTTTGAAGAAGATAAAAAAGAACGCAGTATTTTCGGAGGAAGGAATGAAAGAAATAAGAGAGCTCCACAGAAGGGTCATCGAATATTTCCGCCTCATGTGTTCAGCCCTTTCAGAATTTAACAGGGAAATAGCATCTGATGTGGTAAAGAAAAAGAGCGAATTATACGATTTCACATATCAACTGGTCAATCAGCATCTTGAAAGGTTGAAATTAGGATTAAAAGAAAGTGTTGAAACAAGTTCCGTCCATCTTGATGTGATTTCCAACTTCAGAAGAATAATATCATTTATAGCGGATTCAGGCAGCTCAATCCTCCAGATAGTATGAAATTTTGGCTCCTCCTTCTCATTGCAATCCAACCGGCTGTTGAGAAAAAGGTCCGATCCAGGGTCAAAGTAACTGTATATGCGGACGAATATATTTATTCCTCCCAGGAGAAAATTTATCTCTTCAGAGGGGACGTTACACTTAAAGGAGAGAATTTTGAGATAAAGGCTCCCGTCGCCATTTACGACGAACTGGAAAAAAGGATCTTCGCAACAGGCGGATTTTCTATTATAACCAGGGAAGAATGGATTGAAGGAGATGAGGTGGAATATGATGTAGAAACAGGAAACTGGAGGATAGTAAATGGTAAGGCTGTGCTCAAAAGGGGCTTTTATTCTCTTGAGGCAGAAGAAATAAAAAGGAAAGAAGAGATGAATTACGAAATTTCCTGTGGAAGCTTTACCCCTTGCAGATGTCCGGACAGAATACCGTCATGGAGTGTGGAAGGAAATAAGATGGAATTAAAAAATGACTGGTTCATAATAAAAAAAGGCAATTTTTCTGTAAAAAATGTTCCCCTTTTTCATTTTCCCTATTTTGCCGCTCCAGTAGTTAAGGAAAGAAAGACAGGGTTTTTGCTTCCGAAAATGGGGTATTCAGAAAGGGATGGATTTCAATACTATCAACCATTTTTTATAACGATGGGAGAGGATAAGGACCTTACGATTGAATGGGACATACTAACGAGCAGGGGTATGGGCGGAAAGGGAACCTTCAGATACGCAATTCCTTACGAAAGCTATCTTGAGATTAAGGGAAGTTACTTTTTTGAAACACAAACTCAACCGGGGTCTCGGAGGTTCTTCATAGAAGGAAATTCCCACCTCAACTGGAAAAAATTTTCACTCTCTTTTGATGGGAGGCTACCCGGAGATAGAAAATTTTTGATGGATTATGGAAACTACATCCAGGAGAGGGCTCTTCCGGAGATTGAATCAAGGGCATACCTTTCTTACAGGGGAAAGCACACGGGAGGGGTTGTATGGGGAAGGTATATAGAAAATCTGTCAAATCCTGAAAGGGATGCGGAGGTGATGCCCGGGATAAGAATGACAGTTTATGACTTCACAGTAAAAAAGCCCTTTCATTTAAAGGGGAATGCTGTGTTCAGAAATTACCTGTTTGAAAGCGAAGGAAGGTTTAAAAGGGACTTTGGATTTTTTCCAGAAACATCCTTCACACCAGCAATAGCAGAATTTTTAGAGTTTGAAGTGTATTCTATACTATTTTTTAAGGTTTCCGATAGAGAAGATTTTGGAATGAATACGGGAACCTATTTTGCAATTGTAATTGAAAAAAAGGGAAGGATTTTTTCTCACACCCTTAAACCATTTCTTGAGGTTTCGCATACATTTCCTGATTCGGTAACCATTCCATACTTTACTCCTTATTATAAGGGATTTTTTTTAAAATCTGGTATAAAGAATTATATGAAAATTTCGAACATACCCACCAATGCGCACGTGTGGGTAGAAAAGGAAGAATTCTCCGACCCAGAAATAAGATATCAGGTTCTTTTTCAACCTTTTTCCTTTTTAACCATAAAGTCAGATGGAAGACATTCAAAGGGTGAAGATTATATATTTTCAGAATTTTCTGTCAAGGATGAAAGGGGTGATAAAATTTCCATAGGATACTTCGGTTACCGAAGAGAAAATACTGCTCAAAAAATAAAGAGCATGAGTGTATCTCCCACCATCCTTCTTCATCCTCTTCTTTCCCTCAGCGCAAATATTGCGTTAAACCTTAACCCTGATAAGAAGAAAAAAGAATCTTATTTTATATCGAGCACATTCAACTTATCATACGATAATCCCTGCAGGTGCTGGGGGCTGAGATTCACATATTACAGGGATTACAAACGATATTCCCGCTTTCTTTTTTCCTTTTATCTGACGGGTCTGGGCGAGATAAAGAGCCTTTGAACCAGTTATTTAAAGCTCTAACTTTTTGGACGTCTTCTTTATCAAACCGCTTTTCATAAAAAGTTCAACTTCTTTCCTTGCCCTTTTTATCATACTCTCAGCCTTCTCATAAAGCTCATCTTTACTCAGTTTGACCCTTGCTACTCCGTCTTTTATTGCTTTCAATCCCACCCTCACAGCCTCTTCTACATAAGCTCTCCACTCCGACATCTTGGGAATTATATAATTTTCGCTTATTCCCTTTTTCTGGGCGTATTCTGCAAGGGCATAAGCAGCCTCTATACACATTTCATCCGTAATGGTCCTTCCTTTCACATCAAGAACTCCGCGGAATATACCGGGAAACCCGAGAGAGTTATTAATCTGATTTGGAAAATCCGACCTTCCAGTAGCTACTATCCGGGCACCGGCAGCTTTTGCTTCCCATGGCCATATCTCTGGCACAGGATTGGCGCATGCAAACACAATGGCATCTTTGTTCATTTTCTTTATCCACTCCTTCTTGACCACATCTGGACCCGGTGTGGACATCCCTATAAGTACATCGGCTCCCTCAAGGGCTTCGGGTATTCCCCCTACCACCTGCCTCTCATTAGTTATCTGACACATCTCCCATTTTTCCTTATATTTTTCCTTTAGTTCCTCCCTTCCTTTATGAAGGGTTCCCTTTGAATCAAGCAAGATTGTCTTCGCAGGGTCCACACCCGCCTTAAAAAGGAGCCGAGCAATTGCTATGTTTGCTGCTCCCGCTCCAAGCATTGTAACTCTTATTTTCTCAATTTTCTTTTTCACAATTTTGAGTGCGTTAATAAGACCAGCAAGAACCACGGTTGCAGTTCCCTGTTGGTCATCGTGCCACACTGGAATTTCCATTTCTGCTCTCAATCTATCCAGAATGTAAAAGCATTTGGGCTGTTCTATATCCTCAAGGTTGATACCGCCGAACGATGGCTCAAGATACTTCACCGTCTTTATTATTTCCTCTGCGTCTGTGGTTTTAAGACACACAGGAAAAGCATCAACACCTCCAAGATACTTGTAGAGGATTGCTTTTCCTTCCATCACCGGCATCGCTGCCTCAGGTCCTATCTTTCCCAGCCCGAGAACCCTGCTCCCATCCGAAACCACTGCTACAGTATTACCCCTATTGGTAAGCTCAAAGGAAGCATCCTTGAATTTGTGAATCTCCAGGCATGCTGAGGCTACCCCCGGGGTGTACCATATAGAGAAATCATCATAGGAAGTTATCCTGCATTTCGGAACCGTCTCAATCTTTCCCACATAGAAACGATGTAGTTCTGTTGAAATCTTCTGAGGTTTTGAAGCTTTTTCAAGGAGTTTTTTTACATCTTTCATCTTCACCTCCTTAAAATAGTGATCATCGTGTCTTTGAAGGAAATATTATTATATCAATCTCATCGAGTCAAGAAAAAAGCATTTTTTTTCTTCTTACTGTTTCGTTAAAAAATTTTTGACCATTTTTAACCCGATTGAATCTCCTCTGAAGAAAAATTCAAATGACTTTTTAATTTTCAACTCTTTAACCCCTTTTTATTTTTAAGGAAAGGGTTTTAAAACCCATTTAAGAAGAGAAATGCATCTGGCACATATAACCCCCTCCGTTTAACCCTGATCCTCTGTTACTCTTTTACTAATTCCTTATACAATTGTGGTAAAAACTTGAAATATGTTTAAAATGTATTACAATATCTAAACAGGATGGGCAGGTAGCTCAGTCGGTAGAGCTAGGGACTGAAAATCCCTGAGTCGGCGGTTCGATTCCGTCCCTGCCCAGAGGAAAAGGATGAAAGTTCTTCTTTTAATCACATCGTTATTGATAAATGCTGAACCATTAAAAATAAACCTTTTAAAATCAGTCTATTACTCCTTTAAAGGGGGTGAAGAAACAGCCTTCGTTCTTTCCGTTCCACCTTTAAAGGATGATTTTGTCTTGCTCGTTTCAGGAAATTTCCATCCGGAAATGGAGGTTTATCTTGAAACTGAGAAAGGAATTATCTCTTCAAAACTTGAAGGAGAAGGACCGTTCAAATATGCCACCTTTCCCCTTGATGGCATCAGTAATTCTCCTGTATTGAAAATTAAAAACAATTCTTCAGAAAGGATTGACCTGAAATTTTATGTGGATTCATCAGAAATAAGGATAAAAGAGATTCCCCTGGAAGACGGATACTTTGTGACCGGATTTCGTCACACGGAAAACAAACCTCTAATTGTCGGGTGTGTTTTTCCTTTTCGTTCAAAAAGCAATACATGGGTTAAATCCCTGAAAAATTTAAAAATTGAGGATACACTATACACATCTTTTTCTGCCGGAGAGAATGTAGCGTTCAGAAAGATGGAGATAAAGGAAGGAGCAGGGCATTATCTCGTTTTCTCTGAACTTCACAGTGGAAGAGGATTTGTCAACTGTGAAGCGGAGGAAATAAAGATAGTAAAAAAATCTTCTGCAGGAAAGGGTATTATAACAGTAAGCATAATCCTCGCATTAATCCTGGCAGGAAGCGCAATTTATTTTGCCATATATAGAAAAAAATAAAAGTGGAGAAAAGATGGAAAAAGCGCTGGAAGAAAAAATAAGAGACTACATAGAAAAAAAGATAAGACCTTTCATTCAGAAAGATGGAGGAGATGTTGAACTCGTGAGGATCAGCGAAGATGGGGTGGTGGAGGTAAGATTTAAGGGACAGTGTACCTGTTGCCCTTCCGCGGGTTATACGCTGAAAGTGGGAATCGAAGACACAATAAAATCAGAGTTTCCAGAAGTAAAAGAAGTTCGGACAGTAGAATAATTTGGAGAAGGATTACAATTCCCTTCTGAAAGAAATAGCAATTCCGAGAATTTCAGGGGGAAAGGGAGAAAGAGAAGTAAGGGAAAAAATTGTGAACAGGATGAAGGAACTGGGGTTTGATGTGATCGTGGAAGATTTTTATTTTTCCAGATTTCCTGCAGAGGTTTTTCAAAGGGGTGTTTTGTTCTTCTTCTGGGCGCTTTCCCTTTTGATAATGTTTTTTTTCAGAACATCCGTGTTCATCAAGGTTTTATTTTATGTACTTGTATTTTTGAGCCTTTTCTTTTTAACACGATGGTCAGAAAAAATTGAAATCCTCTACAACCTGCTCAAGAAGGAGAGAAGCGCAAACATATTAGCCTTTCCCAGGGGTAATAAAGAGAAAAAAATTTTGTTCGTCGCCCATTACGATTCAAAATCCCAGCTTCTCCCTCTACCATTAAGGATTTTCTTTTTCTTTCTTTTTTTTACTTCCACCCTTATTCTTCCATTGTCGGGGAACTACTGGAAACCGGTATCAGGAATACAAGCACTTTCTCTCATCTTTCTTCTTTTAAATTTTACTTCCAATTCTTCAAAAGGGGGAATTGATAACGCATCAGGGGTTCTTTCCATTCTCATTCTCGCTGAAAAAATTAAAGATGAAAAAGTCGCATTTTTATTTACAGGTGCAGAAGAGATGGGATTGTGCGGGGCTGTAGAGTTTTTAAAGAGACATCGAAATGAACTGCCAGAAAACATGAGGGTTATAAACATTGATGGCATTGGAAATGGAAACTCTTTGATTATGACCAGGAAATTTGGAATTCCTCCAAAGAGGACATCAAAGGATGTGTATAAAACTTTAAAAAGGATTGCTGAAAAAAGGGGACTGAAAACAAAAGAAGGATGGCTTCCATTCGGCGCCGCCCTTGACCACATTCCATTCGCTGTGAAAGGATATGAATCCATTTCGCTTCACCTTTCCTCATTAAAAGACGCTTTTTTCGTCCATACCCGTTGGGATACTACTGATAAAGTAAACCTGGAGCGGGTTCAGGAGGTTTCGGGTATACTCTATCAATTTTTGAAAGAAGAATGAAAGGAAAAATCGCTTTACTTCTCCTCCTCATTCCCTTTAACGGATTTTCATACTTTATACATACCGAAAACATGACGGAAGGTGATTTCAGCAATATTGCGGAGGAATTCGGCATCCTGTCCACCCTTTCAGCAACAGGAGGATTTGACACAATGGGATGGAAGGAATTATCCCTTTCCGCAGAAGTAATAGGGATGGACATAGCACCCCGCTCTTCACACTGGAAAAAGGCTCTTAAGGGAAAAAGAGCCCCCGACATTCTCCCCCTCTTGAGATTTGAAATTGAAAAGGGACTGCCCTGGTCATTTGATATAGGTTTCCACATAACGAATTTGCCCTCTTCACAAATGGAGATGGCGGGTTTTTGGATTGAATATGAGATAATGAGGGAAAGCATATTCAGACCATCTCTTTCAGTGAGGTCCTCCTTCACTTCAACCATCTTTTCAGAATCACCCCACATTTACTCCATTACCCTTGAAACGGGCATCAGCAAAAGAAAAGCAGGATTTATCTACTACGCTGGATTTGGAACCTTCTACTCAAAGGCTAATGCTGCTGGATTTGAGGAGAAGAATTTCGTCAAGGTCAAAGGAACACTTGGAATCACCTTCCTCATAGAGGCTTTTACCATAACCCTTGAGGCGGATATATCAAGTATATTTTTATACACCATCGGAACCGGAATGAAATTTTATCCCGACCCTTTTTGATATTTAAGGTGCTTTGTTGAATAATTAACTTTCCAGAGTTTTTGGGGGTTTTTTAGAAATTTAAATTTAGCCCCCTACATTCTACCATACATACCGCCCTGTTAATCGCTCATTTCCCCCCTTAACGATAAGTAAGACTTCTTTTAGGCTAAGCGCCTGCAACAGAGCCTAATGGTTTTTATTTTTTCCTCTGTATGTGAATAAAAAAGGATAAAAATATAGAAAAACTGTTCAATTTGAAAGTCCATATCCCATAAAATCCACAATGCAAAGTTAATTATTCAACAAAGCAAGAAAAATCAAAAATCCTCCAACAAACTCTCAAAAAATAGCCCCGCTTTTTCAGGGGTCTCAACAAAGCATATTTAAGATATCTTTTTAATTCCAAATTAATTCCAAAACAATAGCCGATTTCCGGTCAAATTATTATTAGCACCAAATGGATGACTTCAGGCAGGAGTTATGCATCCTACCGGGAAGATTCCTGCTTTTCCAAAAATATCCTCCTCACCCTTTCAAGAGCCTCTTCGGCTTCCCTCACCATCCTTTCAATCAACTCCTTCACAGAGGGGATATCATTTATCATTCCGCATATCTGACCTGCCATCACCGAACCATCCTCTACATCTCCTTCAACAAATGCCTTATACATCTTTCCCGAACCAAAAAGAGCCATTTCCCATGCAGGTCTTTTCATCTCCTCCATCTTTGCAAATGTCTCGGTCATCCTGTTTCTCAGTGCCCTTACAGGAAGCCCTGTGATATTTCCCGTAACCAGGGTATCCTCCGCGCTCGCAGCAATAATAGCCTTCTTTGCATTTTCATGGGCTGGACATTCTTTCGTGCATATAAACCTTGTCCCCATCTGAACTCCATCTGCCCCGAGAAGAAGAGCGGCAGCAAGCCCCCTTCCATCTCCTATTCCACCAGCAGCTACAACAGGAATTTTCACCCTGTCCCTCACCTGAGGGATAAGAATAAAAGTGGTGAGGCTTCCGACATGCCCTCCCCCTTCCATTCCCGAAACAACTACCGCATCTGCTCCATCTTCTTCAGCACGGACAGCCGCCTTCACAGTGGGAACCACGGGCATCGATTTTATCCCTGTTGGCTTCAACCTTTCAATTATGTGTCTGGGATTTCCGAGACCATATGTGACAACCTCAACTCCCTCTTCAATTATCACATCTAGAAGGTCATCAACAATGGGGGACCTGGCAAGGATATTTACTCCGAACGGCTTATCAGTGAGTTCTTTTACCTTTCTTATGTTCTCCCTCATT
>Ga0197143_1001879_pt1 | contig 16655 bp, 13 predicted proteins | sample GBS70_MetaG_FD_148603 | JGI IMG/M metagenome (GOLD analysis project Ga0197143, IMG submission 148603) | Sediment microbial communities from Great Boiling Springs, Gerlach, Nevada, United States - GBS 70_MetaG | ecosystem: Environmental > Aquatic > Thermal springs > Hot (42-90C) > Sediment...
TGGGACTTGGCAACCGCCCTGCGCGTCGCCGAAGAGTTGGGCGAGTTGGGCGTGCGCTGGCTGGAGGAGCCGCTGGACAAGCACGACTACGAGGGCTACCGACGCCTGCGCGAGAAATCGCCCGTGCCCCTTGCCAGCGGCGAGATGAACCAAGACCTGCACGAGTTCCGCGAGTATCTGGTGCGCGACGCGCTGGATGTGCTGCAGCCCGATGTCGCGCTGTCGGGCGGCATCCTGCTGGGCAAGAAGATTGCCGCGCTCGCCGAAGCGTTCGGCAAGCAGATTGCCCCGCACACTTGGACGAGCGGGCTGGGGCTGGCGGCGAACCTGCAGTTGATGGGCGCGTGCCCCAACTGCGAGTGGGCGGAGTTCCCGTATGAGCCGCCGGGGTGGGACTTGCGGGCGCGCGACTACTTCCTGACCGAGCCGATTGTGCCCGACCACGAGGGCTACCTGCCTGTGCCCAACAAACCTGGCTTAGGCGTGGACATCGACGAAGAGGCAGTGGCGCGATATACGGTGGCGTTGTAGGGGCGCACGGCGGTGCGTTTCCTACCACCTGCGCTCAATGGCGAAGGTTGCCAGCCAGCGCAGCGGGTCGGCGCGGGCGTCGAACGGCTGCAGCGCGTCGATTGCTTCTTGCATGGCGTGCTGGGCGTGGGCGCGCGCCGCGTCTATGCCAAAAAGCGCGGGGTAGGTCGCTTTGCCGTGAGCGCGGTCGGAGCCTGCAGGCTTGCCCATCTGCTCGGTAGACTCGGTCTCGTCCAACAGGTCGTCGGCGATTTGGAACGCCAGCCCCAGCGCGCGGCTGTAGGCGTCCAGCGCGTCGCGGGTCGGCTTGTCTGCGCCCATCAGCAACGCGCCCGCCAGCACGCTGGCGCGGATCAGCGCGCCCGTCTTGTGGGTGTGGATGAAGCGCAGTTGCTCCGCCGACACGGTCTGCCCCTCGCACAGGATGTCTTCCACCTGCCCGCCGCACATGCCCTGCACGCCCGACGCCTGCGCAATCAGCGCAATCACCTGCACGACGCGCTCAGGCGGGCTAAGGCGCGCCTGCTCCGCCAGCAGTTCGAACGCTTTGGCAAACAGCGCGTCGCCTGCCAGAATCGCCATTGCCTCGCCGTACTTGACCCACACGGTGGGCTGCCCGCGCCGCAGGCGGTCGTTGTCCATCGCGGGCAGGTCGTCATGCACGAGGCTGAAAGCGTGGATGAGTTCGAGGGCGCAGGCGGTGGGCATTACCTGTTCCGCCGTGCCGCCGAGCGTCTCCGCCGCCGCGATGCACAGAATCGGGCGCAACCGCTTGCCTGGCGTCAGCACCGCGTAGCGCATCGCGTCGGGCAAAACGCGCGGGAGCGGGGGCGACTCCGACAAGTAGCGCTCCAGCGCCGCGTTCACTTGCGCCGTTCGAGGGGCAAGGTACTCCTGCAGCCGCGCCTGCCAGTCCATAGCCAAAGGATACCCGCTACAGGCGCACGGGCGACTCGTGCAGCCGAATCGCCAGCAGCAGCCCAACCGCCGCCAGCGCAGTAATCAGCATGCTGCCCCCATAACTGATAAATGGCAGCGGGATGCCCACCACAGGGAACAGCCCTATCGTCATACCGACATTCGTCAGCAGGTGGAAGGTGAACAGCGTCAGGATGCCCCCCGCCAGCAGGCGGTGGTACTCGTCGCGCGTGGTCACCATAATCCGCCAGACGGCATAGAGAAACGCGCCGAACAGCCCCAGCAGCCCGACCGACCCCACGAATCCCAACTCCTCCGCGACCACCACGAAGATGAAGTCGGTGTGCTGTTCGGGGATGTAGCGCAGGTTCTTCTGCGTGCCTTGCAGGTAGCCCTTGCCTGTGAGTTGCCCGCTGCCGACGGCGATTCGCGCCTGCAGGATGTGGTAGCCGCTCTGCTTCGGGTCGGCTTCGGGATTGAGGAACGACACGAGCCGCGCTTTCTGGTAATCGCGCAGGATGTCGAAGTGCCATAGCCCTGCGAAGCCGAGTGCGCCCGCCACGACGGTGAGCCAGAGCCAGCGCGCCCGCGCCCCTGCCAAATAGACCATCGCGAACCACACCGCCGCGAACACCAGCGAGGTGCCCAAGTCGGGCTGCTTGAACACCAGCAGCGCGGGAACCGCCATATGCAGCGCGGAGAGCATAAACCCCGTCGGCGTGCGAATCGCTGCGCCGTTTCGAGCCAGCCACGCCGCCAGCGTCAGAATCAGCAGCAGTTTCGCGAACTCCGACGGCTGCAACTGGAACCCGCCAGGCAACTCCAGCCAGCGTTGTGCGCCCTTGCGCTCCGCCCCGAACGCCAGCACGCCCAGCAGCATCAGCACATTCAGCGCGTACAGCGGCTTGGAGAAGCGCAGCCACACGCGCGGGGGAATCGCCGCCAGCACAACCGCGCCCACCGCGCCCACCGCCAGCCACATCACCTGCCGACGAAACACCGCAGGCGACCACTGGTAGGTCGCGCTGTAGAGCATCGCCAGCCCTACGCCAATCAGCAGCAGCGTCGTCAGTAGCAGGGGCGCGTCTACCTGGCGCAGACGCAGCCGTTCCGCAAGGGAGCCAAGCGCAGGGGTCTGAGTCGCCACATGGGAGATTGTACCCCTTCGGCAGGAAACAGGGCGCAAATGCAGAATCCCTGCCGTGCAGGAGGCATACAGGCTATGGACATCCTCTCAGGCATCGACGGCACAGGACCGCTGGCGAAACTCATCTACCGACGCGCAGGTCGCTCCCGACGCCTCTCCAGTTGGGACAAAACGGGCGGTAATCGCGACTTTATAACGATTCTGCAGGGGGAGATTGCGACCATTGCCACGATTGAAGGCGCGGGCTGTATCCGCCACATCTGGTTTACCGTCGCCTGCCGCGATCGGCTCTACCTGCGCAAGACCGCGCTGCGCATGTATTGGGACGACGAGGATGAGCCGAGCGTACTCGCGCCGCTGGGCGACTTCTTCGGGCTGGGGCACGGCATCGCGCGCTCGTATATGTCGCTGCCGTTTGCCACCGTAACGCACGAGGCGAACGAAGGTCACTACGGCGGCGGAATCGCGCTCAACTGCTACTTCCCGATGCCGTTTTCCACAGGGGCGCGCATCGAAATCGTCAACGACTGCGACACCGATATCGACGCCCTTTACTTCTACATCGACTACGAATCGTACGATGCGCCACTGCCCGACCATGTGCTGCGCTTCCACGCACACTACCGCCAGGAGTACCCCACGAAAGGGTCGCAGGGCAACCTGTTCGAGCAGCGCGTGAACTACTGGGAACTGCTGGACACACCGAATGTCAGCGACGCCGAGAACTACCTTATTCTGGATGCGGAGGGCGCGGGGCACTATGTCGGCTGCGTGTTGTCGGTAGACAACATCGATCCGTTGCCCGTGATTCGCAAACTCGGCAGTCAAGAGCAGGTCATCAAGGAGTACACATGGTGGGGCGAGGGCGACGATATGATCTTTATCGACGGCGAGCCGTGGCCCCCCTCGCTACACGGCACAGGCTCCGAAGACTACCTCTGCCACGCATGGGGCATGCACCCGAAGGCGTACCTCTATGCAGGCGCGTCTATCCCCGAAAACGACCCCAAGTTCCCCGACCGCAGGCAGTGCACTTCATACCGATTCCACATCGAAGACCCGATTCTGTTCACCAAGTCGATACGGGTCAGCATCGAGCATGGGCACGCGAATCTGCAGGAGAACGACTATTCCAGCGTGGCGTACTGGTATCAGACGGAGCCGCACAAGTCGCTGCCGCCGCTACCGCCTGCTGCTGAGCGTGTCCCGCGTAATATGCGACCGTGAATAGTCTGTGGATTTTTCCGATAGCCATCGGGGCGGGCGCGTTCGGCTCGATGTTGGGGCTGGGCGGGGGCATCATTTTGGTGCCTGCGCTGACCGTGCTGATGGGCGTGCCGATCAAGCAAGCGGTGGCGGCAAGTTTGGTGGCAGTGGCGGCAACCTCCTGCGCGGGCGTGCAGACCTACCTGCAGGCGGGGCTGGTGGACTGGCGGCTGGGCGTGCGACTGCTGATCCCGACACTGTGCGGCGCGATTGCAGGTGGGCTGCTGGTTGGCTACATCCCCGAAGAGGCGGTGCGCTGGCTCTTTATCGCACTGGTGCTGTATGTGCTGGGACAAATGCTGGGGTCGATGCGGCGCCCCACCATACCGCAAGCGGAGCGACCCAACTGCCGCACGCAATGGGACCCGCGACAGCGGAGGATTGCCGTCAGCCTCTCCGCGTTAGCAGGCGCGATCTCCGCACTGCTGGGCGTCGGCGGTGGGCTTATCCAAGTGCCCCTGATGCACACGATACTCAAGACGCCCCTGCGCTGCGCGATTGGCACCAGCACCTTCCTGATTGGCGCAACCGCCTCGGCAAGTGCGCTGCTGTATCTGGTGCAGGGTAAACTGCCCGTAGACTATGTGGTGCCCTCGACGCTGGGCATCGTGATTGGCGCACGGTTAGGCGTCAAGTTCGCCCAGCGCATCCCGACGCTCGCCCTGCGCCTGATTTTCGTCGGCGTGATGCTCTACACAGTGGTGCGACTCGCGCTCCGGTAACGCCGTTTCGGGTATAATCCCCTTGGATGAGCCGACACGACAGACCCACCAGCCGACGCGACTTCCTGCGCGAGGGGTTGCGTTCGCTGGTGAACGCAGGCTTCGGGGGCGTGTTCGAGAAACTGGAGCGGGTGAGCGAGCTGATGGAGCGCGGCGAACCCAAACCCGCGCCACTAATGCCCATCCTCAGTTGCGAAAGCCGCACGCTACACCCCCTGCTGGAGACAGGACAACTCAGCATAGAAGACTGCGGCGCGCTGCTGAACGAACTGGACATTCAGGGTGTCAGCCTCAGCATCCGCCACCTTACCAGCATGCATCCCCGCGCACTGGAACACCTGCGCGAGAGCTTCCACCGCCACGGCGTTGCGATTACGGGCATCATGGTCTCCGAGCCTGTGAACCTGAACGACGAGGCGAGCCTAAGCCGACGACTGGACGAGATTGTAGACTGCTTGCACGCAGCGGCAGTCTTACAAGCCCCGCTGATACGGCTGCACCTCAACGGCGAGCGCGAGGACGAGCTGTTCGAACGCGCAGCGCAGTTCCTGCAACGGCTGCTGCCCGAAGCACGGCGACGGCGCGTGCGCCTCACCATCGAGAACCGCGACGGCGTCGGACGACGCCCCGAACTGCTGGTGAGCCTCATTCGGGCGACCGACCCACGCTGGGTGGGCGCATGCTACGACTTCGGGCACGGCGCACCCGAACGCCTCTACGACGCCGCGCGAATCCTCGCTCCCTACGCCTTTCATGTGCACGCCAAAAGCCGCGCGTTCGACCCCCGCGGCGAGGAGACGAGCATCGAGTACGGACGGGTGCTAAGCATCCTGCGCTTCGCCAGCTATGTGGGCGCACTCTCAATAGAGTATCTCGGCGAGGACGACCCGATTGAGGGCATCCGCAAGACACGCGACCTGATTCGACGCCACTGGCGCGCCTACTGAACATGGAGATTCTGGAGCGCGTGCGCGCAACTCTCCGCGAACGCCAACTGTTGCCCCCCGAAGGCGGTACAGTGATTGTCGGCTATTCAGGTGGGGCAGACTCCACCGCGCTACTGCACCTGCTCACGCGCCTGCAAAGCGAGTTCAACCTGCGCATTCACGCGGCGCACCTGCATCATGGGATGCGCCCCGAAGCAGACGACGATGTGCGCGTGTGCGCCTCGGTCTGTGCGCAGCTGGGCATCCCGTTGCATGTCGAGCGCGTCGATGTGCCTGCGTTGGCACAGGCGGAGCGCCTCTCGCTGGAGGAGGCGGGACGCAACGCTCGTTATGCCTTCTTCGAGCGGCTGGCACGCGAGTTGAACGCCGTTGCCGTCGCGCTGGCGCACACCCGCGACGACCAGATCGAGACCATCCTCATCAACCTGCTGCGGGGCACAGGACCGCGCGGACTGTGCGGGATGCCCTACAAGCGCGACCGCATCATCCGCCCGCTACTGGACGCCACACGCGCCCAAACCCACCAGTATTGCGCCGAACTGGGACTGCCGACCGTGTTCGACAGCACGAACTTAGACCCGCACCAACTGCGCCGCCGCGTGCGCATGGAACTGATCCCGCTGCTGCGCGACCTCTCGCCCGCATTTGATAGACACCTGCTGCGCCTTGCCGACATTCTGGAGAACGAGGAGGCGTGGTGGGACTACGAGGTGGGGCGGGTAATAAGCCACTTTGTAGGATCCCTCCTCACCCCCCTTACCACGGGGGGAGAGAGGGTAGAGAGCGGAGGGATTGAACACGCGCGTACCCCCAACATCGCGAACGCACCCGCGGAATCGTGTTTCCCGCATGCGGGCGAGGGAGAAAGGCAGGGCGAACCGTCGTTCGCCCCTACGCCCCTCTCCCACTCTGTGGGAGAGGGGCTGGGGGTGAGGGCTGAAAACCAAAATCGCCTACCCCGCCCCCCCTTCACCCGTCTGCACCCTGCGATGCAGCGGCGTGTGCTGCGCGAGTGGCTACGGGCGCATCTGGGCACGCTGCACCTGCCGCCCTACGAGATTCTGGAAGGCATCCGCCGCGCCGCGCTGCAGGGCAAGCGCACCTCATGGCAGCTGAGCGACGCGCTGCGCCTCACCACCGATGAGACCGCGCTAACCCTGCACGCAAAACCGCCCGACCCCGAACCCTACGAGTATCCCGTAGAACTGGAGACGCCGATACTGATTCCCCAAGCGGGCGCGTGGTTGGAAGCGCGATTACTGCCCGCGCCCCCACCAGCCCCGAAGACGACGCCCGACTGCGCCTACCTCGACGCCGACGCTGTGCAAGGGCAACTCATCGTGCGCAACGCGCGCCGAGGCGACCGATTCCAGCCGCTGGGCATGCCCGCACCCAAGAAACTGAGCGACATCTTCATCGACCGCAAAGTGCCCCGCGCCGAGCGATGGCAACTGCCCCTGCTGTGCGACGCAGAGGGTATCCTGTGGGTGCCAGGCTACACCATCGCGGCGCGCGCCCGCATCACGCCCGACACGCGGCGCGTGCTACACATCACCTTGCGCCGAAACGGTACCGATACCTAAGCGTCAGACCATGCGATGGAACGGGCGTTAGCGATGGACAACCTGTACGCTGGAGCGGGAGACCGCACGCTCACCGACGAGCAACTCGCTGCCAAAGCACGCGAAGGCGACGCCGCCGCGATGGAGGAACTCTACCTGCGCTATCGGCAGCCCGTGTTCCGAATCGTGTACCGCTCCACGCGCAACATCGATGAAGCGGAAGACATCGTGCAGGATGTGTTCCTGAAAGCGTTCGAACGGCTGCACACCTTCCGCGAGCAGAGCCGCTTCAGCACTTGGCTGATGCGCATCGCGCTGAACCTGTGTACTGACCGCGCGCGCATGCGCCAACGCCGCCAAGAGCTGCTGGAGCGCGAAGCAGACCACAAACTGGCATGGTGCCATCCCGACGCGCCCGATCCAATACAAACCACGCAGCAAAACGCCTTCCATGAGGCGTTCTACACAGCGCTGAACCAGCTGCCCGACCACCATCGGCAGCTGATTATCCTGCGCGATTTGGAGGAGATGGACTACGAAACAATTGCCCAGATACTGGGCACGAGCGTCGGTGCGGTCAAACTGCGCGTGATGCGCGCCCGACGCGCCTTCAAAGCCAAATTAGAACCGCTGTTGCGAGCGATTGGAGAACTGGAATGAAGCGTCTGTGCCGAGAGTTGGAACGCCACCTTGAGAGCGGAGTGGAGCATCTGCCCGATGCGCTGCGTGCGCACCTGACGGGGTGCGCGAAGTGCCAGCGGGCGTGGCAACTGCATCGGGCGTATCAGCGTGCGCTGCAAGCGGCGCGAGGTGAGCCGACGCCTGCCTGCGAGTTGCCGTGGTCGCGCGTGCAGACGCAGCTGGCGGCGCGCGCGGTCAGCCGACAACCGCTGGCGTGGCTGCGCCCTGCGCTGGGCTGGGGCATGGCGGTCGCCGTCGCGCTGGCAGTTGGTGCAGCACTGGTGCCGTGGGGGAGCCAGCCGCCGTCGCGGGGCGAGACGCTTGCCCAAGCCCATCGGTCGAAGCCGCGCGTACCCAACGCGCCGTCGCAGGCAGACACAACGCGCGACGCGGCAGGCACGGTTAGCATCGAAGCGCAAGGCGTTGCACTCGCGCTCGTTGACCCCCGCGCGCCCGATGCCCGAGTCGTCGCGCAGGCGACGCCGCGCATAGGTGAAGCTGCCCGCGTGCAACCGCCTGCGCTGGACACCCCGCAGAAGGGCGCGTACGCAGCGCGGCTTCGCGACACAGAACCGCTTGCGAGGCGTCCCATCGATCGCACCGAAGAGGTGATGGGTGCGCCAGCCTTCGGCGCTGCATCAGAGCCGCCGTTCACTGTCGCCAGCCTACCGCTGACGCCGTTTAGTGTAAACGATTCGGTAGCAGGCGTGGAATATCTTCCCATAAGCTATGGTTCGCCGTCATCCTATCGTGAGGGTTCGAGCAATGAGACTATTATTGGCTCTTTTTAGCGTCTGTTGGTCTCTGGTAAGTGTTGCGCAGCAGCCGTCGTTGCTGGAGCGCACGGGTCAGGAGGTGAGCCGCGTGGTCGAGCGTGCACTGCCCGCCATCGTGACCGTCGAGGCGCGAATAGGCGGCAGGTTGGTGCGCAGCAGCGGGTTCATCATCGACTCGTCAGGCTCGGTGGTGTGCGCGGCGGAGGGCGTGCGGACACAGCCGCAGGTCTTGCTGTACCTGCATGGAGGCGAACCTGTACGCGCCCGCGTGGTCGGCGTGGACAACATCACAGGGCTTGCACTGCTGCGCCCAGAGGTGAACTTGCGCCTACCCGCGCTTAGCTGGGGCGAGTCGGAGCGGCTCCCGCTCGGCTCGACGCTGATTCTGATTGGCAACCGTGGCGGGCTGGAGGGCAGCGTCACGGTCGGCACGCTGGGTGGGAAAGACCGCGTGGGCGTGCGACGCGACAATCAGCGCGTGGTGCTGCTGCTGCAGTTCAACGGCACGGTCGGTTCGGGCGAGCAGGGTGCGCCGCTGCTCGATTCTCAGGGGCGCGTAGTCGGCGTGATGGTCGGCGAGTTGGCGTCGGTGGAGGGCGCGCCCGTGTCGCCTGTCGCTGTAGTCGGCTTCGCCGTGCCGTCCGAGATTGCCCAGCGCGTGGTGAACGACCTGCGCACGAAAGGGCGCGCCGAACACGCCTGGCTGGGCATCGATTACCAAGGCTTGCCTATGGGCGTCGTCGTGCGGCGCGTTGCCTTGAACAGCCCTGCGCAGCAGGCGGGCATTCAGGTGGGCGATATCATTACGCAATTCAACGACAAGCCCATCCGCACGGCGTCCGACCTGACGCGCGAACTCTATTTTGCACAGCCGAACCAGCGCGTGATGCTCACCGTGAAGCGCGAAGGGCAGTTGGTGCGCCTGCCCGTCACGCTGGGCACTCAGTCGCTCTGAGCGCAGTGCCTACGCCGCCAGTCGAAGCGTGTCCTGCTGCAGCAGGCGGAGCTTGTTGCTCCCGTTCAGCGCGGCGAGCTTGTAGCACTCCGCCAGCGTGGGGTAGTTGAAGATGGCTTTCAGGAAGTAGTCCACCGTCGCGCGGAAGGCGATTGCCATCTGCCCGATGTGAATTAACTCCGTCGCGCCTGTGCCGATGGCATGCACGCCGAGGATTTCGCGGGTGGTCTCGTGGATGAGCATCTTGAGCATCCCGCTCGTGTCGCCGAGCAGTTGCCCGCGCGCCGTCTCGCGGTAGTGTGCGACGCCGACCTCGTAGGGCACGCCTTCGCGCGTCAGCTGCTCCTCGGTCTTGCCGACCATCGCGATTTCTGGGATGGTGTAGATGCCGTAAGGAAACAGCGGGCAGCTCTGCTCGACGGGTTCGCCGCAGGCGTAGCACGCTGCCACGCGCCCCTGCTCCATCGCGGTGCTCGCCAGCGCGGGGAAGCCAATCACATCGCCGACGGCATAGATATGCGGGATGGCGGTTTGGAACCGTTCGTTGACCTGCAGGCGTCCGCGCGAGTCGGGTTCCAGCCCGATTTTCTCCAGTCCCAGTGTGGCGGTCGCGCCCTGCCTGCCGATGCAATACAGCAGCGCGTCGCCGCGCAGATGCTTGCCGCTGGCTAAGGTCGCCTCCACCAGCCCGCACGGTAAGACCTGCACCTGCTGCACCTGTTCGCCCAGTCGCAGGGTGATGTCGGCGGCGCGCATGTGATACTGCAACGCCTCGCTGATTTCGGCGTCCAGAAACTCCAGCAGGCGCGTGCGCGCCTCCACCAGAATCACGCGCACGCCCAGCAGGTTCATCATGCAGGCGTACTCCGTGCCGATGACCCCGCCTCCGACGATAATCAGCGTCTTGGGCAGGCGCGGTAAGCGCAAAAACGAATCGCTGTCCACCACATAGCGGTCGTCAAACGGGATGTGCGGTGGGCGCGCGGGAACCGTGCCAACCGCCAAGATAATCGCCTCCGCACGCACAATCTCGTGCCCCGACGGCTGAATCACGCGCACCGTATGCTCATCCTCGAAGTAGGCGTTGCCCCACAGCAGTTGCACGCCGTTTTTCTGCAGGTGTTCACGGACGACCGACTGCTCGATGCGGATAATGTGCTGGCACTGGGCGACCAGTTCCTGAATCGAGAGGTGTTGGGGTGGTGTGGGGCTGGCGTCGTGGGCAAAAGCATTCCTGCGTCCCGTAAGTTGCAGGATGGCTTCGCGCAGTGCCTTGCTGGGGATGGTTCCTGTGTGCAGGCAGACGCCGCCCAGTTGGGTCTGTCGCTCGACGATGGCGACGCTGCGCCCCAGCTTGGCGGCTTGAATCGCCGCGCGCTGCCCCGCCGGACCGCTCCCAATCACCAGCACATCCACCTGCCGCATCATGGGGGTTATTCCACACGACCTCCAGCCGTATCGCCAGAGTCGCCGCGAAAGCGGGTACAATTGCTCCACTTACGGAGGCAAGGTATGGTAGACACCAGCGATTTCCGCAGTGGGCTGAACATTATTATCGACGACGAAATCCATACGATACTGGAGTATCAGCAGTCGCATCAGGGGCGCGGAAGCGCGATTGTGCGGGTGCGGCTGAAACGCCTGCGCGATGGCGCAATTTACGAGCGCACCTTCAAGTCGGGCGAGCGGTTCCCGCAGGCATACCTCGAGCGCAAGCAGATGCAGACGCTCTACCGCGACGGCGACGAGTGGGTCGTGATGGACACCCACACCTTCGACCAGATCCATGTGCCCGTGGCGCAGTTCGGCGAGGGTGCGAAGTTCCTCAAGGATGGCATGGAGGTCTACCTGCTCTACTTTAACGACCAGATTGTTGGGGCGGAGGTACCTGAGTTTGTAGAGCTGGCAGTTGCCGAGACCGACCCGAACTTTCGGGGCGACACGGCATCGGGCGGCTCCAAGCCCGCCAAGCTGGAGACGGGCGCAGTAATCCAAGTGCCGTTCCACATCGAGGTCGGCGATGTGCTGAAGGTCAACACGCGCGAGGGACTCTATGTTGAGCGCGTGCGCAAGGGCGGCGGCTAACCGCCCGAGAGCACCTCGCGCACCTTCGCCGAAAGTTGCGCCATCGTGAACGGCTTGGCGAGGAACGCTACGCCGGGCTTCAGCTCGCCGCGCTCGATGATGGTGTTCTCGGTGTAGCCCGACACGAAGAGCGTCTTCATGGTAGGGTGCATCGCTTGCAGGGCGCGCGCCAGCTCGCCGCCGCGCATCTCAGGCAGCACCACATCGGTTATCAGCAGGTCGGGCGCGTGCGTTGCTGCGAGTTGGAACGCCTGCTGTGGGTGGCTCGCCTCCAGCACAGTGTAGCCGAGCGTGCGCAGCATCTCGCTCATCGTGTAGCGTACCTCGTCGCTGTCTTCCACAATCAGCACGACGCCGCTGCCCGATTGCGCGATGGTTTCGGCAGGGCGAGTCGGGAGCGGCTCTGCTGCCTCATAAATGCGGGGCAGGTAGATTTTGAAGGTCGTGCCCTTGCCTGGCTCGCTGTAGACCCAGATGTGCCCCTTTGCCTGGTTGACAATCCCATGCACGGTTGCCAGCCCCAGCCCCGTGCCACCTGCGCGCCCCGTGTAGAACGGCTCGAAGATGTGCGGGAGGTGTTCGGGCGCGATGCCCTCGCCCGTGTCGGTGATGCTAATCAGCACATACTCGCCGGGTTGCACGCCCCAGTGCCGCCTGGCGTATGCCTCATCCAGCACAACATTTCGCGTCTCTATCGTCAGTTTGCCGCCGTGAGGCATTGCCTGCCGCGCGTTCGAAGCCAGGTTCACCAGCACTTGCTCCAGCTGCACGGGATCGGCGCGCACCGTGCCCGTCTGTTCATCCAGCAGGCATTCGAGCTGGATGTCTTCGCCCAGCACACGCTGCAAAAACGGCGTGAGCTGCGTCAGGTGGTCGTTGACGCTCATTGCCTGCGGGGCAATCACGCGCCGCCGCGCGAACGCCAGCAGCTGGTTCACTAACTGGCTGGCGCGGTCAACGGCGTCCAGAATCTGGAGCAGGTTCGCGCGCGCGGGCGCGTTTTCGTCCATTTGCAGCAGCGTGAGTTCCGCAAAGCCGCTAATCGCCGCCAGCATGTTGTTGAAGTCGTGCGCGATACCGCCTGCCAGTCGCCCGATGCTCTCCAAGCGCGTCGATTGCTCCACCTGCTCTTGCAGTCGCTGAATCTCCGTGATGTCCACAGCTAAGCCCAGCACGCCCTCGATAGCGCCATCTGCGCCGCGCAACGGTTCCAAACGCACCTGGTACAGCCGCTTGCCCCACTGGAACTCGTACTCAACCGACTCACCCTGCAAGGCGCGCTGATGATACCGCAACGGCGCAAAGTCAGGGTCAGCGGTTTGGAAGTAGTCCATCAGTGTCCTGCCGCGCAACTCGTTCTCTTGCAGCCCCAGCGCGCGCAGTCCCGCGCCCAGCGAGGAAGTAAAGCGTAGGTCGCGGTCTACTGTCCAGATAGTCGCAGGGAGCTGGCTCAGAATCAAGCGCAGTCGCTGCTCTGAGGTCGGCTCAGGCGCGTCCAACTCGGGTTTCGGTTTATCGTTCATTGTTACCCCCCTGCGCCTAAGATCGAAAAAACTGCACGAGAAAAGGCGCGTACAGATGATACCTCACGGTCGTTTTTGACAGAACATCACGCGAGAGCCTGAGTCTATACGAAGTGGGGTACAATTCCCTACGAGGTGCCACTTATGAGACGAGTCGGTATGGTAATCGGCATTGCGTTGCTTATCGCGTTGGCGCTGGCGGATCGCACGGGCGTTTCGGTCAGCAATCTGCAGGCGCATGTGAAGTATCTCGCGTCGCCCGAACTGGAAGGTCGATTCGCAATCGCGCCTGGCGCGCACAAAGCGGCGGACTACATCGCGCGGGTATTCCAGCAGTCGGGTCTGGAGCCAAAGGGCACGAACGGCTACTTTCAGGACTGGGAGCTGACGCTGGGCTTCAAGCCAGGCGCGGACAACAGCCTCAAGATTCGCGGCGGGCGCGTGTGGGAAGCCCCTGCGGAAGCGATTCGCCCGCTGAACCTGACCGCCAACACGAAGGTGGAGGGCGAGCTGGTCTTTGTGGGCTACGGGATCTCGCAGCCGAACGCGGGCTACGACGACTACGCGAATGTCGATGTCTCAGGTAAGATCGCGGTCATCCTGCGCGGCGCGCCGAGCTGGGAAGGCGTCAGCCCCGACATCCAGCGCGCGGCGCGTATCCCGACGAAAGTGCAGACCGCCTTGCAAAAGGGCGCGGTCGGCGTGATTTTGGTGAATCTGCCCGACAACGACCGCCTGCTGCCGCTGGGCATGCGTGGGCGCGCCCCTGCCACCAACGCCGCGCTGCTGAATGTGCAAGCCTCCGTCGGCGACAAACTCCTGCAGCCGCTGGGGCTGACCGTCGCTGAAGCGGTCAAACGCATCAACGAAACGGGCACGCCCATCAGCGCGCCACTGAACCTCACTGCCGAGATGAGCGCGTCCATCGAGCCGAATCGCGGCATCGCGCGGAATGTGATTGGATTCATCCCAGGCAGCGACCCGCAGTTGCGCGACGAGGTGATTGTGATTGGGGCGCACTACGACCATCTGGGCTACGGCGAGGTCGGCTCGCTCGCGCCTGAGCCAGGCGACATCCACCCCGGCGCGGACGACAACGCTTCGGGCACAGCGGCGATTATGGAACTTGCACGCCTGCTGGCGCAGAACCGCGACCGACTCAAGCGCAGCGTGCTGGTGATTGCTTTCTCCGCCGAGGAGGAGGGCTTGCTCGGCGCGGAGCATTTCATCCGCAACCCCACCGTCCCGCGCGAGAACATCGTCGCGATGCTGAACTTCGACATGGTCGGGCGCATGACCAACAATCGCGTCTCGATTAGCGGCGTCGGCACGGCGGCTGAATGGGAGAGCATCCTCAAGGCGGCGAACACGGAGAACCTCAATCTGCAACTGAGCCAATCGGCGTCGGGGGGCAGCGACCACATGCCGTTTATGCGCCGCGAGATCCCCGTGCTGTTCTTCTTCACCGGCATGCACCCCGACTATCACCGCCCGTCGGACACTTGGGACAAAATCAACTACGAAGGTCAGGCGCAGATTGTCGCGCTGGCGGAGCGCGTGGTGTATGACCTCGCCAGTCGCCCTGAACGACCCAAGTTCACCCGCCCGCAGCAGCCGCAACCGCAGCAGAGGGCGCAGCGCGGTGGCTTCCGCGTGCGCATCGGGCTAATCCCGTCTTATTCGGAGCAGGAGGGCGTGCTGCTGGAGGGCGTCGTGCCCGGCTCGCCTGCCGAACAAGCGGGGCTAAAAGCGGGCGATCGCATCGTTGCCGTCATGGGGCAGCGTGTGCGCAATATCGAGGAACTCACCAGCCTGTACGACAAGATGGAGCCAGGCAAGCCTGTGGAGTTCACCATCATCCGCGAGGGCAAGGAACTCAAACTGCAGGTGACGCCCGCTGCGCCGTAGTCCCGCCCCTCCCCGCCAGCGGCTTATGGGGACAGGTTTTCTGTGGGCGTGCCTACTCGCGGGGCTGCCGAGCAAGGCGGCTCCGCCCCAGCGAGACGCTCGCGCTCTCAGCACGCACTGCGCTGGGAACGCGAGCGTCCCGCCCGCCCTTCCGTTAGTTCTCTTGTTATCTAAAGATTCCTAACTCGGATTTTCAGCCACCATGAATTCAACATCTTCCAGAGATCCTCTGGCATCGTTTCTAAGGTAATGGGCTGCCTCTCGCCACTGAGCGTATATTCTGCTAACTCTGGCGAGTACGGCGATGGAAGATACACCGCTTGCAAGTCGGCAAGCACCACCTCCAAACAGAAGACTTCTCGCTCCACGAGCAACAGCGGCTTCTTTTTGTAGCGCTCGATAAACTCCTGCACTTTTTGCGCGTAGGCGTTCGGGTCCGCCTCGTCGCTTTCGGTGAGCAACCCCTCAGAGTCGAGCATATCGAAGGGGAATGTTATGCCGCTGTAGAAGTCGCCCCATATTCCTGCGCGCCTCGTCGTGAAAAATCCTATGTTTTTTGCGTGATGCTTAGCGATTCGAATAACCGCGTTGGGTGGCAAGCCATCAGGGTAAAACACATGGGGCAGATTTACCCGGTCCAGCAGCCGTCCGATTTTTTCACGCGCGGAATATTCCTCTGGCTCTACATGGGCGAGGGTGTACACGCGCGCCTCGCTGTGATAGATGTCGTGCATGAGTCGCTCGCGTTGCGCAGGCGAAAGCGCCGCCAGCGTAAATAGCTCCCCCGCTCGCAAGCGGTCAATCTGCTGCTGCGTCAGGCTGTTCAAAAAACGAATTTGCCAACCATATCCAGGGATTGACTCTTCAGGCAGAACCATCTCCAGATAGAGGAAAAAGACGGCAGCATTCCGCTTTATCGGTTCATACATTTTGAGCAGGGCGAGGCGGTCGTCTAAGTTGGGGTAGCCGCGCTGACGCACTTGTTGCAGCCAGCGGCTCATTGCCTGCCGATCGAGGCGCTGCCCCCACCCGTACGACGACCAGCGCGGCTTGAGTAAGAGAACTCCCTCCTGCTCTATAACCTCGCAGTTCTCTACGAACTCATACGCTGTCAAATACTGCCGAAGGGTTTCGTGCCCTTCTCGGGCGTGTCTTTCAATCCATCCAGCGAGGGCGTCGGGCACCAGCGCTACCAGCGATTTGCCCCTCTGCCGCGCGTATGCCCGTAGCACATCAGAGGGGATAGTGCTTAACGGCTCCACTTTGCTCGGATCCAGCACTTCTGGGAAGGAGTTCACTTCCTGCCCGCGCATAAGGGCGCGATAGGCGTCAATAAACTGGCGCGACAAGTTGCTCCACTCAATCCGCACGGGCGACGGCAACGACGCCTGCGGCACAGCCTCGTTAGGGCTGTCCCAGAGCAGTTCGTAAATCGCAAAGTCGCAATTCACAACATGCTCAAGGTTCTCATCCGCCAAAACCGCTCGGAAATGGAATCCGTCTGGACTTCCCCGCGAGACGACAAGGTAAAGGCGTGTGAATGGCGTCTGCGGCAGCTCCCAACGGCGGTGGTAATCTGCGCGTAGCCACGACGCCATGCGCGCGGAGTCGATGCCGTAAGTCGGATGGGTCCA
>Ga0197143_1001880_pt1 | contig 16651 bp, 13 predicted proteins | sample GBS70_MetaG_FD_148603 | JGI IMG/M metagenome (GOLD analysis project Ga0197143, IMG submission 148603) | Sediment microbial communities from Great Boiling Springs, Gerlach, Nevada, United States - GBS 70_MetaG | ecosystem: Environmental > Aquatic > Thermal springs > Hot (42-90C) > Sediment...
AGGCATAAAATGAGGTATTTTAAAACCGAAGGCTTATTCTCAGGGTAGGTGGGGAAAATATAGAAAAATAAATAATTTTAGAATTCTTAGACAAAACAAAGTCTTATACTTTGTCCAATAAATAGTATTAAGCGATTGACTATCAATAACTTATAAAGAGTTTAATGAAATTATTGAAATAAAGGGGGGTTAATGGGGGGCGAAGCTTTATAAGCCAAAGGCTTATTCATAGGGTAGGTGGGAAAGACATAGAAAAATAAATACTTTCAGAATTCTTAGACAAAACAAAGTCTTATACTTTGTCCAATAAATAGTGATAAGTAGTTGATAATCAATAACTTATGTTATGTTATCTTGAAACCATTTATTTTATTTATGTTCTCAGGAATTTAACCTAATAAAAATAAAGTTTTTTTAGTATTGAAGCCAGTTCCATCTATTTCAGCAAAATAAAGATTTAATGAATATTTCAGAATTCTTAGACAAAACAAAGTCTTATTAATTTATGCTTTAAAATTTTCAAAACTTATGAATGATTGTATATTTTGTAAAATTATAAGTAAGGAGATAAGTTCAGAGATTGTATATGAAGATGATATTTCTATTGCTATTAAAGATATTAATCCACAAGCACCATATCATATTTTAATAATTCCTAAAAAACATATTCCAACAGTTTTAGACCTAAACGATAGTGAAATTCTAAAAGGTATATTTGAAACGATAAAGAAAGTTTCAGAGAAATTAAATTTAAAATCTTTTAGAATTGTTAATAATGTAGGCCCTGATGCTCTACAAAGTATATATCATGTTCATTTCCATATTTTAGGAGGTAGAAAATTTTCATGGCCACCTGGATAAAAAGGAGGTGAAATATGGCAGGCGTTATTTTAAAAGATGGTGAGAATTTTGAGAGTTTAATAAAAAGATTTAGGAAAGTAGTTATGAAGGAAGGAATTTTACAAGAAGCAAAAAAAGCAATGGTTTATGAAAAGCCATCAGAAGTGAAGAAAAAAGAAATGTTAGCAGCAAGAAGGAGATGGCTTAGAAAGTTAGAAAGAGAAGAATAATTATTTTATGATAGAACTTATAAAGCTAAGATGGAAAAACTATTTATTAGGTTCAATTGTTTTAATCCTGGTTGATTTAGGGCAATTAGTTGTTCCAATTATTATAGCAATTATAATTGATAAAATAGCAAAATTTGAAATAACGCTAAGAGAATTATTTAATTATTTTTTGATATTAATTCTAATTGCTCTTGGTGTTGCTTTTTTGAGATTCTTTTGGAGATTTTTTATTGTTGGAGCTGCAAGAGAAATTGAGAGAGATTTAAGAAAAAGAATTTATGAACATGTTTTAAAATTACATGTTGGATATTTTAATGAAAATAAAACAGGTGATATTATGGCAAAGGCAACAAATGATTTAGAAGCTATAAGAATGGCACTATCCATGGGCATTGTGTCATTATCAGATGCAATAATTTATACATCATTTTCAATAATTGCCATGTTTCTAATTTCATATAAATTAACACTAATAAGTATAATTCCAATTCTTTTATTAGCACCTATTTCTTTTGTTCTTGGTAAAATTATTGAAAAAAAATTCAGAAAAGTTCAAGATACATTTGGAGATTTATCTGAAAAAGCAAGGGAAACACTTGAAGGTATTAATGTTGTTAAAGCATATACAAGAGAAGATGAATTTTCAAGGAATTTTAAGAAAATTAGTTTAAATTATTTAAAAGCTAATATGGACTTAGCAAAAAGTTGGGGATTATATGAACCAATAATTAGAGTTCTTGCTGGAATTTCAATTATTATTGTTTTGTGCTTTGGAGGTTATTGGGTAATAAAAGGAGAAATAACAATTGGAAAAATAACAGCATTTTTTGCTTACTTAAATATGTTAATTTGGCCAATGTTAGCTATTGGTTGGAGTATAAATTTATTCCAAAGAGGAATAGCATCATATAAAAGGGTAATTGAACTATTAAATGAAAGCCCCCAAATTTTTTCAAAGCCAAATAGTTACAAAGGTCCAATGATAGGAAACATTAGATTCTCAAACTTAACGTTCTATTATGATAACAAAAAAGTTTTAGAAAACCTTAGCTTTGAAATAAAAAGTGGTCAAAAGGTAGGAATAATTGGTAGAATTGGTTCAGGAAAATCAACAATTTTAAAAATTCTAATTAGGTTGTATAACCCTCCTAAAAATAGTGTATTTATTGATGAAATTGATATAAACGATTGGGATTTATTTACATTAAGAAATGAAATTGCATATGTTCCACAAGAAAGCTATCTATTTTCAACAACAATAAGAGAAAACATCTTAATAGGAAATCCAAATGCAAGTGATAAAGAAATATGGGAAGCGCTTGAATTAGCGGACATTAAAAATGATATTGAAAAATTACCTTATGGTTTAGATACAATCATAGGTGAAAGAGGTATTACATTAAGTGGTGGCCAAAGGCAAAGATTAGCACTTGCAAGAGCTTTAATAAAAAAACCTAAAATTTTATTACTTGACGACACTTTATCTGCGGTTGATAATGAAACTGAAAACAATATATTAATGAACTTAGGAAGATATATGAAAGATAAAACAGTTATTATTGTATCTCATAAAATTTCTGCTGTTATGGATTGTGATTTGATTATTGTTCTTGATAACGGAAATATTGTAGAATTTGGAAAACATGATGAACTAATGAAAATAGGTGGTTTTTACTATAATACATATAGTATGCAAAAATATGGCGCAGAAATCTATTCAAGCTAACTTTGAAAAAATTCTAGAAAAAGCTATTAATGAAAAATTTACAGGATCCTTAGTATTTCTAGGACCTAATGGTGGAGTAGTTAGGGTTGTTTTAGTTGAAGGGAAAATAAAACATATAGATAGCACTTGGGGTTATGGTAAAAATGAATTAGAAAAAATAAAACTTTGGAAGCAAGGAACATGTCTGATTAAGACATTAACTGATAAAGATAAAGAAACATTTTCAAAAATGAGTGATATTGAATATGAAGTAAAAGAAACAAAAGAACAAGAAAAACAAGTAACTAAGAAAACAATTATTGTAGAAACACCAAAAACAACAAAATTATTGCCATATAGAATAGTTGATGGAGGAATAAGTACACTTGAAGAAATCTTAGGCGATATTCAAATAGGTGAATTAAGCGGTTTCTTAAAAATTAAACCTTCAAATAATATACTTATATTTTACAAAGGTAGGATTTTAAATGGATGGTCAAATTTTCCACCATCTCAAAAAATAAAGAACTATTATCTAATCAGAGAGATTATAAATGAACAAAACCAAATTTTTATGTACAATCTTGAAAATGAAACCGCTTACTCTATTATAACATTATTTATAAACAAGGTTTTAATATCTGGTGTTGATTCTAATCTCATAAATTTGGATGAATTAATTCAAGATGCCAAGCTAAATTTATTTAACGGAATTTTCTGGTTAAATGGTAATATAAGAATTTTGATGGATTTTCAGATGGGTGAGATTAAACATATCTTGAAAATTGACGAAATTTTAAGATATATTGAATTTCCAACAAGCTTAGACTTAAAATTTGCTAAAATTTATAAATTTGCTAAGCTACCCGAAGGTGAATTATATAAAATAGGAATTAAAGTGCCATCAAAAGAAGAAATTGAAGAATTTATAAGTAAGTGGAACAGATTAAATAATGAAATTGTAAATAAAATTGGAAAGAAAGTTGTTCAAAAGACATTTGAAAAATATGTTAAAAATAGTGAATTTTCGGATATTTTTGAAATTAAAGAAGGCTTTTTGAAACCAATATCTTTGGAAAAGAATCCTTATTTATTACTTGAAGGTTTTATTGAAATACTTTCATTAATTCTTGATGATTTAAGAACATTTATAGGAGGAAATTGGCTTGAAGAAAAACTCAAAAAATTCTATACCGAAGAAAAAGAAATTATTGAAATACTTGGTATTGAAGAAGTTTTAAAATTAGATTGGAAAATATGATTGAAGGGAAATTTAAAATTCCAAATGATCTGGATTTATATAAGACACTAACATGTGGTCAAGCATTTCGTTGGGGTTTATATGAAAATGGAAATTTTAAATATGCTAAATTAGACAAAGATGGTTTTATTTATGGAATTGTTTATGGAAATTTCTTAGGTTTAAAACAAGAAAGAAATTATTTGTTTTATAAATCATCTTCTGAAATTTTTTATATTCCACAATTAAAAACCTATTTAAATATAAACGATTTTCTACATTTTTACTTTAAATTTGATAAAGACATAACTGAACTTTATAAAATTATGGAAAAAGACGAAATTTTAAAAAATGCTCTTATTCATAGAGGAATTAGAATTTTAAGACAAGAACCATTTGAAACTGCAATAACATTCATCTTCTCTGCCCAAAATACAGTTCATAATATATCAAAGTGTGTTTATCTTTTAGCTAAAAAATTTTCTGAAAGTTTAATTTTCCCTGATGCACAATTCATTTCAACATTAAGTTATAATGAGTTAAAACATTTACCTGTTAGATTTGAAAATAGAATTACAACTTCAATTGAATTTTCAAAAATCATCTTAAATGGATTTGATTTATATAGTTTGAGAAATTTATCTTATGAGAAAGCACATGAAAAATTAATCTCTATAAAAGGGATAGGAAGAAAAATAGCAGATTGTATTTTATTATTTTCACTTGACTTTGATAATGCTTTTCCAATAGATGTTCATATAAAAAATGTTGTATTTAAACTATACAAAAACGAATTGAACTTAAAAGAAAGTAAAACTTTAACAGATAAAACTTATAAATTAATTGGGGATTTTTTTAGAAAAAAATATGGAAATTGGGCAGGATGGATCCAAGAATACTTATATGCTTTAAGTAGAACACCGGATATAATAAAATAATTTATAAGCAGTTATTTCTAAGCAGTAGGCTTATAAATAGTGATAAGTTATTGATAGTCAATAATTTATGAAAAGTATTTTAAAATTATTTATTTTATGGGGGTTTTAATGGAGGGCTTCGCCCCCCAAGGCATAAAAATGGGTATTTATAAGCCGTAAGCTTGAATATAGGGTGGGTAGGGAAAATAAAGAAATAATCGTAATTTTAGAATTATTGGACAAGGCAATAGGAGAGTGTATTTAACCTTTAAAATTTCAAATGTTATGAAATTAAAATTTGATGATTTCTTTCTCTTAGATGAAGAATTAAGTGAAGAATATAAAATTCTAAGAGATAATGTTAGAAAATTTGTAAATGATGAAGTTATACCAATTATTGGAAATTATTGGGAAAAGGGTGAATTTCCAAAACATTTAATTAAGAAAATTGCTGAACTTGGTCTTGTTGGTAGTTATATGCCAATTGAGTATGGTGGAGGAGGTTTTGACAAATTAGCTTATGGAATAATTACAAGAGAACTTGAAAGGGGAGATTCGGGTATTAGAAGTTTTGTTAGTGTTCAAACATCACTTGTAATGTATCCAATTTTAAAATTTGGTAGTGAATCACAAAGAAGAAAATATCTTCCAAAATTAGCAAATTGTGAAATAATTGGTTGTTTTGGATTAACTGAACCTGATGCGGGAAGTGATCCATCATCTATGAAAACAAGAGCTTACAAAAAAGGTTCAGGTTGGATATTAAGAGGAACGAAGATGTGGATTACAAATGCTAACTTATCAGATATTGCTATAATTTGGGCAAAAGATGATGAAGGAGTTATTAGAGGTTTTATTGTTGAAAGAGAAATGGGTTATGAGACAAGAGAAATGAAAGGAAAAATTTCTTTAAGAGCATCAGATACAGGAGAAATTATTCTTAATGATGTTGAAGTTCCAGATGAAAATAGACTACCCTTTACCGAAGGTTTAAAATCTGCGCTAATGTGTTTAAATCAAGCAAGATTTGGAATCGCATGGGGTGCTGTTGGAATAGCACAATTTTGTCTTGAAAAAGCAATAAGTTATTCAAAAGAAAGAATAATGTTTTCAAATCCAATAGCAAGCTATCAAATTACACAAATGAAATTAGCAGATATATTAACATTAACTCAAAATTCAAATCTTATTGCATATAGAATAGCGAAACTTGATATAGAAAATAAGTTAAGTCATCATCATGTTTCTTATGCTAAAAGATACAACGTTAGAGCTGCAAAAATAGCTTGTGAATTGGCAAGGGGAATTCTCGGTGCTAATGGAATAATGCTTGATTATCATATAATGAGACATATGGCAAATCTTGAGGCAGTCGAAACCTATGAAGGAACTTATGAGATACATACTTTAATTCTTGGAGAGTACTTAACAGGTATTCCAGCTTTTAGGAAGTAGTTAGGTGTTTGCTTGGAATTATTTTAATAGTTTTAGATCTTTTAACACTTTATCTTCTATTTTTCATATCTTACTTTATTAAAGTTCTTCTTAGAATTGGAGTTCAATTTTCATTTGATTTCTATATAACTAATCTTTATTGGCTTCCAGTTTTTATTGTAATTTTACTATATTTTCAAGGAATTTATACAAATAGATTTTCATTTTTTGAGGAAAGTTATAGAATTTTTAGAATTTTAACAATTGGTTTGCTATCAATTTTAGCATTTGCATTAATATACAATGTTTATGCAATTTCAAGATACATGATTTTAGTTTTTTGGATTTTTGGTAGTTTCTTTTTAATTTTACAAAAATATCTATTTAAGCGTTTTATTTTTAAGAAAGGCTTGTTTTTAAAGAGTGTCTATATTATAAATAGTAATCAAAACTACGATTTTGTTAAAAAAATTATTAATGATAATGTATATCTTGGATATAAAATTGTTGAAAGTGAAAATTTGGCTAATGATATAATTCTATTAAATCCTTCAATAGATTTGAGAGAAATTTCAAAATTATTTAGAAAATATAAAAGTGTAAAATTTGCATTTGCAGAAAGTGGAATACCACTTTTAAATGTTCAAATTGAAAACATTTTTACAAGACCACTATCTTTTATATCAGTTAGAAATAATCTTTTATCAAAAAATATGTTAATAACCAAAAGAATTTTTGATATTTTTTTTTCTATATTTTTAATTTGTTTGTTTTTGCCAATTATTGTTATTACAGCAATTTTAATAAAATTAACAAGCAAAGGTCCTATATTTTATGTTCAAAAGAGGCCTGGAAGATTTGGTAAGCTAATTAAAATTTATAAATTTAGAACGATGTACTTAGATGCAGATAAAAAATTAGAAGAAATTTTGAAAAATAATGAAGAATTAAGAGAAGAATTTATAAAATATAGAAAATTGAAAAACGATCCAAGAATAACGCCAATTGGAAAGATTTTAAGAAAATTTTCAATTGATGAAATTCCACAATTATTTAATGTTTTGAAAGGAGATATGTCTATCGTTGGTCCAAGACCTTATCAGATTGATGAACTTGAACATATGGGTGAATATAGAGATATTGTTTTGTCAGTTAGACCTGGTTTAACAGGCTTATGGCAAATATCAGGAAGAAGTGATTTAAACTTTTCCGCTAAATTAAAAATTGAAACATGGTATGTTTTAAATTGGAACTTATGGCTTGATTTATTTATAATTATTAGAACAATTCCTGCTGTTATTTCAGGAAAAGGTGCTTATTAGTTCATTATAATCACTATAAATGACATAATATGAAGGGATTTCTAGTAGTTTTTTAAATGTTTTAAATTGATTAGTTAAAGCTTTCGTATTAAATAAATTTTCAAATATAAATTTTTTCTTTTCTTCTTTATTTAACACCAACTTAACGAATTTTGCTCCATATCTAAAACTTATAAAATAAATTTCTAAAATTTTTGAGAATTTAGAAAAATTTTTAATTTCAAGAAATTTAAAAGGAGGAGATAAATAGCAAATATCATCTTTTACAAAAACCAAATCTTCTGAAATGTAATTATAACCTAAATTTAGAGAATTTTTTAAAATTGTTGTTTTTCCACTCCCTGGAGGACCAACAAACAAAATAGCACCTTTATTATTTATAGAAATTGAAGAAGCATGAAGAAGTAAATGCTCTTTATAATTAAGAGCATAAAAGCTTCTTAAAGCATATATTAAAACTTGATAAGGATTATCATCTTTATTTACATATACTACTTTTCTAACTTCATCAAATTTTGATTCACCTGTATATTTTTTAACATAAACAATTTCATCAAAGTTATTATCATCAACTTTATAAAATTTTAAAAAACTTTCTTGAAAATTAAACATAGAACAAATTTTTATTTTTTTTGAAAATAAATTAATTATCATTTTGAACTAACATTTCATAACCACCGATTAATGATGCATATTCACCAAGTTCAGATTTCTTAATAATTACATTACTTCTTAAACTTAAAAATTTACTAAAAATTTCAAATGCATTTGAAACACCTCCCCCTAAAACAATTACATCAGGTTCAAATATCATAATTAAATTATTTAATAAAATTGAAAGTTTATTTGAAAACCACTTCCAAAATTCAATAGCTAAATTATTATTATTTTTAGCAAGTTCATAAATTTCAATAGCTTTTAATTTTCTTTTAAAGAATTTTTCAAAATAATTTGGAAAGTATGCTTCCCCAATATAAGCTTCAATACAGCCCATATTTCCACAATTACAAAGTGGTCCATTCTCATCTATAATAATATGACCAATTTCTCCTGCCCCTCCTTTTCCTCTATATAACTTCCCATCTATAATAATTCCTCCTCCTACACCTGTTCCAATAGTAATTCCAATAACATTTTTATAGTTTCTAATTCTTGTCCATTCTCCGAGTGTAAATAAATTAGCATCATTATCTATAAGAACTTTTCTTTCAGTTCTTAAAACTAATGTTTTTTCCTGATATGTTTTAACATTAGGGGCAAAAATAATTTTATTATTTTTGACAATTCCAGCAAATCCAATAGCAATTGCAGAGAATTCAAACTTTTTTATAATTTCATTTAATTGTTCTTCAAGATTATCTTTATTTGTTTTTTCAATATAAAATTCTTTAACCTCATAATTTTCAACAATTCCATATTTTATATAACTTCCCCCAACATCAAAACATAATGCTCTCATTAAAATCCCTCCATATATTCAACTTCTTCTCTTATTCTTTGCTTGTTTAACTTTCTAAAATCTTGAAAGTTATAAATTAAAACAAATTGAACTAATGGCCATTTTCTAGTCATCTTTTGAGATTGATAAAAATTAAAATTATAGTTTTCGCTGTTAAAAGTGAATGTTTTAAAAACATCTGAAAAATTAAACACAAAAATAACATTTTTGTAAGGAAATCTTATGCCTAAGTCAAAATAATAATTTTCTTTAATATCTCCTTGTGAGGTTTTCCTTGGAGCATTATAAACACCTGAAATTTGAAATAATAAAATTCTTAAAGAAGATTTAACTTCATAATAAAAACTTTCTTTTCTTAAACCTGTATATAAATTCCTTTTATATAAATTTATTGAATTTTGGAAATCTAAAAATTTCCCTTTCCTATAAGTAATTGAAAATTCACTACCAAAAAATTCAGAAAATCCTACATTTTCAGGATAATTTACTAAAAAGCTATCCTCATAATTTATAATTTGTTCAATTACATTATCACTTTTCCTATAATAACCGTAGATATTAATTAAGCTATTTTGAAAACCTATTTCAAAACTATGGGAGTATTCTGGATTTAAATCTGGATTACCAATTCTTTTAGTATATTGATCAAGTTTAAATTCATTTGGCTCTAATAGCCAAGGTCTTGGATGTTCAATTCTTCTTGAATAATTTAAATAAATTTCATCAAATTGTGAAATTTTATATGATAAATTTAAAGAAGGGAATAAATCATTATATTGCTTTTTAAAATTCGAAATGTTTCTATCTGTTCTTTCAAATCTAAGACCAATTTGACTATTTAAACGATTAAAACTTTTGTTATATGTAAAGTAAAGCGCATTCGTTATTCTATAAAAACTATAAGAAAAGCTATCGTAAGGAACAAATCCATTTTGATAGTTATAATAAACAACATTATCGCTAGAACTGTTATAAGTTAGGAGATAGCCAAAAGCAATTGTTTTATTATCATAATCAAAATTAAGTCTTGTTGTGCTTGAAGGACCAATCTCAGTATTTTTAAATCCATATATGATATTATCATTTTGATTTCTGTTTATAGTTTGAGAAAATTCATTAGAAGTCCTAATTGTCCAATAAATTCCAGTGTTTATAAAATTTTTATTATAACCAAAATAAACTGAACTATTAATACCACCTATTTTAAAATCAAAATTCGTTTTATAATAATTTGAACCATTAGTTGTTGCATTAGATAACATACCAAATCCCCAATGATTTAAGCTTCCCTCAAAACTAAATGAACCATACTCTAAATTCAATCTTAAACCGTAAGGATTATGCCATCTGTTAAAATCACCATTTGTATTAAGTGTTTCACCTGAAAAAATTCTTTCTATTTGATTATTAGTATTAAATGAAAATTTATTATAATTTACTGAAGTTGAAATTTTTATCTTATTTATTGAAATTCCATATAATAGATTTAATCCGTAGTTATCATAAGTTCCAATTCTACCATTTAGTGAATAGCTTTTTCCTTGTTCCTTCATAGTTTTTAAAATGATATTTATGATGATATTTCCTTCCGCTTCATATCTTGCAGATGGATTAGTAATAATTTCAATTCTATCAATTTGGCTTGCAGGAATTTGTTTTAAGGCATCTGAAATTTCTAAGTTTGTTGGTCTATTATTTATAAGTAATGTTATGTTTGATGAGCCCCTTATTTCTATATTATCATTATTATCTACATTAACGCCAGGTGTATTTCTTAAAACATCTAATGCAGTTCCACCAATTGTAGATATATTTTCAGACGGTCTTATTACTCTTTTGCCAGCTTCGTAAGTAATAACGGGAGGTTGAGCTATCACTTGTTGCTCCTTTAACATAATACCTTTTGGATTTAATGTAATTTTTCCTAATTTTAAATTTTCTTTATCAAGATTAAAACTAATAATTTTTGTTTCATAACCTAAGAACTCAATTTTCATTTTATAACTTCCATAATTTAAATTATTAATTTTTATATTTCCTTTTTCATCGCAATAACCACCCAAAACTTTTGTAGTATCTTTATAAACTTCATAAGCACAATATTCAATAGCTTCACCTTTCTCATTAACTACACTTAATTCCACATTTCCAATTTGTAAAAAAGTTATAATCAACATATCTTAAATTTTAAAGTTAAACATATAAGGTTATAAGATGCTTTGTCTAGTAGTTCTGAAATTACGATTATTTCTTTATTTTTCCACCATGAGAATAAGCCTTACTGCTTATAAACACCCATTTTATTTAAAAATTCAGACATAATTATTGCCCTTCAAGCTCCCTTACAATCCTAAATTCAACCCTTCTATTCAGTTGATGTTCTCTTTCAGTTTTAGCACCTTTAATAACAGGCTGAGTCCATCCATAACCTTTTGGAACTAATCTATTTGGACTTATACCTTTCTTAACGAGATAATCAACAACAGCATTTGCCCTTGCTTGTGTAAGTCTTATATTATATTCATAACCTCCTCTTTCGTCTGCATGTCCGGCAACTTCAACAACAATTGTTGGATTTTCCGCTAAGAATTGATATATTGAATCAAGAACAGGATAAGATTCTTTTCTTATTGTTGCCTTATTAAAATCAAAATATATATTTCTGAATGTAAATACTTGTCCAACTTTTGTTAATAGGAAATCTCTTCTATATCTATCTCCGTTATTTAAAACAATATCAGCAATTCTCGGTGCATAGTCCTTAGCCCTCACCTCAAAAACATAATTTCCAGCATCAAGCTTAACATAATAACTATCCCCTTCAATTGTTCTTATTAAGTTATTATCTTTCTTTATATCAATTTTAGCATTTATTCTAAATCCTTTCTCAGCATCAATAACAAGACCATAAACAATAGCAAATTTCGGTGTTAATGGAATTACAATTTTATTCCTTGAATTCTTCTCAACCCTTATAAATTCTGAATTTGGTAAATAATCATCTCTTTGTGCTAATATCTTATAAAAACCTTTACTAATTGAAGTTTCATATTTACCACTATAATCAGTTAATGCTCTTGAAACTGTATCATTCTTTTCTGAAATTATAGAAATTTGAACATTGTTTAAATGTTCTCCTGTCGTTCTATCAATAACCTCAACCAATAAATAGCCAATATCCTTACTTAAATAAACTTCCTTCGTTAAGTCAACACCACCCTTCATTTCAAATAAATCAATATATTGAGAATATCCCTCTTTACTTACAAGCAATTTATAATTTCCATCTTCAAGTTCAATTTTCAAATTTTCAGATAATAATTCCTTTACTAAGCTATCATTTCTAAATAATTTTATATTTGCGATTAATGGCTGTTTTGTTTCATTATCAAATACTTTAACTATTAAATTAGCAAATTTTGGTTTCATTAAAATAACTTTATCTATACTATCACCAATTTTAACACTTAAAACATCATAATAATCTTTATATCTATCCTTAAAAGCCATTATTTTAGCATCACCTTCCTTAGCAAAAACTTTTAAAATTCCTCCAAAATAATTATATGAACTATCATTTATAACAACTTTAACATCTTTAAGCGTATCTCTACTTATACTATCAAGAACAACAATATTTACCAATCCACCAGCAGGCATAAGTTTAATAATTTTATTGTTAGTAATTTTTGGAATAACTTCTACTGAATCTAACTTCGTAATATAATTCCTTGCAGAAACTTGTAAGTTATATTTATTTGGTGATAAATTTAATATAGCAAGACCATCGTAATTTGTAGATAGTTTTTTAATTGTTCTTGAACCTTCATTTATGTTAATCTCAGCATTAGCAATTACTTTATTTGTAAGTGAATCAATAACTTTTATTTGAAGTTTTCCTTTTATTGGAGATTGGAAAGCACTTTCTAAATATAATCTATGACCTTTTGCAGAATAACTAAAACCTCTTGACCAATCCCATCCACCCTTCAAAACCCAATAATTGAAATCAAGACCACCATTAAATCCAAACTCAAATTTTTCTCTTCCTCCAATAGATATATAAAATCCAAGTGGTAAGAATTTTAAAACTTTATAAAAAGCACTTGCCAAAAACTTCGGTTTTTTAGTAGATATGAAGCTTTCACTAAAACCTTGAATATAACTAAAATTAAATCCGTATTTATTAGTCAAATCCCTATAACCAAAATCCAATGATAAAATTGGTGGAAATCTATAAATTTTTGAAATATTTTTTGAATAAGTATAATCACTTAAAAGAAGTTTTCTTGATGTATCAGAAAATAAAATTCTCAAAACATTTACACTATCCAAGTTTCCAATTAATGTTAATTCAAAAGCCTCTTCTGGTGTTAAAAATAATAAAAAACTATCAATTTTTGTAAAATCAGCAGTTGTATCAGATGTCTTATGAAAATAACCTCTAATAACCCAGATACTATCTTTAAAATCTGGCTTATAAAATGGAAATTTCCAAGTATTTGAAAAGTTTAAAGAAGATAATAAATTTCTTACATTAAATCCAACAAACCATCCTTTACCTCTTGGCTCATATAGAAAACCAAAATCAGAAGATATTCCATCACCACCAGCATAATAACTTAATTTTAGTGTATCATAGCTTGAAATATAATTTCTATTATTATCTAAATTAATGCTTGAAGAAATCTCTAAATAAGGTGTAGTTTGGACATAATTTAACCTTAATCCAAGAATAATATCTCTATATCTATAAGCATAACCTAAGAAATACTGAATGTAATCAAGCGATTGGAGCTTATCAATAGATAAATCGTAATTCTTATCAACTTCGTTATTCCCAAACAATAAAAATGAAATAGGATCATTCGTTTTTGTTGATAAATAGGAACCACCCGAATTTTCAATTCCAATGTAAAATCCTTTATAATTTAAGAAAATTGAAATATCTGCAAATCCCCATATAAAATAATTTCTTCCATCTATTTGAGATAATAAATAATTCTTATCATTATCAGTTATAAAGCTATTAACATAAGCATTATACATATTTAAATTTATCCAATTATTCGTAATTTGAGCTTTTAAATAAGGGATTGAGAAATAGAAATTTGGATAATATAAAAGACCGGGATAAGCTGGATTAAAATAGCTTAAAAAGATACTTAACATCTTTAAACCTCCTATTGGTTAATACCAAGAATGGCTTTAATATCACCCCAAATATGAAGAGTATCCTTGCTCTTTATATAAGCTCTTTCTGGATAGTTTGTATATATAGGAGCTATTCCAAATAGTGAAAATTTCAACTTTCCTTTTCTTTGATTATAAAAGTTTAAATGATTTGTATCTAATTCAATAATAATAGTATCATATACAAATCCCGTTGAATATCCTGTATATATATCTTTTGGAGCACTTTTGAAGTATTCATTAGTAACAAATAAAGATTCATTTTCTACGGTATCCTTAATCCAAACATTTGATAGAATTTTTAAAGGTAATGAATGTCTTGTATAAAGCTCTACCCATAGTTTTTTAACTTTCACACCTAAGGTTTCTTTTGAAAAACTTTCTTTTTGCTCAAATTCTTGAAGTTTATAAGCTATAACAGTATCATAAGCTTCAAAGTGTGGTGGAACCCAAAGCTGACCTACGGAACTATCAAGAATAGCAAATAAATTTGGGTTTGTTGAAGAAGTTGCTATAAAGTCCATATAGACAACTGTTGTTTCCGCCTTTATTCTAAAACCATCCTTTTCATAAATATAAGGATTTATTCGATAATCACCAGGAGGTATCGTTATATTTGATATAACATAACTTTCAGATTGATTTGTTTCTTTGTAAAGTATTGTTAATTTCAAATAACCATATATATAATCATTTAAAACATTACTAAAATAAAACTTTATTACTGCCTTACAATCATTAATATAAACTTTATCATATCCTCTAATAATCTCTTTTGGTCTATCAAAATCTATAACAAATAATGAAACAATTGTATCACTTGGTAATTGTATAGTATCACTAAACCTTTTATCCTCTTCTATCCAATAAAACCATATATCATCAATTTTTACAACTTTAAGTGAATCCTTACCAGCACTTTTTCTTGCTATATCGTATGCAGAAGAGGCAGAATCTCCAATGGGAAATCTTGGATAAACATCCCAACTTGGACCACTCTCAGGCTTCTTTATATTACAAGCTATTATCATTAAAATCATTAGAAACTTTTTCATATCTTTTTAAGTAAAAAGCCTTTAAGATACAAACTTTCCGAGAATTTTAAAGCCCACGGATGATCTTTTGATTGATAAAGACTTTCCAATATAATAAAATTACTTTTTGATACCCTCTTAATACTTTCAATTAAATGCTCAGCAGTTATATAAAATGAACAACTAAATGTTGCTAAATATCCATTTTCATTCAACAAATTTACTGCTAATTTATGTAGTCTATCGTACGCTTTTAAAGCATTTTCAAGCTTTTGCTTACTTTTTGTAAAAGCAGGAGGATCAAGAATAATAAAATCAAATGTTCTATTACAATTTTTCAAATAATCAAATACATCTGAACAAACAATTTCATAACTTCCATTTATTTTATTTATAGTTAGATTTTCCTTTAATATATTCAAAGCACTTTCAGAAATGTCCAAAAATACAACATTAACATTCTTTTTCAAAAAGTGTAGTCCAAAACCTCCAACATAACAGAAAGCATCAAGAATTTCAAATCCATCTTTAGTGTAATTAGATAATTTTAAATAGTTTTCAGCTTGGTCTAAAAATAAAGATGTTTTTTGTCCAATGAAAAACTTAAAGTTTATATCATTTATTTTTATAATATAGTTATCAGGAATTTCCCCATAATGTAATTTATTTATATAAGGAAGTCCTTCAAGTTTCCTTAAATGTCCAGTGCTTTTTTCATAAATAAATAATGGATTAAAAATTTCAATTAGTGCCTTAATAATAAGTTGCTTTCTAATTTCAATACCAATTGAGAAAACTTGAAAAACAAATCCATCTTTATACTTATCAATAATTAATCCAGGCATAAAATCTACTTCTGAATAAACTAATCTAAATACTTCACAAAAACCCAAATTTTTTCTATATTCATAAGCTCTTAAAATTACATTTTTAATATATTCATAATCAAAATCTTCTTCTTTAAATGAAAAAATTCTTAGCGCTATTCTTGAATGGGGATTATAAAATGCTGAACCTATAAACTTACCACTTTTATGATAAACATAAACAACATCACCTGGTCCAGGACCACCTTCTCTTGAAATTACTAAATCATCATAAACAATAGAATATTCTGGAAAAGACTTTATATAAACTTTTTTCAAGTTTTGAAAATTTTAAATCTCATAAGTTTTTATATCATGCCTTGTCCAATAATATCAAATCCCCTATTAAATCAATAGTTTCAAATAAGTTTTTATTGGACAAAACAGAAGAATTGAAAACTTAGGATATAA
>Ga0197143_1001881_pt1 | contig 16647 bp, 15 predicted proteins | sample GBS70_MetaG_FD_148603 | JGI IMG/M metagenome (GOLD analysis project Ga0197143, IMG submission 148603) | Sediment microbial communities from Great Boiling Springs, Gerlach, Nevada, United States - GBS 70_MetaG | ecosystem: Environmental > Aquatic > Thermal springs > Hot (42-90C) > Sediment...
CTCTGGGTCAGCCCGCAGGCCTGCTTCCTCCCCTCCTGTCCGCGGCACGGGCAACCCCCCGGCTTCCCCCACGTCTAGGGACTGGGCCGGCTCCACCCGCACACCCTGCGAAGAAGAGAGCTCGTCCCCCCGGTCCCGGAGCGGCACAGCTCCAGCCTGTGGCGCCTCAGTCTTCCGGGGCGCGGTGGGACGACCCGCCGCGGGTCTGTCCGGGATGCCCGGGGGGAAGAACGGTCCAGGCTCTAGAAAAGCCGCGGCACGGCTTTCCTCCCCGTCCGGAGGAGCGGGGCCGCAGTCTTTCCCTGGGCTGCACTCACCGGCTACGGCCTTTACGGACAGTCCCGCGGGCCGCTCGTCTCGCGTCCCAGAGCCGTTGACGGGGCTTGCATCCTCCGCCCAGGGTACGGGAGCTCCACGCTCTGGGCCTTCCGTCGTAGGCGGCTGCTCCAACTCCGCCACACCCGGAGCCGAAGTCGCCATGTGCGCCACCGACACACCCGGGCCGAAGTGCTGGCGGAGCCATGGCACAGACTGCGGTTCCTCGTCCACCCGGCGCGGGGGCAGCACCGCCCCGGGTCCCACCTCCGGTGCGTCCTCGCCGAGGCTGCCCTCCTGAGCCGGTAGGGCCTCCGCGGCGCACATCTCTGGACACACCCACGGGAGCTCTGAACCCGCCGGCCCCTGTCGCGCGCCTGCCTTGGGGACCGGAGCCCGCGTCTCCTCGGTGTGGACCGCGCCTTCCGCCCGGTCCGGAGCTCCCGCGGGCTCCCCCCCGCCAGCCGGAGGGGAGTCCGGGGCCCTTGCCTGCGGCACCAGCTGTCCTAGGAGCTTGTCCCGGAAAAGGCTGCCCACGGGCGGACTGGGGTCCCCAAACGTCCCTGCGGGACGTTTGGGGTGGTCTAGACCACCCCAAACGCCGCTGCGCGCGTCTTGCGGACCCCGGTCCGTCTGCCCGACGGCGGCTTCTCCGAGCCAGGCTCCCAGGGCCGCCGCGAAGTGCACTTCCGCCGCCACCGCCTCGGCGGGGCCGAAGGCGGCCGGGGCCGGCGCACCTGGGCCCTCCTCCGCCACGGGACTGCAGAGACAACCTCCCAACGGTCCCAGAAGGTTCACCGCTCGCCTCCCCACAGGCCCGCCCGTACCTTCTGCCACGTGCTGAGCACCCGCTCCACGTACGCCCGCGTCTCCGGGTACGGCGGGACGCCGCCGTGGCGCAGCACCGCACCGGGCCCCGCGTTGTACGCCGCGAGCGCCAGCCGCACGTCCCCGAAGCGGTCCAGCAGTCCCCGGAGGTACCGCGCCCCGCCGTCCACGTTCTGGACCGGGTCGTAGGGGTCTAGTACGCCCAGCCCCCGGGCGGTGGCGGGCATGAGCTGCATCAGCCCCGCAGCTCCCGCGGGGGACGTGGCCTGCGGGTTGTAGCCCGACTCCGCACGGATCACCGCGTCCACCAGCGCGGGGTCCACCCCGTACCGCCGTGCGGCCTGCTCCACCAGGTCCCGGAAGGACTCCGGAGCCTTGGGAGCCACCTCGGCGGGCGGGCCGAAGCTGGGGCCCAGGTGGGACTCGATCCACCGGATCCGTGCCAGGGTGGACAAAAGAGAGGGGCTCATCCCTTCCTCCCGCGCCGGATCAGCACGAGCTCGTCCGCCTGGGCCTGCTCCCGGCGTCCGAGCTCCCGCTGGTACAGCCGCCACCGCCGCTGCCGCACCTGTTCCACCGCCTTCCGGTCCCTGCGGAGCTGCAAGAAATGTGCCCAAAGCGTCTCCGCCCTTCGGGCGGCCTCTTCGCGCAGACGTTCTGCGCCCGCCAGCTGTTGCCGCCGACGTTCCAGCGCTTCTGCCCAGCCCCGCAGCTCGGACGCCTCGCGGCTTCCCACCAACCCCTGCTCCGCCTCCCGCACCAGGGCGCGGGCGGCCTGGCAGGCGGCCTCCGCGTGGCGCAAGGCTCGCAAGGCCTCCGCCAGCTCCCGGCGGCTTTCCTGCTCCCGTAGACGGCGCAGGCGCAGGAGTCCCTCCAGCGAGAACCGGAAACGCTTCACAGCCACCCCCTCCGCGGGAGCTTGTGGCAGGCCTAGGCCGCCAACTCCCTCAGACGGGTCAGGGTCTCCTCGAAGCTGCTGCGCTCCCCCGGCAGCTGCCGCAGGAACGCCCGGATGGCCTCGATGCGGTCCAGGGCCGCGTCCACCCGCGGGTTGCTGCCCCGGGTGTAGGCACCCAGGTTCACCAGGTCCTCCACCTCCCGGTAGGTGGCCAGGTGGGCTCGCACCGCCTGAGCCCACTGCAGGTGCTCGGGGCTGGCCACGGACGGCATGAGACGGCTGCTGGACTCCAGGATGTCGATGGGCGGGTAATGGCCCTGGGACGCCAGGGCCCGGGACAGGACGATGTGCCCGTCCAGGATACTCCGGGCGTGGTCCGCCACGGGCTCCATGAGGTCGTCGCCTTCCACGAGGACGGTGTACAGGGCGGTGATGGAGCCCCGCTGGGCGGTGCCCGCCCGCTCCATGAGCTGCGGCAGGAGGGCGAACACGGAGGGCGTGTAGCCGCGGGTGGTGGGAGGTTCGCCCACCGCCAGCCCGATCTCCCGCTGGGCCATGCAGAAGCGGGTCACGGAGTCCATCATGAGCATCACGTGCATCCCCTGGTCGCGGAAGGCCTCCGCGATGGCGGTGGCCACAAACGGTGCCCTGGCCCGCACCAGGGGAGGCTGGTCCGAGGTGGCCACCACCACCACGGAACGTTCCAGGCCGTCGCCCAGGTCGTTCTCGATGAAGTCCAGGACTTCCCGGCCGCGCTCGCCCACCAGGGCGATGACGTTGGCGTCCGCGCTGCTGTGCCTTGCCACCATGCCCAGCAGGGTGCTCTTGCCCACGCCGCTGCCTGCGAAGATGCCCACGCGCTGGCCCCGGCCCAGGGTGAGCAGTCCGTCGATGGCCCGCACGCCTGTGGGCAAGGGCTGGGTGATGCGCGGCCGCTGAAGAGGGTTGGGAGGGTCCGCGTGCAGGGGCCTCCACTGGTGCACCTCCAGAGGCCGGCCGTCCAGGGGCCGGCCGAGCCCGTCGGTGACGCGGCCCAGGAGCGTGCGGCCCGCGGGCACCCGCATGGCCCGGCCGGAGGGTACCACGGGGCTTCCCGGGCTGAGCCCGCTGAGGGGCCCCAGGGGCATCATCAGGAACCGGTCGTCCCGGAACCCCACCACCTCCGCGGGCAGCTCGCCCTCCGCGGTCTTCACCGTGCACCACTCGCCCACGTGGACCCGCGGGCCCCGCGCCTCCGCCACCAGGCCCACCACCTGTACCACCCGGCCGGTGACCCGAACGGGGTCGGTGCGCCGGACCGTCTCCAGCCACGCTTCCAGCGGCAGGGGAGCGCGTTCACCCACCGGAGACTTCCTCCAGGCGCTCCCGGAAGACGCGCAACTGCGTACCCACCGTGGCGTCCGCCACGCCTGCCTCGGACTCCACCACGCAGCCTCCGTCCACGCCGGGGTCGGCCACCCACCGCAGCCCCAGGTCCGCGCGGTCCACCTGTACGCCGGAGGCCCGCAGCAGCTCCAGGTCCTGGGGGTTCACCCGCACCACCAGCTCGCCTGCCCCGTGCAACCGCCCCGCTGCCTCCCGGGCCCACGCCACGAGCAGGGCGGGGTCCTGGTCCACCTCCCGCCGCACGATCTTCCGCGCCACCTCCAGGGCCAGGGTCACCACCGCGGGTGCAAAACGCTCCGCCAACACCTCCGGCCCCTGCCGGCCCAGCTCCTCCAGCAGCCGCTCCAGCCGGCGCAAGCGTTCCGTCCAGGCCGCCTCCAGCTCCGCCCGGGCCCGGGCCTGGGCCTCCGCCACCGCCCGGGCGGCCTCCACCTGCGCAGCTTCCTGGAGCCTCCGCGCGGCTTCGTACGCGGAGCGCAGGACCTCCGCGGCCCGGCCGTCCTCCTGCACGGAGGTCCCGGGCTCCAGGGCCGTGGTGATGCGGGCGATGGCGGCTTCCCGAGGAGCCCCCTTGATGACCGCGCGCACCCCGCCCGACACCGCGCCCCCCTACAGCAGCACGTCCTCCTGGCCTCCGCGGGCGATGACGATCTGCCCGGACTCCTCCAGCTGCCGGACCACGCCCACGATGCGGCCCTGGGCCTCTTCCACGTCCCGCCGCCGTACCGGCCCCATGAGCTGCAGGTCCTCCCGCAGAGCCTCCGCGGCCCGCTGGCTCATGTTCCGGAAGATCTTCTCCCGCAGCTCCTCGCTGGCGCCCTTGAGGGCCAGGGCCAGGTCCTTGCTGTCCACGTTCCGCAGCACCAGCTGCACCGAACGGTCGTCCAGGCTGAGCAGGTCCTCGAACACGAACATGAGCTTCTTCACCTGCGAGGCCAGGTCCGGGTCGCGTTCCTCCAGGGCCTCGAGGATCACCCGTTCCGTGGCGCGGTCCGACTCGTTGATGATGGACACCAGGGCCTGCACCCCGCCCACCGCGGTAAACTCCTGGGTGGGCAGGTTGACCAGCTTGCTCTCCAGGGCTGCTTCCACCTCGCGGATGGTCTCCGGGGTGGTGCGGTCCATGACTGCCACCCGCATGGCCACCTCCACCTGCAGCTCCCGGGGCAGGGAAGCCAGCACCGCGGCCGCTTGAGCAGGCTTCAGGTACGCCACCACCAGCGCGATGGTCTGCGGGTGCTCCTGCTGGAGGAGGCTGGCCAGCTGTGCGGGGTCCATGCGGCGGAAGGCGTCGAAGGGGCTGATCTGCAGGGAGGTGGTGAGGCGCTCGAGGATCTCCGCAGCCCGCTGGGGTCCTACGGACCGCTCCAGCAGCTCCCGGGCGTACTGCAGCCCTCCCAGGGACACGTACTCCCGCGCCAGGGCCATCTGGTAGCACTCCTGCACCACTTCCTCCCGCTCCTGAGCCGTGACCTGGGGCAGGTTGGCGATCTCGAAGGTGAGGGCCTCGATCTCCTCCTCCCCCAGGTGGCGCAGCACCGACGCCGCCAGGTCCGGACCGAGGGAAACGAGGAGCATGGCCGCCTTCTGACGTCCCGTGATGGCCTGCCGGGTCTGCATGCTACTTCTCCGCCATCCAGCTCTTGATCACCGCGGCGATGTCCGCAGGGCGCTCCTGCGCCATGCGCTGCAGCTCCCGCCGGACCACGGCCTCCCGGCTCTCCTCCCGCTCCCGCAGGGCCCGGAGGACCCGCTCCTCCTCGTCCTCCTCCGGCACGGGAGGGGCCGGCGGGACGGGCACCGGCTGCAGCGTCTCCACCTTCACCTCCCCCCGCCTGCGGCGGCGGAAGACGAGGAAGAGGGCCACCAGGACCAGCGCCAGCAGTCCGGCCCCGGCCGCGGCAAAGGCCCACCACGGCACGCCGGGGCGCGGGGTCTGGGACTGGGCCGCCTGCTCCTGAGGCGCGGAGGCTGGGCTGGCCGCGGGGAAGTCCACCGCCTGCACCACCAGCACGTCCCCCCGCCGGCGGTCCAGGCCCACGCCTGCGGCCACCGCGGACTCCAGGGCCTGCACCGCAGCCTGAGGCACCCGTCGGTCCACCAACACCGCCACGGACAGCCGCCGGATCCCGCCTGTGGAGATTGCGCGCTCCACGCGCCGCGTGACCTGGTAGGTGGTGCGGGACTCCCGCCGCCGGTACTCCGCACCCGAGGTGCCGGGAGGTCCCTGGGCGTAAGACGGCACGGACACCGTGGCGGGCCCCCCGGGCGGCAGGCCTCCGCGGCCCGCGTACTGCTCCTCCACCGTCACCTCCGAGGTCGGGACCCGCTGGTCGGGCAAGAAGCTCTCCTGTTCTACTTGCCGGCGGCTGAAGTCCACCTCCGCGCTCACCCGGGCGAGGGCGCGGCCGGGCCCCAGGACCTGGTCCAGCATGCTCTGCACCCGCTGCTGCAACGCCGCCTCCACCTGCTCCCGCTCCCCCAGCTGTGCGGTGTTCGCACCACCGGGGTCGTCCTGGCCGGGGGAAAGCAGCCGGCCGCGGGTGTCCACCACGGTCACCCGCTCGGGCGAAAGCCCTTCCACGCTGTGAGCCACCAGGTGTCGGATGGCCCGCACCTGCCCCGGGCTGAGGCTGGCGCCCGGCCGGAGGGCCACCACCACGGAGGCGCTGGGGGTGCTGGACTCGTCCCGGAACAGCCGGTCCTCGGGGATGGCCAGGTGCACCCGCGCGGACTCCACGGCCTCCAGGGTCTCGATGCTGCGCACCAGCTCCCCTGCCAGGGCCCGCTGCAGGTTCACCCGCTGCACCAGCTCCGTGGCTCCGAAGCTGCTGCGGTCGAACAGCTCGAAGCCCACCCCACCCGAACGGGGGAGCCCCTGGGCCGCCAGCTGCAGCCGCGCCGCGTATACCCGGTCCCGTGGCACTTCTACGGTGGTGCCCGCCCCCGTGAGCCGGTACGGGACCCCCAGTTGTTGGAGCGCCTCCACCACCCGGGCTGCTTCCTGCACCTCCAGGCGGCTGTAGAGGGGGACGAACTGGGGACGGGTAGCCCAGCTCCACACCCCGAGGGCCACCGCCACCCCGACCGCGGCGAACGCCACCAGCCGCCTGCGGGCTGGAGGCCAACCAGACCAAGCCTGCAGCATCTCCCGCGGGTTTTACACCTGCATCCGTACCAACTCCTGGTACGACTCCAGGAGCCGGTTCCGGACCTGGATGGCCAGCTGCAGAGCCAGGCTGGCCTCCTCCATGGCCACCATCACCGCGTGCACGTCGTCGGTGCGGCCGTCCGCCAGCGCCGCAGCCGCCGCGTCCGCTCGGCGTTGCAGCTCCTCCGCGCTGCGGACGGCGCGCTCCAGAGCCTCCGCAAAGCCCGACAGGGCCTGCTGCAGGGGCGAGCCCGCCCGCACCCCCACGGGAGAGACGCCGCGGACTTCCACCGGCTCACCTCCTCCCCAGCTCCAGGGCCTTCAGGATCACCTGCTTGACGGTGTTGAAGGCCACCACGTTCAGCTCGTACGCCCGCGCGGAGGCCATGAGGTCCGCCATCTCCGTCACCGGGTTCACGTTGGGCAGGGCCACGAACCCGTCGCGGTCCGCGTCGGGGTGCCCCGGGTCGTACACGCGCCGCGGCGGGCTGGGGTCCTCCACGATCCCCGCCACCACCACCCCCGCGCGGTCTGCAACCACACCTCCGCTCAGGCTGGCCGAAAGGTGCTCCAGCAGGGGTGCGAAGAACACCACCCGGCGTCGGTACGGCCCCCCCTCGGGGGTCCGCGTGGTGTTGGCGTTGGCCAGGTTCGCGCTGGCCACCTCCATGCGCACCCGCTCCGCGGTGAGGGCGGACGCGCTGGCCTCTAGGGCACGGAACAGCGACACCTGGCTTCCCTCCCCTCCTCGCTCCTAGCGGCGTCCCTCCAGGATGGCCTGGCGCAGCATCTCCAGTTTCATGGCCAGCAGGTTGGTGAGGGCCATGGCCTGCAGGGCGGTGCGGCTGAGCTCCGCGGCCTCTAGCTCCGGGTCCGGCTCCGTGCCGTCCGACCGTACGAAGGCCACCCCCGGGGCAGGCACCCCGTCGAGACCCGGCTCCTCGTACAGGGCCCGCAGGGTGGCACCGAAGTCCACGTCCACCCTGGTGTAGCCGGGGGTGTGCGCGTTCGCCAGGTTGCCCGCCAGCACCGCGTGGCGCCGGCTCAGGGTCCTCAGGGACGCCAGCAGGTACTGCGATGTGGAGTCCAGCACCTTGGCCATGCCACCTGCGGGCGTTGCACAATCGGTGCCGCGATCTCCACGCCCGTCACACCGCGGCTTCGGGAAGGCTCCCGAGCCGGCGCCGCCGGACCCTCGCGGAGGGGATGCGGGCCATCTCCCGGTACTTGGTCACCGTCCGCCGCGCCACGGCCCACCCCTCCGCCCGCAGCCGCACCGCCAGCTCCTCGTCCGTGAGGGGGTGGGCGGGGTCTTCTGCCGCCACCAGCTCCCGGATGCGCTCCCGAACCGGCAGGCTGCTGTCGAAGAACACCTCGAAGGGCACCACACGTCCGTCGGGCATCTGCACGAACTTCCCCGCAAGCGCCCGGCTCACCGTGGACTCCCACACCCCCAGCTCCTGGGCCAGCTGGCTCAACGTGAGCGGCCTGAGGTGCGCGGGCCCGTGGTCCAGGAACTCCCGCTGGTAGCGGACCAGGTACTCCGCGCACCGCAGCACCATGGCGTTGCGGCGGCGGAGGGCCTCCAGGAACAACCGGCCCCGCCGGACCTGCGCCCGCAGGCGCTCCCGCTCCTCGGGCTCCACCTGCCCCTCCACCAGGGCCCGCCGCACCAGGGGGTGCACGCGCAGCTGGAACGCGGAGGCGGCCACCAGCTCCACCCGGTAGCCGTCCTCCGTGCGGGTGATGGCCACGTCGGGGACGGCGAGCTCTTCGGGCCGTACGCGGTCCTGTCCGTGCTCCGCGTGGAAGGCCTCCGCGGGGTGCGCCACCAGGTTGCGGCGCAGGTAGCGCAGCGCCGCGTACACCTCCTCCACCCGCACCCCCAGGGCAGAGGCCACCGCGGCGTGCTGCCCTCGCGCCAGGGCGCTCAAATGCCGCGCCACTATCTCCCTGGCCAGCCGGCGGTCCGGACAGTCCGGCAGCCGGTCCAGCTGCAGGAGCAGACACTCCCGCACGTCCCGCGCGCCCACTCCCGCGGGCTCACAGGCCTGCAGGGCCCGCAGGGCCTCCTCCACCAACCCCAGGGGCACCCGGAGCTCCGCGGCCACGTAGCCCAGGTCCGCGTCCAGGTAGCCGCGGCCGTCCACGTAGCCCACCAGGTGCAGGGCCACCCGGAGCACCGCGGGGTCGCGCACGCTGACCCGCAGCTGGCCTTCCAGGGAGTCCAGGAAGTTGGCGGGAGCCACCGCCCGGTCCAGAGCTGAGGGGCGGCCGTCGTCTTCCTCCGCCCGCCACCGCCGTTCCCCCGGCCAACGTCGCCGAAGCCAAGGAGAGTGGCCGCACCGCCCGCACACCACCCCTTCCACGAGGTGACCGCACTGGGGGCAGGGGGTGGGAACCCGCTCCAGGACGGGGTTTTCTTCCAGCTCCCGTTCCACCCGTGCCAACAGCTCCACCACGGGCAGGGGCAGGAGGGCGCTCACCGCCAGGACGGTCTGCAGGGCCCTGACCTCGGGTGCTGGGACCAACGTAGGACGCAGTTCCACCTGCACCATGTCACCCTCCGCGCGCCGGTTTTCCTCTCCGACGCCCGGCCCGCCCCCCTCGGTGCCGGTGCGCGAAACCGAATCCTAGGAGCCTGTCCCGGGAACCCCTCCAGCGGAGGGGGACCGGGGTCCCCAAAAATCGCTGCGCGATTTTTGGGGTGGTCTAGCGTAGGGCCCTGCGGATGGCCTCCACCAGACGGGCCTGGTCGAAGGGCTTGACCACGAAGTCCCGCGCGCCCGCCTGGATGGCTTCCACCACCAGGGCCTGCTGGCCCATGGCGCTCACCATGACGATGCGGGCGGACGGGTCCTGCCGGAGGATCTCCCGCACCGCCTGCACCCCGTCCATCTGCGGCATGGTGATGTCCATGGTGACCACGTCGGGTCTCACTTCCTGGTAGCGGGCCACCGCCTCCTCGCCGTTGCTGGCCTCCGCCACCACCTGGAAGCCGCTGTTGGCGAGGGCTTCCCGGATCATGGCCCGCATGAACAGGGCGTCGTCCACCACCATCACCCTAGCCGACATGCGCCAGTTCCTCCTCCCGCACCGCAAGCCGCACCAGGGCGGCGGGTTCCAGGATCAGAGCCACCCGGCCGTCGCCGAGGATGGTGGCCCCCGAGACCCCGGGGACCTGGCCGAGGTAGGCTCCCAAGGGTTTCACCACCACCTCTCCCTCTCCCAGGACCCGGTCCACCCACAGGCCCACCCGCCGCCGGCCGCCGGTGACCACGCACAGCAACCGGTCCGCACCCTCCGGCACGGGCAGCTCCAGGGCCTCGTGCACGGACACCACGGGCAGCACCCCTCCGCGGAGCAGGGTGGTGCGGTGGGTGCCGAAGCGGTGCACCCGCTCCGCGGGGACCTCCACGATCTCCTGCACCCCGGCCAGCGGCAGGGCGTAGCGTTCTCCTCCGCAGGACACCAACAGAGCCCGGACGATGGCCAGGGTCAGGGGCAGGCGCAGGAGAAACCTCGTGCCCTGGCCCCGCCGGGTCTCCACCTCCACGGAGCCGCCCAGGGCCTGCACCCCGGCCCGCACCGCGTCCATACCGACTCCGCGGCCGGAGACCTCCGTCACCGCCTGCGCGGTGCTGAGGCCAGGGTGGAAGATCAGTTCCACCGCCTCCTCCTCGGAAAGCCTTCCCGCGGCCTCCGCGCTGAGGATTCCCAGGGCCACGGCCCTCTGCCGTACCCGGTCGGTGTCGATGCCGCGGCCGTCGTCCTCCACCACCACCACGATCCCTTCCTCTTCCTGGAAGGCTGCCAGGCGCAGCCGGCCCGCCGCCGGCTTGCCCGCCCGCTCCCGTTCTCCCGGAGACTCGATCCCGTGGTCGATGGCGTTGCGGACCAGGTGCATGAGGGGCCCGCCGATCTGCTCGATGACGGACCGGTCCAGCTCCGTGTCCTGCCCCTCCAGCACCAGCTCCACACGTTTGCCGGCTCGCTGGGCCAGGTCCCGGACGTACCGGGGGAACCTGCTGAACAGGTGCTCGATGGGCAGCATGCGGGCCTTCAGGACCTCCGCCTGCAGGTCGCTGGTTACCCGGCCCAGGTGCGTGGTGGCTTCCGCCAGCTCCTCCGCCACGCCGTCTAGACCATCCCAAAAATCGCTGCGCGATTTTTGGGGACCCCGGTCTGTGTGCCCGGGGGATTTTTCGGGAGAGGCTCCTAGTAGCCTCGCGTCCTTCAGCCGCTGCGCGATCTGCTGGAACCGGATGCGGTCCACCACCAGCTCGCCCACCAGGTTCATGAGGCGGTCCAGGCGCTCCACGTCCACCCGCACGGTGCGCAGGGAGGCCCGGCGCGTGAGCTCCGGGTCGTCCGGGAGCTTTCCCCGGGCCTGGGGCCCCAGGTCCAGCCACCGTTCGTCCCGGGACTCCGCCGCGGGCATGACCCGCACCGCCTCCACGTCCGGCCCGGCCAGGAGCTCCTGCAGGGATTCCGGATTCCGCGCCCGTACCCGGGCGGTGAACTCCAGCCCCAGGTTGCCCCGGGCCATGGCCTCCTCGGGAGGGGCCACCTCTTCCACGCGGGCGTGCTCCCGCAGCAGGCGGAGGAGGGCCAGCGCCCGGGCCGCCCGCATGGGGCAGTCCTCCCGCAGCCGCACCCACACGTCCGCCGGGTGCAGCGCTTCTGCCCGGCCTTGTTTCCACTCCTCCAGCCGCCGCAAGAGCTGCGCCACCTCGGTGCGCTCTCCACCGTCCGCCACCTCGTGGCGCAGGGCCCGGAGCGCGTCCACGCACTCCAGCAGCAGGTCCGCGAGGCCGTCCGCAGGGCGGCCCGTCCGCAGCGCCTCCAGGGCCTCCTCCATGGCGTGGGTGAGCTGTGCGATCCGCCCGAACCCAAGGGCGCCCGCAGACCCCTTGAGGGTGTGGGCGCTGCGGAACAGCGCGCCCACCAGTTCCGGGTCGGGGCCCCGCCGCTCCAGGGTCAGCACCCCTTGCTCCAGCTGCTGCAGGTGCTCGTCCGCCTCGGACAGGAAGACGGGCAGGAGGCGTTCCAGCTGCATGGCGCCTACGCGGTCTTCAGTTCCGCCAGGGCCTGCTGCTCGTGGACCTCCAGGACCCGCTGCAGGTCCAAAAGCAGGATCAGGCCGTCCCCGTGCTTGGCCACGCCCTTCAGGAAGGCCACCTGCGAGGCCGTCAGGATCTCCTCGGGGGGCACGGTGGCGCTTTCCGGAATCCGCATCACCTCCAGGACCGCGTCCACCACCAGGCCCACCCGAGCCCCGTTCATCTCCACCACCACGATCCTGCAGGCGCCGTCGCGCTCCCCCGTCTGGAGCCCGAAGCGCCGCCGGAGGTCGATCACGGGGATCACCTGCCCCCGTAGGTTGATGACCCCCTCCACGAAGTTGGGAGCCCGGGGAACCCGGGTCACCTCCTGCATGCGGATGATCTCGTGCACGTGCTCGATGGGTACGCCGTAGCGTTCGCGGTCCAGGCGCACCACCACCAGGTGCTGCTCCCCTCGGTCCTCCTTCTGCCCTTGCACCGTCCCTCACCTCCAGGCTGTGCGCGTCTGTGCTTGCTCCGCTTCCCCCGTCACCTCTCCCGAGGACAAAGCGTCCGCAAAAGCGTCCACCGCCTCCGGGTCGAACTGCCGGCCCCGTTCCCGGCGCAGCTCCTCCAGGGCCTGCGCGGGGAACACCGGCTCGCGGTACACCCGCCCGGTGGTCATCACCTCGTAGGCGTCCGCCACCGCTAGCACCCGGGCGCCCACAGGGATGTCCCAGCCCGCCAGCCCCGCAGGGTAGCCCCGGCCGTCCCACCGCTCGTGGTGGTGCAGGACCCACCGCACCACGTTCTCCCCGAAGCCCGCCGCGGACAGGATCTCCGCCCCCATCACCGTGTGCCGCTTGACCGTCTCGTACTCCTCAGGGGTCAGGGGGCCGGGCTTGAGGAGGATGGTGTCGCTGATCCCGATCTTCCCCACGTCGTGCAGCATCCCGGCCACCCGCAGGTCCGCCAGCTCCGGCGCCGCGAGGCCGAGCCTGCGGCCGATGGCCAAAGCGTAGGTCGAGAGCCGCTCGCTGTGCCCGCGGAGGGACGCCTCGTGCAGCTCGCACGCGTACGCCAGGGCGTCGATCAGCCGCTGGTTGCCCTGCTGGAGCTTCCGGAGGAGGTCCACCTGCACCAGGGGGAGGGCCCCCACGATGCCCAGCACGTCCAGCAGCTCCCGCTCCAGGGAGCCGAAGGGCTCCCGCCTCGCGGACCGGACCACGGTCAGAGCGCCCAGGGTCCTGTCCGCGGTGGCCAGGGCCACGGTGGCCACGTGGGCGTCTTCCGCCTCCACGCCCGCGGGGGCATCGGTCAGCCTGCCGGGCCCCACGGTCCAGAACCCCTCCGCGGTGTCCCTGCCGCGGCGCTCCGCCAGGGCCACCGCCAGCTCCGGCGCGTCCGGACACAGCGTCACCGCGGCCGCCCGGTCCGCCCCCAGGCTCACCCGGGCGATCTCCGCGAGCCTGCGGAGCACCGCCTCCGGGCTCGCGTCCGCAGGCACGAGTTCCCGCAGCCGCAGGAGGGGCTGCAGGACCTCCCGGCGGGCCGCCTCCTGTACCCGCCGGTGGTGCGACACCGCGCGGCGGACCTCCCGTGCCAGCTCTCCGGGCTCCACCGGTGTGGGCACCACCCCCTGCACCCCGGCCCGCACCGCTTCCGGGATCCGGTGCGGCGGCGCCAGCGCCACCACCGGCACGTGGGGGTAGCGCACCGCCAGGCGGCTGAGTTCCTCCAGGGCCACCGCCTCCACGTCCACCACCACCGCGTCCGCCTCCGCCATCAGGGCCGCCGCCTCCGCTCCGCACACGGACGAGGCCTGGCGGAACTGCACGCCCTCGCGGAGCGGGTCCACCGCGACAGGCCCCACCACCACGCACCGCAGAAGCCCTTCCACGTCTGCACGCCCCGCGGTCCCGCGCTTGCAAACTCCGTGCCGGGCCCTTCCCGGATCCCTCCAGGCAGCCTCCGGGACAAGCTGCGAACTACGCCCCTCGGGCACCCAGCCACCCGTCCACCACGACGTCGGCGGCGTCGATCCACTCCCCCTGCGCCAGGATCACCGCCCGGTGTACGGTGGCCTCGAGCTCCCGCACGTTGCCCGGCCAGGGGTGTTCCCGCAGCTTGCGCAACGCCGCCTCCGTGACGCCCCGCACCGGCTTGCCCGTCTGCCGCCGGTACTTCTCCACGAAAAAGTCCACGAGGAGCGGGAGGTCCTCCAGCCGCTCCCGCAGAGGAGGCAGGTGCAGGGACACCACGTTCAGCCGGTAGTACAGGTCCTCCCGGAACGTGCCCTCCCGCACCATCTGCCGGAGGTCGCGGTTGGTGGCGGCCACGATGCGGCAGTCCACGCGCACCGGCCGGCTGCCGCCCACCCGCTCCACCACCCGCTCCTGCAGCACCCGCAGCAGCTTCACCTGCATGCGGGGAGACATGTCGCCCACCTCGTCCAAAAACAGCGTCCCTCCGCAGGCCTGCTCGAACTTCCCGGGCCGGGCGTGGAGGGCGTGGGTGTACGCCCCCTTCTCGTGCCCGAACAGCTCGGTCTCCAGGAGGGTCTCCGGCACCGCCCCACAGTGCAGGACCACGAGAGGCCCGCTGGCTCTGCGGCTCTGCAGGTGGATGGACCGCGCTACCAGCTCCTTTCCCGTCCCCGACTCCCCCGTGAGCAGGACCGTGGCGTCCGTGGGCGCCACGATGGACGCGATCCGCAACACCTCGTGCATGGCCGGGGAGTTGCCCACCACCCCCTCGAACCGGTAGGCGCGGGCCAGGTCCTGCTGCAGCTGCCGCTGTCCGTCCCGCTCCCTCCGCGCACGCGCCAGGTCCCGGATTCTGCTCGCCGCGGCCTCCACCCCGTCCGCGGCCGCCACCACGTCCGCGGCCCCGGCCCGCACCGCTTCCACCACCTCCGACACCGTGGGGCACTCCAGGGCCACCACCACGGGGACTGCGGGCCACGTGGCCCGCAGGGAAGCCACCTGCTCCACGCGGGAGGTCACCACCGCGCCTACAGCACCCCAAAAATCGCCATGCGATTTTTGGGGATCCCGGTCGGTCTCCCCGGCGAGAGTTTGTCCCGGACAAGCTGCCCTGCGTTCTGCACTGCAGCGGTCCTCCGGGGTGGCGTAGGTCACCCGGAGCCCCTCCCGTTCCAGAAGCGCGGGCAGGTCCTGGAAGGCCTCCCCCACCGGGGACACGAGCAGGACCGTGCCGCCCGCGGGGCCAGAGGACGTGGCAAGACGTAACCGAGGTGCTGTCATGGTGCCCTCCGTCCTCACAAACAAAGGGGAGTCCGGAGGTCCGTAAGCCGACCTCCCGGCGCTCCCCCCGAAGGGGCCCTTCCGAGCCCCGCGGTTCAGCTGTGCAAGATGCGTGCCACGACCGCGCGACGGGGAGGCGGACCGGGGCCCCCAAAAATCGCACTGCGCGATTTTTGGGGTGGTCTAGACCCGGAAGTGCGCCACCAGCTTTTCCAGGTCCTCCGCCACCCGGGCCATGCGCTGGGCGCCTCCGGACATCTCCTGGGTGCTGGCGGAGATCTCCTCCACCGCGGCGCCCACCTGCTCCGCGGAGGCGGAGTTCTGCTGGGCCGTCTCCAGGAGTTTGCGGACGGTGGCCTCGATCTGCTGTGCGCTGGCGGACAGCTGCTGGGTGGCCGCGGAAACTCCCTCCGTGCGGCCCGTGACGTCCGCCACGCTGCGTCGGATCCGCTGGAAGGCCTGGCCCGCCTCGTCCGCCAGCCGCACCCCCGCCTGCACTTCCTGGCTGCCGCGCTCCATGGCCCGCACCGCCCGCTGGGTCTCCTCCTGGATCTCCCGGACGATCTCCGCGATCTGCTCCGCGGCCTGGGCGGACTCCTGCGCCAGCTTGCGGACCTCCTCCGCCACCACCGCGAAACCCCGGCCCTGGTCGCCCGCCCGGGCGGCCTCGATGGCCGCGTTCAGGGCCAGGAGGTTGGTCTGGGAAGCGATCTCCGTGATCAGGCCCACGATCTTCCCGATGTTCTTGCCCTTTTCGCCCAGCACCGCCACCACCTGGGCCATCTCCTCCGCGGACCGGCGGATCTCGCCCATGGCCTTCACCACCCGCTCCAGGGAGGCTTCGCCGTCCGCGGCGGCCTGGTTGGCCTGCTGCGCCGCCTGGGCCGTCTGGCTGGTGTTCCCCGCCACCTCCTCGAGGCTCCGGCTCACCTGCTGCACGGTCTGCGTGGTCTCGTGCACGCTGCGGGCCTGCTGCTCCGCCCCGCCCGCCACCTCCTGGACCGCCCGGGCGATCTCTGCGGCGCTGCGCGCCACCTGGTCGCTGGTGGCCGCCACCTGGCGGGAGGCGCTGGCCACCTCTCCCGCGCTGTCCCGCAGCCGCTGGACCATCTCCCGCAGGGCGTCCATGGCCGCCTGCAGGTTCGCCGCCATGCGCCCCAGCTCGTCTGCGCCGTGTACCGTCACCCGGTGCGCGAGTTCCCCGCGGCTCAGGGCACCCACCGCCTCCTCCACGGCCCGGACCTGCGCCACCAGCCTGCGGGTGGTGACCCACCCCACGACCGCCGCGGCGGCGAGGCCCAGCAGCACCAGGCCCGCGATCTGTCCCCGCAGGCTCCGGTACGCGGCGGAGGCGGCCTGCTCCCGGGCCTTTGCGGCCTGCTCCAGCTGGTCTTCCAGCTGGTCCAACTGCTCCCGGGCCGGGTCGAAGGTCCCGCGCACTGCCTGCCGGGCCTGCTCCAGAGCGTCCGCGCCCGTCACCAGCCCCTGTTCGTAGTTGGACCGCAGGGCCCGCAGCTGGTCGCTCCACGTCCGCAGCCCGCCCGCAAAACCCGCGGCCAGCATCCGGTCCCGCTCACTCAGGTACTCCTGCGCCTTCGTGCTCCGGTCCACCGCCTGGGTGAGGTTCTCCTCCAGGAAGCGGGCTAGCTCCTCGTACCGAGTCTTGTGGTTGGGGTCGGTACCCAGGAGGGCGTACAGGGCCGAGAGGGCCTGGTAGGCGTCGCGGTCCGCCTGCAGCACCAGGTCCAGGGCCGTCAT